>Ga0065711_1042841_pt1 | contig 15103 bp, 6 predicted proteins | sample Hoacrofraction12_FD_59098 | JGI IMG/M metagenome (GOLD analysis project Ga0065711, IMG submission 59098) | Hoatzin crop microbial communities from Cojedes, Venezuela - Epithelial fraction 12 v2 (version 2) | ecosystem: Host-associated > Birds > Digestive system > Esophagus > Crop | place... | reverse complement strand
GGGGGGGGGGAAGGAATCCCATGAGCTTTAAAATTCCCAGAAGTTCTGCAAGAGTTGCTAACCTTTTACCAGAATCCTCTAATTGTTCTCATTATCATTGGGAAGAAAAGATCACAGGGACAGAAGAATGTGCATCTGATCTCTCACAACAGGGCTCCCAATCACAGCACCACACTTAGAAACATTCTCGGAAAGAGCCAAGCTAGAAACTTATTACAGACATCTCATTCTGGTTTTTTTTTTTCGTTTGTTTGTTTGTTTTTGTTTGTGGTTTTTTTTTTTTTACAGAAGACCTTTTGTAGTGAGATCCACTGTTTCAGTTCAATAATTTAAGCTTCATGACTGCCTCATCTTTCCTAGCATACATCTCTTGTTTAACAATCTGAATGCAGTTTAGAATCCTTAAAATTATTCATTACAGGTTCATTAAAATTATTCATTATTTTCATTATATTAAAAAAGTGCTGATTAGCTGCAGATGGGGGACTTATTTCTTAAGCAGGACAAGATTAAATTCCTTCCATATCACAATAAAATTACTGAGGCACTTTACTGCTAAAATAAACAGTGGTTGATTTTCCTTATAAGGAAACTCTTTTAGAAATAGCTGAGAGAAAGCACAGTAAGTGTCCAGTTTAAACAGTAAGGTTCTTGTTTGCTGTGATTTTTGCTTGGTTGTTCACAAAAAAAGACTGAACTGGAATTCCACACGTAGCACTTATTCTCTTGTATTATTTGTAGTCTTTAGCCATAGCATGGAACTCTTGCTTGACAGCAGTTTATAAAAACATATGTAGAAAGATGACCTTAAAATAGCAAGACCAAAAAATAAATGCATCTTCGCAGATGGGGAAGGTCACAAAAAACTTAAGCTGGCTCAGAAGGATGTCCGGATCTCCAGTCTCTTCTCAGTCAGCACTAACAAGGTTACTACTTGCCCTCCGTTTTAGGTTTCAGGACCTAAAGTGCTGTTTAAAGGATGGGTATATTTTACTTCCTATTGCAGAAGCTTTCATAGTTTCAAAAAAAGTTGTAAATCATTGAACAGTCTGACTAATTCAGCTTTAAGAACTGTATTACAGTGTAAATTTTACTGCCACATGAAGTCCCAGTCAAAGGTAACAGGTTACACTAAACCAAGTATTGCACAAACATGTGCAGGAAAGTTATGATCTTGGAATATGACAAAGTGAGTAATAAACAGAACAAATATAAGGCACAAGGAGGAAAAGGAACAAATAAAGGCGGTGTTTTATAGTACGATTCTATTTTACACGGTAGTCAGATATACTTGGCAGTCATATTTATACAAGGCAAAATACACTTCACAAAATTGTCAATACTTAGAAAATAAAACCTTAAGGAAGGCCAAATGTCAGGAATATTTCTTATGATCCAAAGATTACATAGAGAGGAAACAGAGTAATAGCTACCATGCTGAGTACACAGAAAAGGTAGAACGTGCTTGCAAAACTTGATCAGGAAGGCATTTAAAACCAGGGGGGTGGGGGTAGGGTGGGGGACACACAAAAAGGGGGAAGAGTTCCCCAGGACTTAGATCATAAACTATGTGTATAAGATACAAGTGTATTTTACAGGCATCTGATGCGCAGTTCAAAATACCTAGACTGAGCAGCTGAAAATTATCAATACTGTATTTATTATGCATGGTCTGTGGTCAGATTATCATATAAATCAACCATAATTGAGATTTTCAATATTAGAACAACAATGTAATTGTTACTTTCCAATTCCAGAAGGGCACTGTTGCCTGCGTAACAACCAACCAATCAACTCTTGATTCCCAAGTAGTTAACTTTCATGACTATCAGACAAAAAGAATTGCACCACACTGGTGAAAGCAGTCAGTACACTGCAGCATAGGGCTGCCTGCTCGGAGAGACCTCGATAGCCTGGAGAAGGGGCTGATGAAAACCTTATGAGGTCACGAAACACAAATGCAGAGTCTTGCACCTGGAATGAAATAGCATCACACAACAGCACATGCCGGAGGCCAGCTGCCTGGGTAGCAGCTTTGCAGAAAAAGACCTCGTGCCCATGAAATGACAAGCTGAACGTAAGGCAGCACTATGTCTTTGAGACAAAAAAGGCTTACAGCATGCTGTTCAGTATTAGCAAGAGTGTAGCTAGCAGAACAAGTGAAGAGGTTATTATCCTCTATTCAGTACTTGTGTGAAATCACATCTGGAGTACTGTGTTCAGCCTGGGCTTCCTATTACACGAATAACATTGAAAAACCACAAGTCCAGTGGAATACCACTACAAACAAGATGCCTGAGATGATTAAGGTGTTAAGACAATTAGGGGACTGAAGAACATGGCTCATGGCACAAGGCTTAGTGTGCTGGATTTGTTTAACCGAAAGATAAGATGGTTAACGAAAGATTTAATTACTGTTGTGAACTATCTAACAAGTTATTAAAGAGAAGATAGAGCCAGACCTTTCTCAAAGGTGCTCTGCAAAAGGGTAAGAGTCAACAATAACAAGGTGCAGGAAAGGAAATTTCAGTTACACCTAAGGAAGAATATTCTTCATAACAGGAGTGTTCAAACACTGGAACAAGCTGCCAGAGATACAGTCGTATTCTGTCATTAAAAATATTCAAAAGTTGACTGGACAAGAACCTAGCCTAACTTCGAAGTCAGATCCAAGTTTTACATTAACCCTGTTCTGAGTAAGGGATTGGACCAAATGACCAGTCAAGATCCCTTCCACTTTCCCTTAATTATGAGTCTACAGTATTTATCTTTCACATTCACTGTACAAACTCAAGGCCTTAAGTGCTCAACAGCAGCGTTCTTCAGCAGAGATGTTAGAAGCTAATTACTAGAAACTGTTGGACAGCTTAGAAAGAAAAAGCAGAAGGCTTTTTACAGCTTCTCAGGTTGAAAAGGAAATGGCCTACTTTATCAGTGTGATATAATATCATATTACTCTTAATGAGTTATATTTTGAATGACCACTCCACTGCATGATCTTTGTGTCAAATGCAGAAGCAAATCAGAAGCTGACAGGAAGAATACCAGAGAATTTGGCAGGCACTGCTTGGACTGCTGGCACATGAGAAGGAGCCTGAAAGATTATGGAATAAACATTCAGATAGATGTTTATGGTAAAATCATTAGAAGTAACACGGGAAGTTAGGTGGCAAGATAATTAACAATATAAGTTTCAAACACTTCATGGTTTGAAATAGGTGATCTTTGTGATTGGAAAAAAGGATTATAAACAGTAATATATTATTGTATGATTAATAAGAATAACATAATGGATTAATTCCTTACCATTTTTGTTTCAGACTCTCCCTACACTCACATACAGGTCATTATGCAGACTTGTTTTCTCCTCATGTTTGGAGGGTTCTTGTTCAGAAGCTCTAAGTGTAGATTTCTAAGTTTTCAGAAATGTGCCAGACTGAACATTGATAAGTATAATAGCACATGTAAACCAGGTCTTTCTCAGTAAAATACTCATAGGAACAAAGATCTGTTGTTTTTTGGTTTGGTGGGGTGTTTTTTTGGGTTTTGGGTTTTTTTGGGTTTTTTTTTTTACATAGGTAGCACTACCCACCACGTAAGTAATAACCATCAACCTGTTCATTGATGTTATCAAGGGAGAAGGCAACTTTGTCCCTCTCACTTAGGATTTTACACAAATATAACCACTTGCACACCTTCACAATGTGAACAACACCTTACAGTCTTTGGCCCAGTTCAGAGAAGATGACTCTTCCTCTAATCTCAGGAAATGTGTTAGTGACGATCTTTAAGAAACAGAGGTCCCTTCCAGTCTCAACCGTTCCATGATTTTGTGATCTTAAAGGAAAAATCCATTTCTGTTCTAAAATAGCTAGAAGACTCATATCCTTTGTTGGTTCTTCTTTCACAAGACGGATATTACAAAGCAGGGAGAGCATTTCCAGGGGAAAAAACCAAACCAAACCAACCAAACAAACAAATAGTTAATTGTATTCTTACAACAATGTGTAATATGCATACAGGCAATAAGTGTCTTTTTTGCTCCAGCAAATCAAATTCCCACAAGAAGTGAAAATTAAAGGCCAGCAGAAGGCAATTCAAATGGTCCTTATTTTCTGTAGGTGGCAAAAGTCCGCAAGTTGTAACGCTAGTTAAGACCACAATGTAGCTAGAAATTCAAGTTAACTAACTATTTGCAAATATTTCATAAACATAGAACTGCACTGGTTTATTTTTTTTAATAAAACAGCATAGCTTATAGCACTATTGCTGAAGTTTTCCAAATTATCCACTTAATCCCAGAGCAGTTTACAAACATAATTCTGTATTAGACTACTGCTTTTTTTTTTTCTTCCAGTTTTATGCATGTTTGTATTGGAAACTGGACCCTTCATACTGTGTTTCTCGTTTCTGTTTCAAAGAAGTTTCTAAAACTTGTGTAAGTTTCCAGAGTCCATCGCATTTTAGGCCAAGCCGCACAGTGCTTACTTCATTTGGCCATATCAAACTTCCATTAATAAAAACATTAACAAAAAACAAATTTAAAAAATATTTTGGAGGTTTGTTCCAAATAAAAACAAGCTTGTGATACTCCATGATTAAAACAGGATCATAGCTAAATGCAAGTCAATACATTGTTGTGAAAATGGTAAATATCATTATGCAATGTACAGATAAGAGTGCAGCCTGTAAAACCTATGATTTAATTTTCACTATGTTCAACACAAAGATGTCAGATAAAGCCCTTATCTTTGTATAACATAGTTCTGGAAAGACGCAAGTCGATTGGATAGTGCAGAGGAGAAAAACAAAAGTGTCAGAAATATAGTCTATAGGATAGAAAAATTGGATTGTTCAATCATTTAATATAGCCTAAGATAGAAAAATTGGATTGTTCAATGATGAAGCAGAAGCAGAATCTATCTTTAGAGAGCAGAATAACTTTTTCATACCATCCATGATAAAAAGGAGAGGTAACAATTAACCGATGGAAGAGAAGCTTTTTAGGTGTCAAGAAATACTGTTTTCAGTGATCAAATTTCAAACCATACCCATGCTTTAAATACTTGTATATGTATGTATCTATATATGCATTTAAAGCACGACTCTACTTTGAAAAAGACAGTATATGGGTGAAAAAAAGAATTCTTCTTCCTACCTGAATAGCACTTATGCCTGGATTTTGAAAGTAATAATTCCCTCTAACATATTAATTATGAGGGTCTAGCTTATAAAGAAATGTTAAAATCCATCCTTTGCAACTTAACACATCGTGAAGTGTCCTGTTCTCAGAGACAATTAGCACAAGTATTAAACATTTAACTCTTTGTCTACAAAAACTATGACTGGCTAATGTAATTCTGTCAACAAGATATTTTCTAACAAGCAGTTTCTCTGTGAACTTGTAAAAATTATTAGAATACTTAACTTCTTCCTCTCTTTATCCCAATCAACCAACATAGAACATTTACCAAAAAAAAAAAAAGCAGGTAACTGTAATGGGGTTATAAAAAACAATGCCCAGTTCCAAACATGCAAACTAGTGATATTTTGTAATTGCATCATTAATTTTCTTTCTCAGATTCTCCACATGCAAGCTTAAAAGACTAAATAGCCCCAAACAAAGCGTCTCCTCTAGGACATGCTGTTAACTTTTCATTTCAATGACAAGCCCCCTCTTCCCCCCCGGTACCCAGCAATAGTTCTCTTTCCATTTGAGACAACTCCTTTCCTCCAAGTAAAGGGCAAAAACACTTTTAAAAGTGAACAAAAATCTTTACTTTATAATGAAGCTACAATGCTAATAAAAAGTGATATTAGATGTTATTCAGTATGAGGACAGTCAGATTGCCCTTTCTGCACCATCTCACACCTATGAACACAAATTCCACTCACATTTTCTGCTCATAACTTGTACTGACACTTCCCGTTCAAACTGTCTTATCAAATCATTCTAGTAACTTTTAGGAGACATTTAATTACTAATTTGAGCTGTAGATGACACCAACAGAGCATACCAAAAGATGAATTTTACCCAGTCCCATATCTCAACAGCGTAGTGTAAAGCAAACAATGCCAATTTTCTTGACCTCATTGCTTTTTCTTACCTCTCCTCTCTACAGAGGTCTGCTTTCTTTCCCTTTCCCTCACATTCCTCTTCCTTTCTTGTAGAGACCGCTGTACTGAAGGCTCTACAAAAGGTCACTCTCTGGAAGGCTCAGTCACCTCTGCATGTAGCACTCCCCAGCTGCAACACATCCTACAATTTAATCCTATCTGGGAGTACAGTTCAATCTTTGTTAACCCTTTACTGGCAAGAGTAGCCCATAAATGCAATGATTTAGGATCCAACTATCCTTAATCCAGTCTCACTTCCCATAGGTATTTTAGACACCAAAGTGGTTGCTACCCAGCCAGCTGAAAATGAAACACAAAAGAATGATTAGCACCTTTCCAGCACAGAGTGCCTCACTGCTGCTGCCAGAGCTCTTCCACAGAAGATGGTCTCCTAAGGTGGCTTAGAGGCCTTTGGGATCCCGTTAATAAAGTGAAGCGCTTCACAGTTTCCTCATTTCTACCACTGCAAAATGATGAGACTTGAACCATCTACTCCTGCTGGAAGTACAGAAGATCCACAAACTGCTACAGCTCACCTCTGTAGACACCCTGCCTATGCGCCCCCCACAACCACAGCATGCACCCACCTTCACAATCTTCCTGAGTATCTTCCCAAGAAAGAGATGCCAATTTTAGGGAAAATAAACCCATTTTTTTGTCAAACCGCTATTCCTTACTGTGCTGATTACTCTAAAAATTTAGTCCTCTTTTTTCTTTTGCTGTTTATAACTCTCCCCCAAACAAATCCACTTTTGTACTGAAATACAGAATATTCTATCAGTTTCCTTGCATTATTTTTTTTTTTTCTTTGAAAATTCACTAGGTAGAGAAGCATTTGTGTCTCCAGAGCCACAGACCAGCAGCTTACGAAAACGAAACCAACACTATTGGAACAGATTTTTTTCTGTATTTTTTCTTTCAGGTTTAATTTACTTTTAATACAACTATATACCCATACTTACAGTGAGCATAGCGTCAGCTATGCAACACGACTGCGACAGCTTCAGGACAATATCCTGACAGAGCCCTCAATCTAATGAGCAGGATGGGGTAAACAAGTGCTATGGAAGATGTAAGCACAAGGAGACAGAAGAATATGTATCTAGATACCTACACATATCAACTGAAGACAGAGACAGCAGCGTCCAAAGATGTTCCTGTGCAACTCTGTTCTACCACCAGCATCAAATATATTTATGCCAATGTGCAGAAAGAGGAAATCAGTAGGATACCACAGAAATCACTCCGGGAACAAACCAAGGTTAAATCTCACTCACACACTCTCCTCTAGCTGCAACATATTATAAAATAGCTAAAAGACAAGTTCCCTACATAGACAACTTGGTAATTGTCCAGTATAAATCACTCCCATAAGACATAGAAAATGAGATAATACTTCTGCAAGATGCTCTCGAGAGAGCACTAACAAATCTTTCTGAATACGTTGCAGAACAGCCTCATGGATAAACAGCAAGCAACTCTATAGCAAGCAAGGAATGAGAAATTTTGGGGGTCACCAAACGCCAGACATCAGGGACTCCTCTTTCAAAGCTATTTCGCTTGGACATTCTACAGCTGACTGTAAACTGGAAAGCAAACCGAGCTCCTTAAAACACACATTCAATGCACATGCCAGAAAGACAACAGTACGTGCCACAGTGAGCAACAAACCAAAGAGGAACTCGGAGACTTTAACACACCCTCTGTGCCTTTATGCAAGTAGGCTTAACGGGGCTGCTTCACTCAGCTCAGATTGCCGCACTGCTTGTTGTCCGATTTCAGGATGCACCACTACAAACATTGCAGTATTCCGTAGCCAGTCTAATATGTACACGCAATAGCTCAGGAGAAATACCTGAAACTTTCTGCTATAAGAAAACTTAAGAACCCTGATGAAAATTGCTTGAATATTCAGCAAAGACCTATAGTTTCATACTCGTAAAATAGCACTTTACAAAAGTGGTAAACAATTCAGAACGAAAGCTTTTGGCTGACAGCCAGACAGGTTAGCATGCAAGGGCACAAGCTAGTATCTGCACGTGCTATGGAAGGCTGTGTGAGTGCTGGTTTGCACATACCTCACAGGCAGCCACCTCAACCGCAGACACGCTTTCTGCAGCTAGGTTTGAAAATTTCATCTCCACTGTGAGTAGTGGCTGCCCATACATTCAACAGGCTGACAGTTACTGATATTAATGGAAACAGGAAAAAAAAAAGAAAAGGTGGACTTCAATTACCAAATTCTGATGAGGCCATGGAAACCTCACAGAAAGATATTTAAATGACTAAAAGGCAGATAGTTTTAAAGATTTTGGAGTTTCTAGGCAAGAACTCCAGTGCCATGGGATAACTCACAGGATTTTAACTATGGAAAAACACCCCTGAAAACATGGCCTAACACCATGTTGATACAGATCTAGCACAACAAGGGTTCTGATGCTGTAGTCTAGGCATGCCACTAACTGCCCTCAGCTGTGAAACCAAATTCAAAGTACACTTACTGCATGATAAACAACACCTGGATGCATATTGGCCTGCAAACTCTGGGCAAATCTATACAACAAAAAGAAGATACAATTGCAACACAAGTGCACATAACCATGCTGTCTTTAATTTTGCAAAGATATAGAAGCACTGATGTTCAGCACAGGCCAGCAAGTCAGAGACAAGCCTTCCATGAACAATAACTATGTGAGCTCCTGCCAAAAGCTAATACAAAAACCAACATTACTTGGTCTTTGCTGCTTTTTACCTGCAAAATTAATTCAACCTGCTAAACTAGCCTGTATATGTCTATTTGTGCCTTCACAATCTCTTTATTTTGCTGTGAAGTCATTCTGTCTGAAAGGAAATACAGCATACACAACCAAATAACAATAAAAGATAGAAAATAGGTCTGTGTTTTGGGAAAAACTGAAGAGGCCCAGAGGAAGAGTTATAAATCTAAAATATTTGCCAAAGCTAGGGCTGTAGATGATGGGACCAGGGTCATTGGACTTAGGCAGGTGTCTTCCCAGAGAAAGTAGAGTGGAGATTGACTTCTAAATTAGAAATGTAAATTCTGGTCTGGCTGCAATTCCAATTCATTTTAGAAGTGCTATAACTGAAATCTATAACACACAACTTCATAATCAGCAGCTTGTGGTTTATTACGACGTCCTACTCATCCTCATTTCTTACAGGTTACTGGACTAGAATCCAATCCATCATTAAATTACTCCCATATTTCACTACATCAGTTAATAAAGATCTGGAGCACATAAAACAAAACAACATTTAATGCACTTCACAGGTTTAAAAAAAAAAATAAAAATCGCATATTACATCCTACTTACAGTGAGAGCATCTTGCCACTGGTTCTGCAGCATCATTTTTATTTAGTGTACTCCTGAAAGCCTAGCTCATCTTCAAGTTGATGCTCACCATAAAAGTGTTATTCTTTCTTTGGCTTAACAATGAGCTCCTTATTTGCTTCTTTCACATATTTTCCGTGGTATCAATATCTATTCACTGAGATTATCAGTAATAAATCACTAAATGAGAAATAATAAATAGAAGAGAGAACTCCTTGCATCACACTTAAAGAACAGATGGACAGTCAATCTGAGTTGATAGCACCTGCAAGCAACACCATTTTCTCTAATGGAGGGATCAAAGACAAGTCCAGTCCCCAAACCACTAAAGCCTGCAGGACAGCGTGACAGTTTTGTCTGACACTAGAAGTCCCCACGTTAAACAAACCCTCATTTGCAGCATGTCACAGAAGTAAGTCTTATGCTGCAAATACCAGTGGATCAGTGGTTATAGAAGAAGGGTGTCACCCCAAGCATTTTCTGCAGACTCTGACGGAAACAAAACGTTCCCATATTCAATAAACATTTTAGGCTTTTGGTGAAAGCATTTATGCAGTGGCTAAGCAAAGTGTCATCTTCAAGACATTTTGTTCCAGCTTGAAAAAAAACAGCAGCTGAACAACTGGCTCACATTTCTGTCCAAAGACTGTGATGGATGAGATGGTGCTGGTGGTACTAACAGGGCTCCGAGATGGCTCAAGTTTTCAGAAGGGAGACAGCCTGCTCTTGGACAGTGTTTATCCCACACTGCTAGCCGCACTGAAGGTTTGAAGTCTGAACAAGACTAATAAATAGCAATACCTTATATTCTACAATGGTAGATATTGGCAATTTTTTTCCACATACTTCCAACTTGTTTATATCTATCTGTTTGAGGCTGAGGCTCTCGTCTTCTGCATTACCTTCATGAACCAAAACCGAAAGCAGAGGCTTAGTGAATTAAGCTTAGCCCCTGGCTTCTCTTGTAAGGTTTTCTAGTCTAATCAGACTTCACCTCTCATTTAAAGAGTTCATTTGCAATGACCTGTGCCCCTCCTAGTAACAGTCACAAATATGTTTACTGGCAACTGTACCATTTTTCTAAAACTGTTTTACTGGAAAACTGTTCTGCTCTTCCCTTTTCTTCTAAAGCTACTATTTGCTAGACAATGCCTCCTCATCCCCGCCACCCCACACACAAAAGCCAACATGTTCTTTTCACTCAGTATTACAACTTAGCCCCATTTCCCGTCCAGACTGCAGAAATCACCCTGAAAATAAGGCAACGTGGCATGAAGCCAAATGCACTGACTGTATTTCCTGACCTAAATCAACAGCATTGCACAGACTAAAAGCAATTCCTGTTAATGCCATCGGTAGGGAAGATCAACACCTACCAGGACAAAGAAGTCATTCCTTGCTTTCATGAATCAGAAACCAAGTTTTCTGCAACTTTATTCCTTTTGTAATTCTTTCACTTTCCACTTAAATTAACTGAAAATATTTGTAAAACCACAAATCAAATACCTCCTTTAGTTTATGCTGCAGTTTATGTCCAAATGTTAAATTTTGTTAACATTTTTTGTTAGAATATTTTTAGTACTACAAAAAGTCAGCCTCCAAGGCAACTGAGATAGCCTGACTCTAGCAGTATAATTGCTTCTATATACATATCTCATTCTAAGTGACTCTGTAGATACAAAGATGCAATCCAGTTGTAAAACTGTATTCATCCATGCCTGTGAGAATCAGAGCAGAAACATCATCTGGTGTTATCACCATCATCATCTCATATTTTCAGTCTGAAACACAGGACTGCTATAGAAATTCTTCAAAATGCATAGTGGTTGATTTTATACAGAAAAAAAATTATTTCCCACAACAGCACCAGTGAAAAATATGTTAGTATAAAAATAGACACAGGTGTATCTTTCAATCCTACCACTACAAATCTACCTACTCCATCACTTTGTGGACACTCATCCAGGCAGGCTCTCAGGCATGCAGAAACTCTAACGCCCACTCTGCATGCCTGCACATGTGCTACGCCTCTCAAGAGCCAGAAAACTGACTTATGTCAAGTAAGTTGGCATCACAATATGCAGAACAGAAACCTGCTTTGTGAATGGCCCACTATGGGTCACCTTGCGCGGAAGCTAGAACTGCAAAGTTCTTCAACAACATTTCCTGGAACTTTAAAAAATTTTCTTTTGCCACTTTAACGTTTTCCCTGCACCCCCAGATAATTGAGCAAAGTACTTTATAGGCAGACATGTCTAACACAATCTTAAATTGTAAGCATCTACTGAAGAGGAGCTTAGTAATATCCTTAGTGTGACGATATACTTTCAGATAACTCATTATTTAGATAGAGGCCATGAGATTATTTGGGTTTCAAGGATGACTATTACCCTCCTTAAACAAAAGCTGTAAAGCTGGAATTCAAAACTGCATTAGAGTCAATTTGTCAATATGCATTTTAAAATCGTATTGTTCAGACCTCAAAACATTCCCTGAAATAAAAGGGCCTACCTTAACCAGCTCTGATGGTTACACTCAGTTCTTCCAGCTGCTCCCCATAGCTAGCACCAAAAGTGACTGATCTCTCTAAGGTACCTAGAAATGGTGCTTCTTATCCAACAACCACGTTCAGAAAGAAAGCATTCGTTCCTCATCATATCCTGTACAATAATTTCTTTAAGGGCCTATCCTGCTTCACTCTCAGTTGTTCTCTTTGAATTCTGCTTCAGACAAGCTTGACCTGTCCTTTCCTCCTTCACCTCAAGAGCTGAAGTCACTGCATACATTTACTGAGCTGCATTAAACAGGAGGAGCCCACATTCATCTCCTCTTATTAACTTTCAAGCCTGGGGCCCATAACAGATGCCCCTCAAAAATCACGCTTTCTTCCCAATACCTTTCTCCATGCAGCAGCTCATATTTCTTCACTAGGAAACAGGTTCTCCCTGTACTAATCTATTACTATACTTTCATCACAAGTTTCCACAGCTTATCAGGATTCTTACCATGAGGAATCTTCTCTTCACTACTACATTTAACCCAGGAGTAAATAGGGCCAAGTTAACTTTTAGTTACCTTTGCTGGATTTGATTTTGACCAGTCATAAACAAATGAACCTAAGACATCACAGGGTGACTTAAATAGAAGTTACAGGCAAGTTAATTTTAACTCTTGGTACTGCTTATTTATCTTGAACAGCCTTTTCCCATTTTTTGTTTGTTGCGAGAGTGGTTTTCGTTTGATTTTTAATTTGGGCTTACATTTCTGCAAAGCTTCAGTGTTGTTATCACTCAAAGTCTCACCTGAGAGCAGGCTTACGTTCTACATAACCTCTGGGAGAAAAAGTTGATTCTGGGAGCTGGTCTGACATTCCTGATCCTTTCAGTCTGAGGAGCGTACCACTCCTCACAGCTGATTTAAAGGGGAATGTCCACTCTTCGGTAAGATTAGGATCTCCTCCAAGGACTACAGATAGTTCAATGCCAGATATCAGTCCCTGTATTGAGGTGTACCATCAATAAAGTCATACCATTTTTCTTAGACTTTGTAGAGAAAATACTTCACTATTCCTAATAATATCAAGAATTCAAGAAAAACTGAGGTGGGACTATGAAATGGTTAGCAATGCCACACAGATTATAATAGCAGTAAAGGTAGAATGGTAATTGAAACAAGACAGCATTATAAAGCTGCTTTGATAACTATGTTATGCTATTGAAGTTTCAGCCACCACACCTTCAACGCTATCCTCAACCCTCACAGCTTGTTTACAGCTAGTGGAGGTTTGTCTGCCAGTGCCTCAGATGAATATTCATTCAGCTAACCTGAAAGAATTGTCCCAGTCAAAACAGGGATGGCTCTTAGCAGCATTCCCTAGGCTTTGTCATTAATAGATTCTTCTAGGAAATTAGGAGCCTAAGTAAAAATCAGGAGCTGAAACATATCCTTAGTGTGAGCCCTAGTTCCAATGCTCTGGTGGGCCTGGAGCAGTTCTGGTCTGGTTTTGCCCTTTGGATTGGAGCAGTGAATAGCTTTCAGCTGAACTCTGCCACAAACCTCTCAGCTCCATATCAGTGCTGCAGATGCAAAGCAGCAGACAAATCCTTTCTCATTAAAAACCTGAAGTTATGATACTGCTTTCATCCTTCGGTGTGTATGGCTTCACCAAAATGGACCGTATCCTTTTCACTTATCCATGTACAACAGCCTGCCAGCTAAGGCACTAGCCCACGCATGGGAGCCTAGCCCTGAGTCCTTGTTCTGCCTGCTTCACCCCATACTAGTATTTCCACACATACTAAATGTTTAAGTCTAATGATCTCAGACCATGACTGCCATGGTAACTGTAGGCAACAACCCACAGCATATGTTTCATATATACCAACAGTGACCTAAAAGAATCCTAACAATGGTGGGAGTGACATCACGGCTAGAACTTGTCCTACACTAGTAAACAGCTATTCACACAGGAATTCAAGTGACTTACATGACAGCCTGGTAAACACACACCACTGTTCAGTATCTGTCTCCTGAAGAGCACAGCACCTCTAACTTCCTTTTCTTGATCTTCCTGGCAAAGGTCTTCATATGCTTACCCTCACCTAAAAATGAAGTAAAACATATTAAGGCATACACTATTGTTAATATGATGAATACATATGAGTGGAAGGAATGAAAAAAATACCCAACCCAAAAAAACCAAAAACCTCCAACCAAATGAACCAACTTCCTACACATAATAAGCTGATTTGCTCTATACTCAACACTGACAAAGATGGAACAGTGCTTGAGGCCAATTCTCATAGTACAATTACCTCTAATGAAGCTAAATTACTCTGAGTCAGTCAGTCAAGGCCCCTAAGTGGACACCATTGTATGCTTGCTAGGCTGACAGGAACTTTCAGTGGCATTCAAATAAAGGGCATTTTATAATAGCTGACAATGTAACCCCTAGGATGATAAATTGCAGGCTCCTTTTTGTCACAGTTTTACAATGATCTTTAGTGCAAAATAATTAGTAGGAAACTTCGTTGACTTATAGGCAATTACTCAACCAACTCTTGTAGTTACAGTACTGTTTGGTTTCTACAATTCAAGCATGATTCTACTTCCCTCATCAAAAACTAAGAGAGATGGATAAATGTGTTATTTAGTGATACCTGGCATGCAGCAAGTCCCACCATTTTACATGTCTTTCATTGGATCAATTGTTTCCTTCAGGCCAAAACCACCTCAGTATCAGCTGAAAACAATCATAAGTCACTACAGAGCACTCCACCTAATGCACCTAAAGAATTCTGAATTTTAATAATGGCTTCCTAGCAAAACCAGACAAGGATTCAAGAGATTCTGCAAATGCAATTTTGTCTCATATTAACTAAACTTGAAATAACCTTGCTTTTTCTTTTTAAAGCTTCCGGATTTCTGTGAGGATCTTATAAGAGACAGTGTCAAAAGTCTTACTGAAGTCAAGGCAGACAACATCTACTACTCTCCCCTCTTAGAGAGATGGGATTCTTTTAAGCTCATCCTCAAAGAGGCCAAAGTCTACTCTCCTGAACTCCGGAGTTGTGATCTTACTATTGTTAAAAAAAAAAAAAAAAAAAAAAAAAAAAAAAAAAAAAAAAAAAAAA
>Ga0065711_1042839_pt1 | contig 15104 bp, 9 predicted proteins | sample Hoacrofraction12_FD_59098 | JGI IMG/M metagenome (GOLD analysis project Ga0065711, IMG submission 59098) | Hoatzin crop microbial communities from Cojedes, Venezuela - Epithelial fraction 12 v2 (version 2) | ecosystem: Host-associated > Birds > Digestive system > Esophagus > Crop | place... | reverse complement strand
TATATGCCAAACAATTCAAGCTCTACTCATCCTATTGAGAAGTTGCTTAGTTTGTAAACCAGCCTCAGCTTTCTTATTAAGCAAAACCTTAGAACTGAGTATCAAAAGGTTTTTCGTGTTTCCACATATTCACACCTTAACCAAACCCTGTAGGTTAGACAATTTTAACGTTATTTACAGCGCAAGTCCTACCTCAAATAAATCGTAACCCTCGGCTTCCACCCTATCGTATGGCCGGATGATGCCATCTTCATGGATGAAACGTGGAGGACGGAGATTAGACACTTCTTCAGTTGATTCTGCCACCCTGCCACAGACAGTGGAACAGTGTGCTGGTAAGCCTACTACAATTCTGAGCTTCACCAATAATCTTTAAAAAGTCTACCTTTCACTTGCCACATATCCCACTTACCCTTGCTGGGTGCCCTACTGATGTCAAGACACCCTGCTAGCAACAGACCTAAAGTAACATCACCAGTCAGGCAGCTACAGAGTAACTTGGAGAAGCTTACTCCCAGCCACGGATAATTCACTAAGGGTTCTCATGTTTATTAACACACTTTCCAAAGGTCCCCTTCAAACACAAGAAGCCCCTGCTGTGCACTGCTAACCAAATTTCAAATTGACAAGTTTTTCTCCAAAAATGTGAATGGTCAATTTTTTACAGTAAGTTTAAATGACATTTAGCTCTTTGCATTCAGCAGTACACAAATCCAGCTCAAAAGTAAAACTGACACACATGAAAGTAATCTTCTGATTACTTTCCAATGAGGGGAGGAAGGGAAAGGAGAAAATGGACTAGCTGTCATCTACCTGAACTACACCACCCCAAGATGTATTCTGAAGCAGCAGTTTCCAGAAATCATCATAAAATACATTCATCACAGGCTACTGCACATCGCTCAGCCCCATATATCCTACTGCATATTGTATTTAACACGAATAATTGCGTGTCCCTACTGGACCACTTGACCCCCTGATATCCAGCCTACGCAGAGCATCCAGAGCTTCCTGTGAGAGCGTACCTCTGAATCCCCTGGAAGGTACTGCTCGCCATGTCCACAATCCCACCTGTTGGGCGGGCTACCACTCCTACGAGCCCCTTCCCAATTCCTTTAAAGAAGCCAGCTGCACCTTCTTTTTTAGCCCCTTTAAAAGAAAGGGAACAGAAAAAGAAATAGTTTTAATGACCTACTTGAAGACATTAACCACAGAATTAAACCACGTTGCTGTGCACTTAACACCGTACCACCCTCCAAGGCCAGCACAACTGAGATGTTAACTAGATTCTCCTCACACTTTCAGTCTGGACTGTAGGTCAGTATATCAGTTTTCATAGGCTGATAGTAATAACAAAATAATCTGAAGATTGCAAGGTGAACAAGTATAATGGAAGTTAACTATTTCTATCTCAAAATTTTATGGTGTTGGTGATATGGAAGAATCAAAACACTATTTAGAAAGCATTTGTGTTCATCCACCAATGAGAGAAGGACTACACCTCAAAGTCTGTGCCAATAACCTATAAAATAACAAAACAACAAGTAACTTCTAACATTTAAATCACTTAGACATGAATTTTAATAAGAAGCATTTTCTATTTGATTTTTTCATCATCTATCACACTGATAAAGTGTAAGTCTTCACAAAAACAAATACTGATCTCTGGCATAAACCCAAATTTGCTTATTAAGATTTTTCCAACTTTTGGAGTCCCAAAAAACTTTCTCAATTAGTGCATTTTAATTTATTATTTTTAGTATCTTTATTCTGGCTTTAAGCAATAAATTAGGTACCACAGCAGGCTGAACAAAATACATCACAAAGACAATCATTCCTTAATTCACACATAGGCTAAAAAGGTGGTAAGGCAGTAAAAGCTGAAAAGGTATTTGAGTAAATCATCGCATAAGATTATATTTCTAAGTAAAATGTGACCTTGCTATGCCTTAGCATCACTACACTTAGACTAGTATTTCTTAAAACTACAAAATAAACTGTAAAGTACTGGGAAACCACTTACACAGTGCAGTGCAACCTGCGTGCTTACCTTCTACAGGTTTAGTGATTATGCCCGTCACACCTCCAACAACACCCTGAAACAAAGAAGATGATTAAGTTCCTACCTAGAAGCAGGAACGCTATAGTCCAACCGGGCAACCAGCTGTCTCTCATCCTTCATTTTAAAACTTCATTATGAAGTTCAATATTGGAAATGTTGTTTGACTTGGGTTTTTCAGGTATTTGTTTTCTAGGTTTTTTTACTTTAAATATTTAAGAAAATTATAACTCAGGGAAAGAAAAGAGAGGGAAACGAAAATGGCTGAAGAAACATATTCGTTGGCAAGAAAGACTAACATATCTTCTGTACAGTAATCAGTCTTGCAATAATTAAGAAAGTTGCTGTTTCACTTCGACCACTAGCAGGAAGCTGCCAGAATTCCCAGTCATGAGTGAGTGATACCAAATATTCAAGATAAATTAACATCAAATAACTGTCTGGAAGACCTCTGCATATAGAAAGCCATTTCTACTGTGCAGCACATGCCCAGAGCCCCTAATTCACAGCCAACTGACTTTAATGACAGAATCGACTGCAAGGCAAAATAAGGGCTCAGTTACTTAAATTAGATAACACATTTGTTGACCATGAGTAACTATTTATATAACTCAGAGGAGAAACTGGTGTGACTTCCTACACTTTATCTTTCCAAGACCCTACCTTCAATTCCTCAAGCTGGTCAAAAACATGACCTGAAACACATGACACTGAGTCTCCTATAAACTGACTGCCTGTTTGGCTCTTCTGTTCAGTTCCTGAACTGATAAAGTCAACATTATCAACCTTACTTGCCCATAATTTTCAAGCATGGATTAAGAGTTGGCACGTCATAGCCTCAACTTCACATTCTTACCCGTAACAATCCCTTTCCTCCTTTGGCCAGGCTGTCACCAAAGTCTTTTGGCTGCCGACCCATTTCCTCCCTCCGTTTCTGCTGAAATTCTTTATCCATAGTAATAGCAGCCAAGCCTTTTCCAACAGAACCAGTGATCCTAGACACCACCCCTGCTGCACCACCTGATGGAACAGGGCAGAAAGCCAAAGTTACTGTCCTTTCACAGTTTAACAGTGGACAACACACAAGAAGCCACAGAGTTCACAGCAATTTCCCTTCATATTCAGTTTGGATATTGCCAATTTACACAGAGTGACTACCACTTTGTCCATAAGAAGACTCCAGAATCTGGCCTGAAATGCACAAATACAATAAAAGAGAACTCTTAAATCACTTCAGTACATGTTATATAGCATACTAGATGTAATAATATTTTCTCTAATTATTGTAACACATAGCTAAATAAAAATCTAAGGTAACTGTAACAGTAGCTGAACCTAAGAACAATTCTCAGTCTTCTCCAGACATTTCAGTACCACTAGAATTATTTTCCTTATTCACCCACAGCATGCTACAAGTTCAGTTATACATGCAGTGTTCCTCAGTTTGCTTGCTCAGTCTACAAAAACAGATTTAGATGATCTCCAGTAAGTTATGTACCAACAATCTGCATCACGAATACTGGCAATAGTATCTGACAAACTTAAACACTCGTCAAAAAATCACCATGTAGGTATTTTAAAAATATAACTTTCCCTTCATAATAATAAGAAAAAAAAATCTATATGCAATCCATGAGTTAACCTAACTTAGCAAAACAGTGACGATATGATACCTACCCACTGTGTGACCAAGAAGACTTTTAACACCAATTACAAAGCCTTCGGCAAATTCTTCAGGTCCCTGAACAGCACCCTAAAAATGAAGCTTATTATGAATAGCAGAAAACTATATATTTATGCATCTATTTCAAGAAAAACAATTCCTTCACACTGATTAAAGGCCACTTGAGTATGTTATGTCTTTAAAGGTAACATCAAAACTTACTGCTTTCTTAACTGTTCAGGGTGGAGAGTACAACGCCACCAAAACTACAACCCTACCAATATATTCAACCAGCCTGTTGTTCATCCACTGTTGAAGAATCAGGAAGTCATACCTGGAACGGCTCATAGAAGAAAGCTTCCACTCCCTCAGACAAGCCTCTGATTAAGCCAAATGGATTTCCAAGAACATCTAACCCAAGCACAAGAACATACATCTGTTTCAGGAGCTAAACAACGAAGTGGGGGAAAAAAGCAACAACAAGAGCAGTGTTACTAGCTGTTGTTACACATAGTTCCATGTTAGAATCCAAAGCAGCTAAATTTTTTAATTTACTACCTAAGGTGTTAGAGTACTCAAATAAGTCTTCCTACTAGAATGAAGACAGGCTTAGGCAAAACATGCAGTATATGGATGGATAACCATTAGTATACTTTGGTGAAGAAAAGTATAAATAAAAAAACCAGAAGCAATCACTTAAAATTCTTAAACACACTTTCAGGACACTTTTGTACCTACATTTTTGTAATGTGCCATCAAATTCCTACTTCAGCACCATGAAATAAAAAATCCGTAGCTTTTAGAGGTATTTACCTTTCCTTTCCTACTTTCTGCATTCTGCAAGATACTTACTCAAAATTTTGGACAAAAGCTTGACTAAACAAACTTACTTGTTCACTATAATGTCTAGCAACTCTCTTCATCAGTTGGTCTCTCTTATAGAACTGATATGTGATTTCAAAGAAAGCAAGTCTGAAAGACAAGTAATTACATCTTAGTTACACTCTTTCTCCTTCTGAGTAGTTCTCTTTTTTCCTTCAAATAATCCTCAAGCCCTGCTCGCTTAAGAAGGAGCCCAAACCCCATCTTCCCTCCATTCCTTCCTTTCCTCAAAAGGCTGTGTACATTTATACTAGTCAAAGTTTACCACAGACCCAATTATTAAATGTATAGTGGCTTTATTCAAAATACATATTAAAAAAAAAAAAAGTTATGAGCTTACTTGAAAATAAGATCATCCACATCTGTTAGTGTAGCTCCGATACTTTTCAACAGCAAATTCAGAGAATGGATGGCTATCATTTCTCCCCCCTTATCTGATGCTTCTCCACCAGAAGCCAGAGACAAACTCAAATGTAACTGTCCAGAAAGAAACAGTAAAACAAGACAAATCAAGACAAAAAAGACACACAGCAGACAGGTGGTGTGGCGCACATGTAACAAACCAGCCCTGAAACAGCGCTAAGTGTATCTTTACTCACTTAGAGAAAATGTAAAATTTCAAACAAACATGTTTGAACTCACAATGGTATTACTTTGGTAACATGTGTATTTCTTTATATTTCCGTATAGAGAACTGTCGCTTTTTGGGGGAAATGCATGAACTTTGAAGAACTGTCTTTAAGAACGTAAAATGGGATTGCTTGGTGTCGATAAGACACTTTTTTTAAAGTAAATCCACACACTTTTCTTCAAGGTGGAGGAGGAAACAGAAAATTATTATATTTTTCCCTTGTTCATCACCATAATTAATATTGCTCCCCTCTACTCCCTTAAAAGAGGGCATAACAGTTAGCCTGTAAGATTTGACTATTTCAAGATTCCCCTTTTCAGTTTTTTTTTCCCAAAAGGCCACACAGCCATTTTCATCGTCTTCCCACTATCCAGTGGTTTTGAATATTTGGATGGGTCACTGAAGTAAAGGGGAAAAGAAGAAGAGAAAAAGAAGCCCCTTCCTGCACTTAACAGGCAGCACGTCTACACATTTCAATTAAATATGCAAAAGAGACTTAAAATTATAACTGTTTCTTCAACAACTTTAACCAGACTAGCCAGAAGATAACATTAAAATATCACAGTAGTGCCTTGTTCCTCTAGTGTTCTCCCTGGCTCCACATTCCGGTAAGTTTATAAGCACAATCATATCAGAAAAATATCCAAAAATCTAAGTGCACCCTAACAGATATCTAGTGCAATAAGCAAAAAGTTGAAAAGAGTGCCAGAATTTAATCATCTGTATTGGGGGTTATGTCTGTCTTTTATATGTTCAGTTGACAGAAAAAGAAAGTAATTTTTTTCCCCTCTAAATTTTTATCCAATCTGATAGCCTTAGAGGAGCATTCTGTAGATTCAGAATAATGTATAATTACTGACGATGTTTCTTTTCTCGCTCTGAAAAATCTAACTGGTTCAAGGGAGACACGAAGACAAGCCCATGAAAGTGTATTTTATTACAATTTATTATACGTTACTCAGATACCTTCAGGCCAGCATTCATTCAGCTTTCCTCATTATTATACCCATTGACTCTTCCCACTTTGCAATGGTTAAGTGTCTGTTTGTACTCATGGGCAACTAAGAAAGTTTTCCAACAAAATACTAAGTTCTAGAGAACACAAAAAAATCCCCATTAGGAAGGCAGCATGAAGACCTCACTTACCCAGCAGGCTGATCTGAGGATGTATTTACTCTAAGGAATGAAGAGATCATGGATATCAAGCGTTTTATTAACCAAAAGTACCTCTGCTACATACCTTGATTGGAGAAATATGGAAATGCTCAAAGAAGCTGAGCATTGACAGGTCTGTTAGGGATGACTCCATCAGCTCAGTGTTAAGGGCATCTACATCTTGCTGAATTAATTTAGACTGGTTTTATTTTTAAAAAAAGGGAAAAAATAGAACAGAAGTTTATCTCACGAACCTACAAATCAGCATAATTACATGTATATGTAATATAACATTATATATAAATATATGTAAAAATATACACACATAATAGAAATAAACAGCAAAAATAATAATCACAGCCAAATATAATAAAACAGTTAAATAGTTACATAGCCAACACCTCCACAACTGGAAACAGACTAGTTACTTCCGTATACCAGATTATAACTGTACGAATACTTTTCTTTAATCCATGGTTAAAAAAAAACAAAACAAAAAAAACCCGAAACAAAACATGAAAACAAACAACCCCAAAACCCAACAAACTCCAAAATACCCTATAACAATTTCTGAGTGACTCTTCCAATTTATGTTCTATCACTTGATATTCCCTAAAATTTCCCCACCACTTTAGGTATCACTTCTAAATTAGTTTAGAAATGTTAGGAAAACAACTAACTTCCCGAGGTTCTTTGTCATTTTTTATTTCCTCACAAAATTAGAATTTTTATACAGTACATCTGAAGATATAATTTCTAAGAAAAAAACCTTGTAAGACACTGCTACGCACATTAGAACCAAACATGACCTTTCTGAACACTATTCACCTACGTCAGACAATGCAGAGCCATGAAAATCTGTTCCTTTTTCTCTCTAAAGACAAAAGACACTGCAGACTAACAATTAGAAGCCACCACGTAAACCCTAACCTTATTTCATCTACCACCCTTAACACTTCATAGCCACAATTCAAATAACTGTATCATCAATAAATGAAACCTTAGAAATGCAGAACAGTTACACACAGCCAAGTATCAGTTACTCCAGCTTGCCAATTAGCAATACTTACAGCCAACGTTTAGCAGAAATCCCAATGCTTCACGAAACACTATCTTACCATGTCGCTTTATTCACTGTTGTCAAACGCAATATTCACTCATCTAAACTGAACTATTGAGAAAATTGCAGCACTGTTACCATAAAAGCCCCATTCTAGCAAAAATCAGTTTCTCTCATATGTTACCTTTTGTCTTTCAGCTTCTGGGTCTGTAGATGGAGTGAACAGTTCACCAAGTGCTCCTAAAAATCCTTGATCAATTTTCAGTGCCATTTCCTGGATAAGAACCATGAAGTACCTAAAATGGGAAAAACAAGCAGTGTACACTCGTAGAAGTTTAACTTAAACATCACAAGCTTACCGCACGTAACTGAAGTTTTGTTATGCAATGTTGCATATTAAGACTTACAGTCTACAATATCCACTGCCTATTTACAGTTAGGAGGGCTTACCAGCCTCATAAAGCTATACCTTACTGTAGATTATTCATATCTCAACTCTTTCAAAATTTACCTAAACACACTAACCATCACCAAATACTGCTTATGTTCATACATTATGATTCTATGTGCTCCACGGATAACAGCACCTAAACAGTGTACTTCTCCCTCCTATCCAGCCATCTCTCTCCAAAAGTCATATTACTGAATATTTATTTTATTAAAATATACCACCCTCAAGTATTATATCCACACTAGTTAGGTACGGATACTTGCATAGAAACCCTTACTATAACATTTTTGTCTCATTTTCAGTAGAAAATCCAGAGATGCAAATCTATTAACTAAAGCACACACATTTCACCACAGAACAGGCTGTACTGGGCTACTTCAGAGACTGTGAGCGGTCTGTCATTAGCATGCCAAATGAAGCCAGCACTGTACAGCAGAGAGGCAGGCACACAACTCTGGTGCTGTAGTACGAGAGGGAAACCGTTCTGGGTACCAGAGAATCTGCACAACGGTGCCTCCACGTGGGCAGTCATCACTTCCTGAAAGTAAGTTTCTTATAGAAGGATATTTTCTCGCTAGAGATGTTTAAAAACTCCATCAGAAGTCGAGTTGTTTGGGTAGGAGAACATGAACTTTAAATCAAGGTTCACTTCTAAAACGTGCTAAATCTCCAAATTGTATTACAATACACTGTTAAACTCACTTGAACTGCAGTACTTTGCTGTATTCGTTGAATCTAGTGATGATGCTGATGTCAATGAAGGGTTTTGGTTCTAAATAAATAAATAAATAAATTGAAGTTTATGTAAAAAATAAATTGCCAAGTGACTGCTTTCAAGGCTGAATAAATCTGACAGTACCAAAGGTTTTCTCTTACCTGAATCCAAAGCAATTGACTTGGGAGGGGCTACAGGATGAAAGACCACAGGAAACATTGATCCTGGCAATTGATTATCAACCTAAAAATTATTGCACAATTACAGGAATATTTTAATGACATGATAATCAAAGAACATTTCTATTTTAGAAGGTCTGAGAAACTTGTTTATAGATTACGTTCAAGAAGAATGCCATTCTTTTTTTGGGAGAAGGAGAAAAGACGACTGAAACGCAGCAAATGGAGATGAAGATGACAATGATGATTTCTCACCATTATTTTCCTGTAGTACTAAATGCTTCTCACCAGTAACCTGCTCAAGCACTCTGTTGGTTAATTAAGCAACACTGTTAGCACTGATTGGAGTACACTCATCAGGTGCAAGTGTTGCACGTTAATTCACTGTCAAACTTACATGCAGATATATTATTGCACACTATTATTGAGCATTCAAATGTCTATCATCTACTTTTCACTAGACAGCAGATCTCTGAACCTCCAGACACACTCTCTAGAACAGGGTGTTACAAGACTATATGTAAACTGCGATAAACAAATTTTGAAAAAGGTTCAGGGTTTTGTTTGGTTTAAAACACCTCTCTTTAGAAGTAAACTTTCCATCACAACACTCTGCTTTACATAAAACCACAATTTTGGGGAAGTTTTCCCATACCGCTTGCACAACCCTGGGATGGCAGTTCTGATGTACTCTTCCACCAGTGAGCATGCACAGCACTTCTGTTACTCTGATGTAGTGAACACAGCAATACAAATGTAAGATTCTGAGATACTTCTTCGTATAAATGAATAAAATAAAAGCCTTAAAGTGTCCGTTCAGTCTATAGAACAAGATGAAAGACAGTACCTGCAGCCAATACAACTGAGCCCGTAAGCTTCTTTGGTGAGGCGACTGTTTGAATTCAATCTGAATTCCTGAGAGGAAGTTCCGTCGGATCCTGCACCTGACTGGGAGACGCATTGCCATTGGAACTTTACTAAAATTCACCTAGAAATACAAGAAAACAGAGCTAACACACAGTTTAATTGTAGAACTAATAAAATGTTATGTTGCTAGTAAACAGACCAGCAAATAAAACCTGCACTTTTCCTTATTTCACGATCACGTGGCTGCTGAATTACACAGTCCAATTACACGCATGAAAGCAACACAAACCACAAGTTAGTCTCCTAAGCACATCACATTGCAACTTTAGTTGCCCCAGGCAGGAACCTCTGTGTCATCTCAGTAACTATTTCTTCATGAGTTTTATGTTACACTGGCATAATTAAAGAGGCTTACATGCAGCTCACTACTTTCCCAGCTGACTTCTACCCTGATCCTGAAACATTTAAGTTACAAGAAGCAAAAGAAAAAAGCTCTCCTTTATTCCACGTCAAATGTAATGACACACAGATACAAGTTTTTGACACCATGTAGTTTAAATGCACTACTGCAAGGTACAAAACTTAAGTACTCGTACAGCTGAGGGCCTATATGTCTTTCAAATGAAAGCATGATACAGAAAAGAAGCCTGATTATGGTACTATAAATTGCCTGTATTTTACTTAGTCATTTCAACACATTAAATTTATGAGTGGAATACAGGTATGCATAATTAATGTCTAAAAAAGTTCAGGTAAGTGAATTAATATCAATTATCTTTGAACGCTACAGGCTCCTTTATCATAACAAGTCATGGGCATCGCAGCTTACTAAAAAGCTAAAACCAAGATTTCTGTAAAGAATTTAAGTTACATCAGGGTATAGTTTTATAACTAACATGTACATACCAAGCAATCTTTTCTACCACACAAAAGTAAAATTCTTAGAGATTCTTACTTCATAATACAAGTCTGGAAAATACCTCAATACCGCCTCAGTATTGCCTCCATACAAAATATTCTACTGTATAAAATGTGAAACTGTTCCAAAAAAAGCTTGCTTTTTGTTTGTGTTTCTCTTAATACATCTACATTCACTTAGCAAAATCCAAGTCTCTTTCCACTGTTGCACATGTTCTGCAATCATTTAAACACTGAAATGTCAAAACATACCTCAGTATTGCTGTCTAGCTTATGCCAGCCTGGAGCTTGGAAATCACTCTTACAAAGATACTTTTGATAGGCTTGTTCCAACAGGTTTATTTGCTTTTGATTAAACGGTTTCCACTTTTGCCTTGGTTTCAGTTCCCAGACAACACCAGAACTGCAAGACAAATAACAAGGTTCAAAATTTAAAAGTACTTATAAACCTTTCTTATGCATGCAAACCAAGGAAAAATATATTATCTTAATTTCTTCCTATTGTTTCCTTTTTTTTAATAGAAGCTAAGAAAGGAGGCAGTTAAATCCTATTTATTCAAGTTGCACAACGGGAATAAAGGCATAACTTAAATTCACTTTAAAAGGTTTCACTTATATTAATTTCATTTGAAGACATCCCCGTCAACTCAACTGTATTGCTAAAATTAAAATATGCTGTCAAATTTTGATTATTCAAAGGAATATTCAGGCTTCCATGTGCAGTACCTAGTAATTCCTATATAAGAGATTTCTTTTTTGTTTTCGTTGTTAACAAGAGAAAGTCCAAGACTGTGGATTGACAGGTTTATTTCTTGGTCAGGTTGCTCCAGCTCCTCTGCTTGCCGTGCTTTAGAAACCAATGCAACATCATCTGTGAAAAGCAGCACTCGTTGGCGTCCATCCAAGAAAGACACCCAGTGTATCTGAGTATTTGCATTGTAAGGGAATTGGCCACATTCATCCTGTATTGGGGGAAAAAAAATAATGTATATAATAAGTATATTACAGGAGTAAATCTATGATGTTGCTGTATGTTTATAAGCAAGTTGACTGGCACACATACAAACCAGAACTCAGTATCTTTCTTATTTGTGCCGTTTACTGCGTCATACTGATTTGGTGGCATCTTGTATTCAAAATACTGAAAAGAAGCTGGGGATTGATTTTTTTTTTTCCTTTTGAAAAGTAGGCATTCCAGCAATATTTGTGGATGAGAATAATATTGGTAATTATTAGGAAACAAAGGCATTCATCGCAAAAGAAAAGACTTAGAATTGTAGGTGATGGGAGAAGGTGGCATTAAATCATACACCACAAAACAGTAAAATCAGACAATGATTCACATCTCTGCTCTTCAAGTGCAGATATTCCTTATTTCTTAATTTGCAAGGCAAAACTGAGATAGTTCAAGCCCTTTTCTCAAAAGTCTAAAATAATCATGAATGCAACCATAATTATATACTAAGGAAATTAGTTTCAAACTAAAAACATTTTTAAATGTAAAAAATTTGACCCAAGAAAGTGTCTATACAGTAAAGCACTCTGCATTTGGTTACCTGTGTGAGTTCAGCTGTGAGGAACTAAATCCATTCCCAGTATAATGGAAACACAAGCTTGTTTTCCTGTCCTTACTTTTAGCTCCTAGTATTCTCATTTTGCTTAACTCTGTGCCTAGTCAACAGAAAAACCAAGCCACCTCTGAAGAACCCAGAGTTTAGCCACAGGTGCAAGAGGGCTGCTAGCTAGAGACAGACACACAGGACTTCATTTAGCCTACGTTCCAGTTAAGTGACAAAAACCTTCCTCCCATCAGTGCTTGCTACCCCATTGTTTAACAAAATACTTGCTCGGTCTTATCCTAGACTTACCTCTGCTTCTAGTTGCAGTTTCCCTCTTTCCCTCACTCATTTTCCACGTTGACCATTGTTATTTTGCCCCCCATTTCACCCCTTCTCCTATTTTAATATTGCATGAGTTACAAACACCAAAACAGCTCTTAGTGAGCAAGCACTTCCCACAGGAAGCAACAGTCACAACAGTCCAGTGTCTTCTCCATCTTTAGGGAGATACTTCAGCCAAATGCAGCACTGCTAGAAAAATGGCAATTCATTCATCCTCTGTACTATTTAGATATTTCCACAGCTCATACACGTTATCCTCCTTCTTTCATATCCAAGAAAACCACACAGAAAATGCAGGTTGGAGCGTGTGTCCAATCCTCCAGTTACACTAATCTAAACATCTAAAAAATCTTGCTACCTGAGAGTAGGCTCATAAAGTCTCTCACGCTACAAGACAGATGCAGTTACTGAAGCAGCTTTCTCCCAGATAACTGTAGACACGTTATAGTTCTAGACTTGTTCAGCATCTACTTCTCCCCTTCTGAAATTTACCTTAAGCAAGTCATTTTCGCCAAAATTTTGGGAGTAGCCCCAAGTCAATTTTCTTGTTTTAGTTGGATCTGTCCATGCAAACAGGCATACTTGCTTTGGTTTCAATTCCATTTCCTCATGTAATCCACTGCAGGTTAAAAGAAAAGGAGTAAAATGACAGCATGCACAGGTTAAGACCACTGACTGACGTGGTGCAAGCGGATCACGATGCTATATATTCCCCCCCTCCAGCCTCCTGGGGTGAGGCGTGCAGGGTCTAGGCTACCCACCCCAAACAAGTCCAGCTGTAGCTAGGCTCTTGGTGAATTAAGAACTATAATCCCACTTGATTCGCTCCAGTTTCTCGAACTATGAAGACTGCTTAAAGGAGACATAAAATACTTCCTTAAAAGAACATGACAAAGAAAAAGGTTTTTTTTTATTTTTCAAGGTACTGCTATGGCAAAGGAGAACCTCTTTCTTCACAAAGGATACCCCCTGGGTAAACAACCAACGGCAAATTTTTTCTTTCACATACCTCTGTTTATATCTGAGAGAGTCCCATGAAGTATGGTTAACAATAAGAGCTGGAGCAGCTCCCTCATGGTAATCCGAGAAGCTTATGAGAGTAGAATGCTCAGAAACATTCACATCTACCAGTAAGCCTCCATTCTGGAAAGAAAGTTAGACAGAAAGTTCAATATTTGTTCTATGCACAAATGCAAGTTAGAACAGACTAAATTGTTCTTTTTACATCAGTCTTTCACCGGCCTCTTAAAAATGAAAAAAGGAAATGTATTCTACATTATCTAGTAACTCTAAGCTCAAACACATTGGTCACTAGCTTAAGACAGACATCAGTAGCACCCACAAACTATTTGTTGATTTAACTTTATTGAAAAACCGTAATATTTTTAAGAATTACTTGATTTGGCTAAGTTCAGTAAAAAGGATAGGCAAGCATTCCCTTCGCTTTTTGTAACAAATCTCACAGTTTAAATTTAAAAACTGCAATTCCCTGCACACTCCTAAAAAAAACTTGAAAGGCTACTCCAGACAAACATATTGAAGTTTTTAAAGGCATGACAAATACAGCAATAGCATATTAACAAATTGAGCACCAAGCAGAAAAGTTCTGTCAGTTAAACCTCTGAACAAATCACTGTTAGCCTTTTTTCTAATGGCTTTCAAGATCCTGCTTTCTTCCAATGTATTTGCAAGATATTTCTGAGATCTGTACAGCACAATTTTTCTCATTTGTTTATACAAAGGAGGTAGCTGATGCCTTCCCTTTCAGATAGTCTCTTCAGATGGCTTTCTCGAATGCTGGTCTAGCAAGACAAATCGATGTTTTTGCTACGCTGCAAGGTCTGGAGCAGAGGTGGGAGGGGACACATCTACCTTTGAAAAGACCATCTATCTTGCAGATTCTCCAGCTCACATTGGACAGGTGTGAGAAATTATGTTTAGTGCTCTGCACACTAGTAGTAAAGCCTCGCTACATACAGGACTAGAAAGATTTTCTTGAAAAGCTGACTCATCTACTGTCTTAGAACAGTGAAGGAAAAATCCTGCTATTCTGAGTGCATCAAGAGAACAGCAGATCATGGATAACATCCATGTCTCAAAATGTTTCAAAAAGATGTTTTCTAACTGCTTCAGCAAACTTGGAGAGCTAGATTATCCTCACAGTCACTTATATTTCAGCTAATTGCGATAAGCATTATATCCAAAGGCTTGTCTGAACATGCTACGCTTATACACGTTCCCTAATGCTAGATTAGGGTGAGTTCTGAAATAATTATGATTCTACTAATTGCATCATAATTTTATTTTAGCCATGAACTGTGTGTCTGCAACATATATTAGCTTATCAAGAAAAAAAGATACATTCTACTTTAGGATAACTACTGAAAAAAAACCTGAAGCCACCTAAGAAATACCCTCTGCAAAAGAACAGCCATTAGAGGTGTAGTATACTTTTTTAATTTCATAGAATCATAGAAAGTTTTGGGTTGGAAGGGACCCCTAGAGGTCATCTAGTCCAATCCCCCCACAGCGAGCAGGGACACCGCTAACTAGATCAGGTTGCTCAGAGCCCTGTCCAACCTGGTCTTGAATGTTTCCAGGGATGGGGCCTCCACCACCTCTC
>Ga0065711_1042837_pt1 | contig 15105 bp, 15 predicted proteins | sample Hoacrofraction12_FD_59098 | JGI IMG/M metagenome (GOLD analysis project Ga0065711, IMG submission 59098) | Hoatzin crop microbial communities from Cojedes, Venezuela - Epithelial fraction 12 v2 (version 2) | ecosystem: Host-associated > Birds > Digestive system > Esophagus > Crop | place... | reverse complement strand
GAGGATTACTTCAGGATTATTGATAATTGCCCTAGCGATAGCTGTTCTCTGCCTTTGCCCACCTGACAATTTACTAACGAGAATATCCTCCTTATCACTGATATCTAGTGCTTTTAAAACGTTCTTAATTCTTTCATTTCGTTGTTCTCTATTTAATTTTTCAGTCGCATAAACTAAAGGTATTTCAATATTTTCTTTAACGGTATATTCCTCAATTAAGGCATAGTCCTGAACGATATAACCAAATTTCGCATTCCGAAATTGATTAGGCTTTAGACATAATTGCATATCCTCACCTTCATAAAAGTAATTACCCTGATAATTGCGATCCAAAAGACCAATAATATTCAACAATGAAGTCTTACCACTGCCGGAAACCCCCACAATCGCTATCATGTCTTGTTTCTCAATTTTTAAATCAATACCCTTTAGAGCCGCAACTTCACGCTCCGTATCTGGCTCATACCTTTTAATAATTCCCTTTAATTCCAACATCAGTAACTCCTTATGATCTCCAGCATATTTTGCTTCTTTAATTTATAAATCAATAATCCAATCACAATACTAAATAATACAGCCATCACTAAAATTAACCAAAATAGAATTCTTAAACCGAAGGCATTAATATAAATGCCAATCGGTAAAAACGAAAATAAGTATGAAGGCAATAACTGTAGAATAAAACGATAGATGATGTCCTTCAAACTGGCTCCGAAATAGAGATGAATCGCATATTCAATCATCTGCCGATCAATAATTACTAATAATTGACAGAATAAACTAATCATCACAATTACCATAATAAATAATGCCAATAAGGCGTTAACCTTAGCGCCTTCCAAATGCAACTGGGCAACGAAGTCATAATATTCCCGATATGGTCTTAGTTCCAATACAAAACTACCCGTGTCCTTTAATAGGTCGTAATAATATTGAGCCTTTTCTTCACTACATGCGATCTTTAAATTTCCTAGCATTTCATCAAAAGTATCGATACTAATAATTGACTCTAAAAAATAATCATTGATAGCGTATATAGTTTTATCAGAATATTTGTATACATTACCGATACTTTGATAACCATAACCTGCATCTTCATCCATGATTCCAACGATTACCGATTTGAATATACCGTTATCATATTCTGGATTAACTTCAGCTTCCTCTTTCAAATCGCTGGATACAATGCAACTAGAATAATCATGTGCATCATCAAAATCACTAGAAGTAAAATGCTTCTCTGCACTAAAATATTTATAATGCAGATTGTAGAAATCCTCAGATACACCATATGAAAAATATATATAACAGATAACTTCTTCATCATGAAGCATTTCTAAAAAAATATCTCTAAATTCTGGTACAAGTTTATTTTCGCTTTTAAAAATCGCATTTAATTGGCTATCAGTTGTCTTGTCGTGGAAGTAATAAACCTCTTGGTCTAGATATTGTTTATATAAAATCGTATCATCATAATATCGCAACATACTACCAATGCTGGCACAAATAAAGAAGGTCATCACCGCCATTTCAATTCCGAATAAAAGATAAAATCCCATATTCTTTCTAAAATCATTCCAGGCATATTTGATTTGTCGAATCATAGCTGTACCTTCCCGTCCACAAATGATAATTCCTTACTACAAGAATAAATATTGATAATTCCAATAAGGGTAAGCAAAGACATAATGACAAACATACTAATAAAGCTGGGTAAGGAATATGAAAAATATTCAAAGATCGACCACTTATATAGCCATGTACTTAATAAGAAGATAATTAAACCCCCAATAAAACTAAATAAACTTAATTTCAAAAAGCGTCTATAGAATAAGAAACGGATATCACCAATATCAGCCCCCGCAAGATAGCGCACATAACATTCCTTCCTCTGGGTTAATAACCATTGTCTGATAATGAAAATCTCGTTAAATAAAAGCAATAATACAATAATTATAAAGAAATAGACATTAAGTGTTTGCTTACTTAAGATATCGATGATGACATCCAAAGCAGATGCATATATAAATGAATATTTACAACGCATCGATTTAATAATTGATAAGGTTTCTTCGGTACTCAATTTACTATCTATTTCAAAGGAATAATAACCTTCGCTATTTTCTGTTAGGTAAACATTCAAATCAACAGAAGTCATATTTAAATAAATATAACTATCCTCATAGATGATACCTTCTCTTTGACGATACACCCCCACCACCTCAAATAAGGTGTCAAAATCACGATAATAACTTTTACCATCGATAACTTCAATATAATCTTTAAATTGTTCAGAAACTAAGGCAACTTCACTCTTATTCTTAAAATCATCTTCGTTGAAATTTCGACCTTCAATTATTTCTGGTTGAAACTGATCGCCCTTGAAACAGATTCCGGTTACATATTGCGATAATTGCCTTCTTAATAAATAATCCTTATCGCTCTTATCGAAACTAGCTATAAGTTGATCCGTACCTATAGTAGCGTAGGCAACACAATCAATAGTGTTAGTGGTAGTAAGATAATCATGATAATCATTGACATAAGAAATACCAGCAATAAAATTACTGGTATTTAAGCAGACAAATACGGCAATAAGTAATTGAATGATAATTAACTTAAAGTATTTGCGATAACGACTCATTTAAAGTATCCCCAACCGTACCAAAAGTGAGTCTTCGCAGATACAGGATTAAGTGAATCATAAACTGTCCTCTTGATTTTATACAATTGATTGCTCTTAGAATTTAACGCTGTTATCGAATTACCATTACGCGCATATCTTCTTCCTGTAATATTATCTGTATCTTTTATACTCTTACCATCGATAGTGTAATTAATGTATGCTCGCTTCACATGTTTACCATATTCCATACCGTAGACTTTGATATCATCGTAGGTGCCACATAAATTCTTTGGCACAAATTGAATATAGCCTTCATACTTGAAATATCCAATTTCTTTATTGTACCAATAGTTGGAATAAGCCTGGACATTATAAGTAACAGCACCAAGACCCATCAAGAAAACAAATAAACTGATAAAACAAAATTTAAAATACCCTTTCAAAATGTCTTCCTCCTATATTACTGCATAGCGCTATGTCTTGGTTTAAGTATATTCTATCGTGGGGGGGGGTCTGTCAAGTATTTTGGAGTCTATTTTTAATTACTTGTTTTCTGTTCTTCAAAATTGTTCAAATCGAAATCTTCTAATAATAATAAATCAATTTCGGCACTCTCATCATTTAAACAGCGTTTAGCCTGATTGAGAATAGCGTCTTCAACTAAGTTGCGAGCTAAACGACCATTGCCCGAAGAGACATCATTGCGTGCCTGCATGACATCAAAATATTCCTGTAAGGGTTTTAAAGCATTTTCGTCGATACGATAATCCTTGCCCTTAGCGATTGAAACGCTAATCAACATCAATTCTTCACCGGTATAATCTTCAAAGTGAATAATATTCGCAAAGCGGGATTTCAAGCCCGTATTCGCATTCAAGAATTCCTGCATCTCCCGGTCATATCCAGCTAGAATAACAATCAAATCATCACGATGATCTTCCATCGCTTTGACTAAGGTATCAATCGCTTCTAAACCGAAGGAATCATCCTTACCCCGATATAAGGAATATGCTTCATCGATAAAGAGGACACCACCTAAGGCCGATTCGATAACGGACATCGTTAAGGGGGCGGTATGACCAACATATTTACCTACTAAATCAGCTCTAGTGACTTCAACGAGCTGCCCCTGTTTGAGGATGCCGCTGGCTTTCATCATCCGGGAAACAATGCGGGCAATCGTCGTCTTTCCGGTTCCCGGATTACCTGTAAAAATCATATGCTTACTGATTTCAGTTACCTTTAAGCCCTTTTTCTTTCTTAATTGGGAAATCTTAACATGATTCTCAAGGCTTAAAAGATATTCCTTAACCTTCTGCAAACCGACAATTTCTTCCAATTCTTTCTTAACATCAAGCTGTTCCTGATTGGTAGCTTCTAAGCCTTCTAATTCAAAACAATGTGCGTCGCTGGTTGCCTTCAATTTATTGTCTTCATAAATTAGTTTCAATGCCTTTAGCTTTTCATTGCGTAAGACTAATTCCACTAATTCGTTATAGATATTATCGACTCTGGGTGTTAAAGAATCAACGCCCTCATCAGGCTCATAGCAGCCCAAAAGATATTCATTGATGGAATTATCAATATCTAAATGTAGTTCTAGTTGAGTTGTACTCTTCGTATTCAAATTAGCTAATAATTTATTGATAATTATTTTTAAGGAAACTTCATCTAAATTCTTGGTGCTAATCTGATCATCAATTGCTTCTAAGAAGGACTTACCAAAATAATCTAATAATTTTGAGAATTTATTAATCGTCATAAAGACCAAGGTCTTATTGTTGCCATCTAAATGATCAATTGCTTGTTTGCTTAATTTTGCAGAGGCTTCCTGCAGTTGATTATTGACGAAGACATAGCGCTTATTTAATAAACATTTACCTTCTAAGACAAGCTCCGAAAGCATGCGATTATAAATCGAAGATGCCTGCTCAAAATTTTCAATAAGAATAATACTATTTTTCCCTTGTAAAGCTATATATAAATCCTGAAGAAATAAGGCTTCCTGGGTTGAGGACTGGTAGCGTGACATATCGATGTAGGCGTATTCTTGAGATATTGCTAAACCTTTTTCTTTAAGCTGCAAGGCCATCTCTTCAATCAGGCTATGTCTGCCACTACCCTTAGGCCCATTCAAAAGAATGGCTCCTCTGGTTTTTGTAGGATCGCTACCGACAACATATGGCCTTCTAAAAGCAATACATAATTCCGCAATCGCTTCATCCTGACCGACAATCTTCTGCTTTAAGGCAGTCGCAATTTCTTCAAAAACCTCTTTACTACCACTGCCGCTGACAACTACTTCCGGGGTTTCAATCTTTACATTGAAGTCCTTTTCAATTTCGCTTTGCAGGCTCACCAAATCCTTCTCCGTATAGAGTTTAGGTTGCTCAAGCTTAACGAGATTTTCATTATTCATCTCAATTAATTTATTGAGCTCATTTTCAACCTGCTGTTGCATCTTCAAAGCATCTTGATAAGTATTGGTATAAGGCTTTTTAGAGTTCAAAACCTCAGCCAAAAGCTTCTCGCGCTCTTCCTTCTTCATTAGCTAAGTCCCACCTGTAAGCGGTCATTGATGCGTTCCGCCATATATTCACGCGAATTGCGCAAAGCCCGATAGACATATAAAAGACCATCATAATAGCCCTTTAAATAGGCATTGGTTTTACGAATGTTGCTATATTTATTAACTTCCTCTTTAACACGGCCTTCAACTACGGTTAAGTTATTGGTTGTATTTTGAGCTTGATCAAAATATTTCTGTAGGGCTTCGCTATGACCTCTGACATAATCAGCAGAATTATTGGTACCATAATTGACCTTTTCAATAATCTTCTTAAAACAATCATAGCGCCCATCAAAATCACCTACTTCTTTTTTAGTAGGGATACTAGGACGCCTAACAATTGCGCTGGTGCTAGTTGCGCTTTGGGTTATGATTACCGTCTCCCTTTGTTTAGTGGCGCTCTGTAAAGTCTCTTCAATCGTCTGATTGATCGCATTCTCAATTTCAGTATCGAGATTATTTAAAATATTTTCTAATTTATTATTATCATTCATCTACTTCTTACCTCCAAAGGGGTTATTGCCATAGCCATCCTGCTTCAATAAGGATTGCAGGGTTGTCATATCGGCTGAAAGATTCATATAATCCGTTTCATATAAGGATTCATTGATGGCCTTTAAGGCTTCATTGATTAAGATAATCGTCTTAATCAAATGCGCTTCCTGCTTCTTAAATTCTTCCGACTGACTATCATTATCCTGCAACTTACGATAATTCTCTAAAATGGATACCAACATCGGCATGTAATAATCATAGAGCTTGGTCATACCCGACTTATTCTCTTGTTTTTCGCTACCTAAATCAATCTGTTTAAGTAAAGCGCAGGTCTGATAGAGACCATTAGTAATCTCTTCATTAGGAATTAAGCTATTCAAATTATTGATTTTATCAATATATTTCTGAGCATCGGATAATTTCTTAGCCTTCTCTGTCTTAATATTTTCATTTTTGACTTCCGCTTTTAAGACCTCATCACTATAATCCGCAAATTTCAATAATAAGTCACAGATGCGATCAAACATCACCGGATAGCTCGTCTTAAATTCATCAAGAGACATGATAACTTCACCATTACAACATAATTGCAATCTTTCAATCTCGCTATATTCACCATTAGCGGTAATCAAAGCGATATCCTCATAGACACTCAAAGCGTAGTTATCCTTAAAATAAGCCTTCAGCTTCTTATCGATTTTCTTACGCTGGGCATTGCTTAAATGCTCACTCGCTTCTCTAACCGCATTCTCACGCCTACTTAAACGCTGCTGCGTCAAGAATTTATAAATACCATAAAAAAACATGCCAACAAAGATAATTGGTATAAATTCCACCAGCAAGGCACCAAAAAAAATCGTTAATACAATCAACCAAACCATAAAATCACCAGGGTCATTCCTTCTTCTCATATACCATATTTTACAACATTTACTACTTCAAAAACCATGCTATTGTGCCGTGTAACTATGATCATAAGTCACATTAGCAGATAGGTTAGCTGCTGCTAATTTTTGATTAAGTTGTCCTTCGACATCAGCAACACTCAATGAAGTGTGATAAGGTATTAGGACATCAAAACTTAATTTACCTTCCATAACTCGGAAATCATGACAGCTTAAATCAGAATTAATCTCATTCAACATTGTTTTAACTTTTTTAAGGCATTCATGTGTATATTCATCCTTAATATCCAAGGGATCAAGATGAATGATCGTCATGATACCCATCTCTTTTAGGATGTCATTCTCAGCCTTATCGGCAATATCGTGAGCTTGTGACAAGGTTAAGTTTTGATCAATTTCCGCATGGGCCGAAGCGAAGTAGACCCCGTTGCCATATTCGTGAACTAAAATATCGTGCACACCGAAAATTTCTTGTTGCCTTCTGATGATTTCAGCAATCTTTTTAACCATTTCCAGATCATTAGGTTTACCGATTAGGACATCGATAATTTCTTTAAGCATCTTTAAACCACTAGCGATAATGAATAAAGAAACGATTAAGCCACCGATGCCATCAAAGGGAATCTTCTTATTGAAATTCGACAACAATAGCGTGGCAAGGGTGATGCAGGTAATCAGAATATCTCCTAAGGCATCCTGCGCTACCGTCAACATCGTTAAATTATTGATAGCTTTTCCTAAATGGCGATTCAAAAATACTAACCACAATTTAAATAAGATTGATAAAGTCAAGATGATAAATAATGGCCATGAAAATTTAACCTCATGGGGATTAAGAATCTCGTTGATACTATTAAGCAACAATTCCACACCAACAACCAGAATGATATTTTCAACTAATAAGGCCCCCACATATTCCATTCTGCCATGGCCGAAGGGGTGTGATCTATCAGCAGGTTTCGAGGCGATGCGATTGACAACTAAGCTTACCACCGAGCTCAAACAATCAGATAAATTATTGAAAGCATCGGAAATAATCGAGATTGAAGCTGTCACAATGCCAATCAAAATCTTAATGCCAAAAAGAAGGAGATTGCATAATAGACCATTAATGGCTGTAAAACGACCATAGGCATAGCGCTTCGCTTTTAAATCAGCATATTCCCGCTTCCCGAAAAAGAATTCTAAAATTTTTTGCATCCTTAACCTCTTGCCTTCATGTAGATGGCAAACATATCCTCTTCATAAAGCTTCTTGATGCTGCCGATGCCATCCTTATTAGTGCTGATACAATGCTTAGCTAGATTAGTAATATCGGCATCATTCAAAGCTAAACCCAATTCCTGAAGATTAATCGGCATTCCGATCTCTTTAAAGAAGTCTTCCATATATTCAATAGCTTTGAAAATAGTCTCATCATCATTTCCCTCAATACCGCAAACCCTATTCGCAAATTTAAGAAAGCGTTGCCGATCTTCTTGATAGACATATTTTGCCCAGGAGCCCCACAAAGCACACAGCCCCGCTCCATGGGTAACATCGTAAATACCTGATAATTCATGTTCTAAGCGATGACAAGCCCAATCGCCCGCATTGCCCAGCAACCCGTTATGAGACAAGGCACTCATCCACATCACTTCCGCTCTTAAATCATAATTTCTTAAATCTTTCTTCAATTTTCTAGTTGTCGCAATAATATCACGCATCAAGCTCTCCGCTAAGCTTTCGGTAATTCCTAAATTACCTTCTTTATCAAAATAACGCTCCATCGTATGCATAAAGATATCACTACAGCCAGCCATGCTTTGATATTCCGGTACCGTTAAAGTCAATTCCGGATTTAAAAAGGCATATAAGGGACGCACATAATCAGAGCTGATACTTCTTTTAACCTGTGTATCCTCATTAGTGATAACACTCGACTTGCTCATCTCCGAGCCCGTTGAGGCAAAGGTCATAATACTGATTATTGGTAGAGCTTTTTCAACAGGATTAATCCTTTCATAATGCGACCAAATATCATATTCAGAAAGCGCGCCGACCGCAATCCCCTTAGCACTATCAAGAGCCGAACCCGCACCAACAGCTACAATCAAATCAATATCCTTTTCTTGAGCTAAAGCAATTCCTTCTCTGACTTTACTTAAATGAGGATTAGGTACCACCCCACCTAGATAGAAACAGGAAATACCTACTTCCTCTAATTGCTTACTAACTTCGGCTAATAAGCCTTCTTCCTTAACTCTGTCACTGCCATAATGCAACAAGGCTCTTTTAAAATGATGACCGTTCAAGGCTTCCTTTAACTTTAAATGACTTCCTTCACCAAAATAAACCTTCGTCGGTGTAAAATATTGAAATTCTTTCATTTCTAATCTCCTTCCGCCTCTAATTCTTTTATAAATATTCTCTCTTGATTATCTAATTCATAATTTTCTAATAAGGAAGCTCGTTTCTTTAAGGTCTGCCTCAAGGCATCCTTCTTACGCCACCTTCTAATTGCTTCATGGTTACCACTCATTAAGATTTCTGGTACCTTTTCACCTTCATATTCGCTGGGTTTAGTATATTGCCGGCATTCGAGGATTTCTTTTTCAAAGCTTTCATTATTTAAACAATCCTCATTGACCACTAGAAAGCGTAATAAGGCATCGATGAAGACCATACTGGCTAGTTCACCACCGCTTAAAATGTAATCACCAATCGAAAGTTCCTCATCGCAATGATCGATAATTCTTTGGTCTAAGCCTTCATAATGACCACAGACTAGAGTTATTTCCTCTTCGTTGAGATATCTTCTTAAATCACTTTGTTTAAGAGGTTCAACGCCTGGAACTAAGGCGATTTTTAAGCCATTAAATTGCTTTAATTGAGGTAAAACTAGATCACAACGCACTAACATCCCTCTACCCCCACCATAAATCTTTTCATCCAAGTGACGGAAGCTGCCACTGGCCTTCTCTTTTAAATCAATGACATTGACTAGACATATATCCTTTGCTTTCAAGACATGATCACTTTGAAGAAAGCTTTCAAATATTTCCGGTACTAAAGTTAAGATATTGATCTTCATAAAAAAAGGGCGCAGTACCCTTTAGACTCCTAAGATGAAGGATAGCAGACCATTGACGAAGGCCAAGGCAATACCACCGATAATCAGCTCAAGGATATTGCTGAAGGAAGCTCCGGGGATATAGGTCACTAATAACCACAAAACCACCACATCAATCACAAAGGAAAATAAACCGAAGGTCATCAGCTTAATTGGTAAAGAAACGATATTCAATAAAGGCTTAATAAATAAGTTGAAGACAACTAAAACTAAACCACCAATCGCTAAAGCCGTATAGCTGAAGCTGATGCTGGGGATGAAATAGGAGATGAGCCATAGGCTCAAAACATTGACGATAAAACCTAAAATAATTTTCTTTAACATTGCTTAATTATAGCACGGCTTAGCTATTATTTTTCAGCCTTTGGATGCCTAAGTTGAGATAAGCTTTGTGGGCTACTGTAATGGCAATATTGCGTAGCAAGACCTTTTCAATCGGGTCATCTTCATTGAGATTTGATTTGATATCTTCTCCTTCGAAGATCGCATTGACAATATGGGAAAACTCTTCAATAAAATATTCATAAGCATCCTGAGCATCATAATTCGCCCTTTGAATCTTTAATAATTCGTTGATATCGTCTAGATTCAAAACATTCTTGGCAAGACTGATGAAGAAGAGCTGGGCAATCTGCTCCCGGCCATATTGCTTCTTGATGGGATTGTTGATCATCCCCTTCTTCACATAGTTAGAAATCATTGAATTGGTTATCTCAAGATTAAATAAGGGATTAATGTAGGTGCTTAGATATTTACTGACCTGCTCTAAAAAGAGACCGACATCAGGAATCTCATAATAATGCGGTAAATGAAACTTTAATGATGGACTCATAATGTGTGCCTCCTTATTGACAAAAGATATTAAGCTATCTAGAATTATTATAGGTTATTAATAAACCTGTGACAAGTTTTTAAAAACTAAGGAGGCAAACTATGAATCTGAGGATTGTCGCTGATTCCGGTTGTGATTATCGTGAATTAAGCGATGTTGATTTTAAAACTGTACCTTTAAAAATTATTACCCCGGAGCAAGAATATGTTGATGATGCGAATTTGGATATCGAAGCCATGCACCAAAAAATTGCAGAAAGTAAAAGCACTTCGTCCACTTCCTGTCCCAATATGTTTGAATGGTTAGAAGCTTTCAAGGGTGCCACCGAAGTCATCGCCTTAACGATTACTTCCGCCCTTTCCGGATCCTTCTCCAGCGCCCAGCAGGCTAAGGATGCTTACCAGCAGGAAAACCCCGAAGCGAAGGTTCATGTCTGCGATACCCAGCTGACCAGTGCCGGGATTAGCGTCTTACTCGATTATTTAAAACAATTAGTTAAGGATAATGTTCCTTATGAAGAGATTGTCGAAAAGCTGGAAAGCTATAAGAAGCGCTGCAAATTGATTTTTGGTCTTTCTTCTTTAGACAACATGGCTAACAATGGCCGGGTACCCAGTCTCATCGCTAAAGGTATTGGACTCTTGAATATTCGTATTATCTGCGAAGCTCTAGAGGGTAAGGTCAAACCTATCTGGCAATGCCGTGGTCCTAAAAAGGAGAAGCAGCATCTTGTCAATGGGATGATTGATCGTGGCTATCAGGGTGGACCCGTTCATATTCATCATGTCTTCGACTTAGCCGGTGCTCAAGAGATTGCCCAGATGCTTAAGGAACGCTTCCCCAATTGCCAGCCAATCATTCAAGCCTGCCAGGGCATGAATAGCTATTATGCAGAACCCGGCGCAATCCTAATAGGATACGAAGGAGCAGAATAATGTATAAATTTACAATTACGATGAATGATGCTCAAGTGATGAAAGGTGAGCTCTATGAAGATATCGCCCCCAAGACGGTCGCTAACTTTGTCTCTTTGATCGAAAAGGAATTCTACGATGGCTTAATCTTCCATCGGGTCATCCCTAATTTCATGATTCAGGGTGGTGATCCCCAGGGCATCGGTATCGGTGGCCCCGGCTATACAATTGAAGGTGAATTCAGTGCTAATGGCTTTCAGAATGATTTAAGGCATGAGCGTGGTGTCCTCTCGATGGCTCGCTCCCAACATCCCGATTCCGCTGGCAGTCAATTCTTCATCATGCATCAGACCTCACCCCATCTCGATGGACAATATGCGGCTTTCGGTCGCATCACTGAAGGTTTAGAGGTAATCGACAAAATTGTCAATGTCGATCGCGACTATCGCGATAAGCCGCTAGTTGATCAAATTATTAAAACAATCAGACTGGATTAATTAAAAGAAAAGGAGCTGCGAGGCTCCTTTAGCTTACTTAGTTGCGCTTGATATTCTTAATCGTTTCAATAAAGGTATCGATATCCGCTAAGGCACCGGTACCCTTTTCCTTACAGGCGAGTAAGGCATCCTTCGGGGAAATGAAACGATAACCAAATTCCTTTAAGGTGTCCATATTGCGCTGGGTTACCGGATTTTCATACATTCTGGTATTCATCGCCGGTGCGAGAATAACCTTGCGTGGATCGCAAGCTAAAAGGGTTGAGGACAAGATATCATTGCCGATACCTGCACAGACCTTTGCCATAAAATCAGCTGAAGCTGGGGCAATTAAAATTAATTCATTGTCACGTGCTAAATCAACATGGACAATCTTGTCAGGATTGGGTGAGCCAAAGAAATCCTCATCCACATAAACCTTATTTTTACTTAATGACATCAAAGTCAGAGGGGTAATAAAGTTTGAACCACCCTTAGTTAAAACGCATGTTACATTGTGTCCCTGCCTCGTCAGAGCGCTCGCAAGATCAGCGGCCTTATAAGCCGCAACACTACCTGTGACACCCAATAAAATCTTCATCTTTTAATCCTCCTTTAAAAGTAAACTTATCTTTTCAGCAATCTGTTGTTTGGTATTCAACTGCTGATAATTTTTCTGTGCGTCAATGCAATAAGCAAGATGCTTATCCCCATAAATATTAACACTATCATTCGCAAAAACAAAATCACATTTATTTTTTTCTAACAATTTGTATCCCACGCTAATCAATTCTTCCTTAGAGACATCATGTAATAATTTAAAGCCAATAATCTTAGCCTTCGGTGCCCACTTCCTTAAATAGGAAATAATCTTCGGTGTCTTCTCTAACATTAAAACCAATTTCTCAATATCGGAAGACAATTTATCACGACGATCTAAGGCGACGGCACCCATTCTTTCTTCTAAAGATGTAACACCATTCAAATCTTCAAGATTACAAGCATATTTAACCCGATAATCGCTGATGGCCATCGCATGGACGATACCATAAATATCATTTTCTTTGCATAATTCTTCAAGCCTATCATAGACAGCCTGGGTATCATCGCAAATACTTATTTTGATATGATCCCCTTCAGGTTTTAAAGCATTCTTACTACAAAGATATTCAATTTCATATTCCTTAGCTGCACTTAATTTAAGAGCGGTCAAGGATGCCAGACGACCTGTGGAGAGGTTGCTGATGGCACGAACGCTATCGATTTTTTCACTGGTCCCGCCACCGGTAATAATGACTTTTTTCATGCCTTAATTTTTCCAAAGTAAAACCCCTATTGTCAATACTAAAAAGGAATAGCCTAAGCTATTCCACTACCGGTATTGGGTACATCGGGGCGATCGGCAAGCGTGATATATTGGTCTTCACCCTCGGTAACAATAAAGCTAAGCTCTGGGGCAATCAAATATCCTTCTGGTGCTTCTAACTCCCTTAAAATATAGGTCTTGCCTACTTCCAAATTGCTGAGGCTATAATATTGCTTAGTGCTATGCCATTGTTCAATTTCATTACCATCAGTATCGTAGATTGCTAATAAAGCCCCTTCTAGAAATTCACCAGTATCCACGGCCATCTTTTTAATCTTAACCTGCTTATTGATAATCGTTATATCCTTCTCTTTACCAGCAATGCTAAATTCCATAACACCACTTCTGGCATAGCCAACTAAGGCTTCATCTTCATATAGATAATATTTTTTATTTAGTTCCAAACCACCTATTGTATAAGCACATTCAGCGCTAAAAAATTGATGGATAAGCTTATTTTCTTCATCATAAAGACTAAATTTAACACCCTTCAGAAAGTTCCCCTTAGCATCAATCTTATGAATTCTTAAGAGGGTCAAATAATTATCAAGCTCATAATTTACTTCAGCTACTTCTTCATTTAAGTTAACGATGATATCTTCTAGTGGCACGATACCGGTTGGATAGCAATCTTCGACTAGACGATAAGTACCTAAATATAAATCTTCAAAGCTTAATTTTCCTTCATCATCGGCATTCATACTGCTAACCAATTCATTTTCCTGATAGATAATTGAACCATCCCGGGGATCGATAATATCCGCAGCGGCATAAAGACTAAAGCCAATCTCATTCAAATTGATATCCTTTTGATAACAATATTCACAAGCAACCTCTTTAATAATCTTCTTAATATTAATCTTGCCTTTAATGGACTCATCATATGCAGAGATGATCACTCTACCATCCCTAGCCTTGGCAGCACTTATTTCAAAGATTAAATCTTCCTTCAGGTGATAGCCATAGGGAGCTTCCACTTCCTCTAAACGGTAGCTGCCACTCTTTAATTTAAGAGGCAAAATAACACTGCCTTCCTTACCTTCATAAACACCAAGCTTACCACTAATGTCGGTGGCATAGGTATCATATGCAATACCATCAATTTCTTGAATTACATAATTATTATTCTTCAAATCGAAGATCTTAAAGCTCGCACCACTATAAGTGATCAATTCATTATTAGCTAAATCTCTTTTTTGAATTTCCAATTCATAAGTCAAAGAATTAAATTTAAGTTTATAATCAGGAGCCTTATTCTCTAAATAACCAACCCGATACTCATTCTGTTCACCCCATTTACCACTATCTAATAATTTCTTCTCCTTGATGATAAATTGAGCCTTTGGTAATTTCCTTTTTTCGCCTCTAATATCCTTTAATTTAATCTCAAATTCGCCTTCTTTAATAATCTGTAAATAGAAGCTATCACCCCTAAGCTCATTCCAGCTTATATCCTTGCCGTCCTTAGCGACTAACTTTAGACCTTCACCTAAATAATCAATTCTTAAGTTATTCAGATTATTATTCAAATCCTTAACTTCGATGATATCACCAACATTTACTTCATATAAATCTTTATTTTCCGAGTCAATAACAAGCTTACTGCCTCGTTTATAACTATCGATTAAGGTATTTAATTCCTTTTCTAATTTTGCGAAATCAGCTTTTGGTAAATCATAAAAATTATATAAGTCTTCGCCAATCCGGAAATCGACATCAGATTGCGGTCTGACGATTTGCCAAATACGATATTGCGTGTAGGCAAACCATTCATTGCTCAGATGATTATCGTAACCATAACCAAAATAAG
>Ga0065711_1042836_pt1 | contig 15106 bp, 6 predicted proteins | sample Hoacrofraction12_FD_59098 | JGI IMG/M metagenome (GOLD analysis project Ga0065711, IMG submission 59098) | Hoatzin crop microbial communities from Cojedes, Venezuela - Epithelial fraction 12 v2 (version 2) | ecosystem: Host-associated > Birds > Digestive system > Esophagus > Crop | place... | reverse complement strand
GGGGGCGGCGCGGCCTGCGGAGGGCGGCGGGAGGAAGCCGGCAGCAGGGCCCGCCGCGCACGCACCTCCCGCTCCGACCCGGGCACCCCACGGCGCCCCGCAACCCGATTGCCCACGCCTCTCCGCCACTCGCGGCGCGCTTTGTTCCGGGCGAGGCGCTATTGGCTGTCGGCGGCGCCGCCGTGCACGCCGGGAGTTGTAGTTCGCGGAGGATCGCGCCATGGCGCACGGGGATACGCGGCCCCGCAGCTCGATTTTTATCTTTATTTTTTTATATATTTTTTTCCATAGATGGCCGCCGCTAGAACTCGGATTTACCGGTGAGTGTACTGCAGCGTAAACTACACCTGACCCTGGGCGGAGGGAGAGCACCCGCCCCCATTTTGAAGCCGGCAGCGGGCCGTCCCCGCCCGCCGAGGCCCGGGCAGCTCCGTTTGTTCAACGCAAGCAGATCCCGGCCCCGTTCGCGGGCTGGGTTCTTCCCCCACAAGACTGCAAAGCACCCGCCGGCCTTTCCCGCACCGTTTCACGGGACGCGGCTGCCCCGCCCCCGTCAGCGCCGTCAGGGACGGCCAGGACTCCACAGAAGCGCTCGGAAGCCTCCCCCCCTGCCCAGGCCGGGCCCGAGCGCCTCCGACGCCGGCAGCTCCCGCGCTCCAGAGGAGCCCGCCCCAGGCCGCCGGGCCGGTAACAACCGAGTGGGACCGCCACTGCCTCCCGCTGCCTCAGCGCCCGCCAGGCCGCCGCCAAGCAACGGGCAGTGCCTGCTCCGCGGCCCCGCCTTATTGGCGGGGGCCGGTCACGTGGTCCCGGCGGTCGCCGTCGGCGGGACGGGCGGGGCGGTCTCGCCCGCCTCCTCCGGGCGCGGTGGGTGCCGGGTAGGTCGCAGCGCCGCAGCCTGGCGGAGGGCACTCGAGGTCCCGCCTCCTGTGGGCGCGGTGGCTATTGGTCAGGACGGCGCCGGGGCGGCCGCGGATTGGCTGTTCGGCGGTGTGGGTGAGGGGAGGGTCGTGAGCCGCGGTGGAAGAGGCGGGTGAGAGAGCGCGGCCGCAGCGGACGGCGGGTGAGGCGGCGGCGGCCCCTTCGCTTTCCATGTGGGGGCTTGCGGGCCTCCCCCCCTCCTGGGCAGCCCCTCGCGTCGCGCCCGGTCCCGGGTGCGTGAAGGGGAGCGCGATCCGGGCCCGCTCCGCTCCTCTGGCTCGGCCGGGGCCCCCTCAGGCGGGTGCGCGGGGGGTGCTGAGGGGGTGTCCTCCGGTGGGGTCCGACCGCGGGAGCTCCCGGGTCGGCGCCGAGGGGAGGCGGGGGTGCCGCTCGACTGGAAGCGAGGGGCAGCCCCGCTTAATGGCTACTGTGTCCGGGCAGCGTGGCAGCGCCGAGGGCCCATCCCGGGCAGGCAGCGGGCGGGCGAAGGCGCGATGCTTGGGCCGCCTTTCACGGGGGAGCAGAGCGGCGTGGGTGTCGGGGTCGAAGCTGTGGTTTCTGCAGGCGAGCTGACGGAAACGGAAACCCTCTCACGTTGACAGGTCGCGGGAAATCGTGTCAGTCAAAGATGATCTGGAGAGCTTTCAAGGAAGTGTTTTAAGGAGGCTTATAGCACATTGAGGGAAACGTAGCCTGTTCTTAAGGGGTCTGGTGCTTACTTTGCTTTTCTGTACACTTATGATGCTTACTTTCTATACCTTTAGTGATGCTGCTGCTGTGCTCAGGTTCTTCTGCAATTTTCATAAAGAAGTAACTTGCTAGATGCTTGTTTTCATTTTGTTTAACAAGCTGTCAAAATTCCAAATACTGTGTTTGAGTAGAGTTTGAATGCTGGCATCAACCGTGGTGCATTGATCTCTGTCTGATAGCGTCAGTCTGTGAAGACTTTATTAATATTTACATGCTGTCCTCAGACAGCCGTAGTCCTCTGTAGATCTTGTGAAGACAAGACTTACAAAGACTAAAAAGGAAATAATTCTGTCTTCTGATACCCACTGCTTTTGCCTAAGTGATAGAGAAAAAAGAAGGGAGCTGAGTTTTTTTGCAAATCAGCTCTAAAAGTTCCAGTTAACTATCACTGAGTCAAAATAATTTGCTTCACAGGGATCACTAGCTGCAATCTAATTGCTGTGTGTAGAAACTCAACATTATTACAAGGAGGTTTTTTGGGGTGAAAAAATCGAACATTTTAAATGCTTTTTCAGACAAATACACCCTTTTGGTTAATAAAATTTGCATACTCCTGTTTCTCAGAGACGTAGCAGAAGGACTGGCATTCACAGCATTGACTAGGGAGGTCTGTATGTCTGGCAGGAAAGTGTAGATGTGTGGTTATGTCTGTATAGTACAATACTGCACTGTTTTTAGAGATGTTGAAAGATTTCACTTACCTCTCCATGGTATCATATTGCACCATGTAGGTATCGTATAATCTCAGCCGAGTAAAGGCTTTGATTAAACTAGTGTTTAAAGACGGGGATTTTTTGTTCTTCATCCTTAGTTGGCAAGGAGTGGTGATGTGGGTAAGATGTGATGAATATGGTTTGCACTTTGAGGTACATGTAAGTAGGCTATATTCTTAAGAAAGCTTTAACCGCTTCTATTGCAAGTAGGCATTATTTTCAATTCTTGCTTAGATTTCATGCTGATACTAGCTTAGATAAGCCTTTGATTGCTTCTGTAGTATTCACTGACTTTTATCTCTCTTAGCCTATCTTTCCAAACAGATGTTTCTGAATGTAATAGGGCACTTCATTATTTGTGGCTTCCATGCCAAAAAGTAGACCTCTATAGCTGGCTATGTGATCTCCTCTGAGTGCTTCCATTACTTGTAAGAAATCTGTGTTGGTTTGGGAGAGGGTCTAGTCCATAATCTGAAGATTCTTCCTGCCTGCTTGGCTTGCTGCTGTTCTGATAATTTTTTGTTGTTTTTTATTTTTCTTTATTAAATTTTAAATATATTTCCTCATGGATGATTTTTCATTAAATGAGTTTGGGTTGTGTGTCAGTCTTAAAGACTGTGAAAATATGTGTGCACTAGTTTCCTGCTGAAATAAGGAGGAACCTGCTGTTTTTGCGTGTGACTTTTGATGTGGTTGGTATTCCTTTGAAACCATGCTGCTTTGAAAATTTTGTACTACTTTATGTTATACATACCCTTTCAATTTAGAGACTTTCAATTTCAGATTTCATGCATTTGTTTATTCTTCGTTAAGGCTGATCTGCTGATTCAAGCCTGTTAAGTCATTCTCATTTATTTTTGTGTGGATCTTACGTGAACGAGAGAAACTTCCTTCAGTAAGAAAAATATGAATATTGTATTTCTGTTTAAGAGCGAGAACTCATAATTTGGAAGGGACTTGGACAAATACAACATTGGAAAATATGCATAGAAGAATTTCAATATGAATGCAATTGCATCTCATTTTTCTTTCTTTTCATCTTCTGTGTGGGACTCACTAGAAAGCCTGTCAAAGGGCTCCATTTCATCTTTAGTGAGTGGTATGCCTTATGTGTACAGCCTCCAGAGCCTTTATTTATTTCATAAACAGTTTGCAATTTATACGCGGTATGATGTTTCAGCTTTGTATTGGATATGACAGTATTGAATGAAATCTGCAAAAGTGGTTGGGAAAAGTAAGGGCAAAAGAGAGTTCAGGGAGGCTAAGGTGTGAGAACCCCAACACTCAGAAATGTAGACCTTATTTCTGAACCAGGGAATTCCTGCATGCTTCCATATCAGAAAGCAAGTTGTTCAGCATTGCTAGTTTCTGTGTAAATAGAGTTTTATAAATGAAGAACCCATGAAATTCCAACCCCCCACCTCCTTTATGCAGTGAAATGTAGTTCTTTGTGTTATTACTCTTCTGACCTCTTTTGGGAATCTTGCTTATGACTACTGCTTATCGTTGTAATAGTTTTGCTTAAGCACAGCAGAAGGACCATGTGTTATAGCAATATTACTATCACTCAGGGCATTTTATTATAGTAATTGAGTTGTTGGAGCTGTAGAGGAATTAAACTACTGTTAGTTTAGGTAGCATAAAGAAGATAGAGGATAAATAAAGCAAGCATCAATATTTTAAAAGAGATATTGTTCTAGGTTAATAAAAGCAATAAACATTTAACTCCTGCTTCTGAAATTCGCATGTATACAGAGCGTAAGAGAAAAATGTGCTAATGTTTTCATTCTTGCTGTCCAGCAATTTCATTTGGAATTAACTCTTTCTGTTCTTGGCACATGAAATAATTGTGAAATAAATGAGATTTATGAAGAAAAGTATAGTGCAATATAGTCTGGAAGAAATTAGCATCTAGTTTGTCTGGGGATAATTCTGGACAACTAATAGATCTCACAAAAATATCAAGCTGATAGAAGCATTTTCCTTTTAGGTCTCCTTTTAGATAACAAATTAGCTGGAAGGTGTTAAGACATGGTGGTTTTGTGTAGTGCCAGGAACTAAGGAAACTAATGCAGGAACAGGTTGGTACTCTGCGTTCTGTCGCTTTCTTCTGCAAAAGCAAACAACAAGTCATTGGCAAGAGCGAGGAGTTGATGATCCCAGTCTTAGGTACGTTAAGTATTTAGGCTACAGAAGAAACAATGATTTATAACGTGAATTATAAATAAACATTTTACTGAAGTAGTTATCTTGTTGAATGAATGGTCTTTTGTGTTTGGTCATCAAAATCTTGGAACCGTGCATTATAAAAGGTCATCTACATGTTTCAGGGCAGGATAAGTATTTTGGACTGTTCCTGATGCTTGGTGTCATCATGCTCCTTCTTTTATTCCTGGGTCTTTTGGATCTCATTGAACAAGTTTCTAAAAGTATTCACTGATACCTCAGAAATTGCTTTGGCTAATTGCTTTTGGCTATTTTTTGCTAAATTTTGGCTAAATTCAAGGTGAATTTCATTAGAGACTCTTGTCCTGGATGCTTATAAATTTTCAGAGTTGTCTGTAACCCATTCTAACATCTGTCTCTTCTACCATCTTCAAGTGAAAACACAGAATATACAGACTGTATCACTCATTGCTTGCTTTCCTCTCATGTTACGTCATGGCTTTCTCATCTCCTGCTTACTCTTAATACATATGTAGGATTTTTTTATGGCTGTAAGCTGGAACGGATTTTGTACCTTAGCTTTTTCTAACTTATTGCTTTGTAGTTGTACTGTTCTGTCATCCTAATATTGTGCTGCTTTTTTCTGCATCTGCTTTTGTGACTTTACTTGGTTATCTTGACAGTTTCTGTGTCATTCCTTTACTTCTTTGCCTCTCAGTTTCTTGAGTTCATGGAAACTTGCTAGAACTGCTCTGATTTCCTCAGAGGAAGTTGTATCACTCTTTTCGCTTCTGTCCAAATTGTCTTTTTAAAGACTTGGTCCTCCCAGTTGATCAGAAACAAAATAATACCTTTTCTTCACTTCCTGAAACAAAACGTGACTCTGACTACATCTTGGGATTTTTAAACTAATAACCTGCTTATCTGTTGAAAGAGCAATGTATCAAGGTATGGCCATCACTTTGTAGTCCTATCACTTGCCTTTACCAGCTGGCTCTGTCCTTGTAATTGCTCAGCAGTACAGTCTCTACCTCTTTTACTCTTTTGTTTGCATGGCTTGACACAGCTTCCGCTTTTGTTCTGTTTGATTTACACACCAAATGTTCAACAAGTCTGAACTTTGGAAGGAGGCAGCGTGCATCACATGTATCACACGTTTGGAACACATTTCCCCTTTTAAAGGAGCATTCCTGTCTCTTACGTCACTGCGTATCTACAGTGCCAGATATGGTGCTAAATCTAATATGGGGAATATAGAAAGACTTGTATTCTTACTGTTTTACAAACACAACAGGTGCAATGCGATCAAAGATCTGCACAGTCTGGTAGCTTGTCTAAGGGCAGAATATCAGATGCCTAAAGGAAGAATAGATCAAGTGGATGGTAATGCTTCCCTAATAGACTTTTCCAGCTTTCCATAAACAAGCGCATGACTTACTTACTGTGTAGGACTGTAGCTTATGTTCATGGCTGTTTGGTAGGTAGCCCATTATTCTTCCCTGTTGTTTTTCTTATAGTGATTGCAGTTCCCATTCTAATCTCATGGTGGTCAGTTCGCTTTTTTTTTTAATTTTTTTGTGTCTTACATTTTCAGTAGTCCTCCTTTAGCTGATAGATTAGTAGTTTCTTCCTAGTTTATTTAGAAACAAAAGAAAGTCCTGTTAGGAAATACCTTTTACTTTCTGTGTTGATGAGAAACTAAACTTTTTTATTTTTTTCAAAAGCCTGTCTAAAAAAAGGTAACTGTAGAGTTGCATTGTTCCTGCCAAGTTTCCACAAGAAACAGGTTATTACTAAGGAACTGTAAACTGTTGAAAAAAACACTTGTAATGGAAACAGTGATGGTTTAACTGTAATGCTTGTGGGCACTTTCAGACAGCATAGCTTTTCCATCTCCTGATTTGCAAACTTCACGAGTACCAGTTCCTTGCTGTTACGTTGCTTTAGTCATCACTGTATATATAGAGAGGCTTCAGCAACACTGTTGTTCATGCTACAATATGTTGTTCGGGGTGGTTCGACAGAGTGTTGTTTCTAGCCTGATACACAAAACAAACCTAAATCTATGGCTTCCTTTTTGGTTTTGGTGGCATACACTTCTCAGTGGCATCCAAGTTATGACTGGTGTAGAACACAGTTAAAGAAAAGCTACACTATTTTCACTAGAGGAGCAATGAAACATCATAAGTGAATTGTAGTACATATAAATAGACGCAGTTTGAAATCTGTCCAACTTTATAAATCACTTGTAAATATTTTCAGGTCCCACATCTATGCTATTTCCTGTCATTTTCTTGCATTAGTCATTTTTCCATGTTTCCTTTATCTCCTCAGTTGTGGGAAAAAGGAGGAGACAACAAAACTGTTAGAGAATGTGAATGAAGAGAAGTGATCAGCTTTCTATAATTTGTTCTTGCATAGAAATGAGGTTTAGATTGGAGTGTGGTGCTTTTATCTTAGTGCTAGTCCCCAGCTGCAGGCATTCTGTAGTGTTCGGTGCTCACTTAGAGTTGTTGAACACCATCATCTGTCCAAGCTCAAGTGAGCAATCATTCCCCCAGCTCTTTAATTGTTAACTTTGTGACAGCTTTGATTTCTTAAAAATGACACCACTAAAAAGTCTTTGTCACCTCTATTAAGTAAATGCCTTCTGAATGCCTATACTTCGCAGTATTAGGAATTGTTGTCACCTACTATGTTTCTAAAGCTTGGGTGTTTTTAGGAATACGTGTAGCAGTTTACTTCCACGTATGCTCCACAACATGGCATCTAAAATTTTTCTGTTTCTCATTTCAGAAGTACTATGGAACCTCTGCAGTCCTGTAGACTTGGAAGGCTTAAAACCAAGTTTGGAAAGGCTTCTTCCATTCCAAATGATTTGCTGGATTAAGAGCTTAATTAGGATGGCTTTTGAACAAGTTGGATTAAACATGGAATCAGTAAGTGTTTCAAACTTGCTTCATGTTTTCAGCAAATGAGGTATAGAAGGCCCTTCTTATATTTTAGTTTGTGCTTATCTATTCCAACAGAACGCTTTAAGTGTACTCAGTACCTGTATGATTCTGCATTGCTGAAAAAGTACGAAGTTTACTATGTGTACACTGAAGTATTGAGTAATATATGTGTTAAAAATACCATGCAGTTCCTTCTAGCTCTAGTAACAAACTGTTTACATTGTAAACACTGCTTTTCATGCTGGACCTCTGTGTTTTGAAGCTGAAGAAAAATTTTCAACTGATTTTTAACAGTGATTTTAATTAATAAATAGTCTTATTTCTTTTCTGTTATCCTGGAGATGCAAAAAGCCCTGTGCAACTGAGATGATGATAATTGTATTTACCTCTCTTGAAAGTGTTGCAGTACATGACAGCAGCACGGCTGTGTTCTTTACTCGGGAAGGAGGAATGTGCATGCATAGCTCTCCTCTTGGAGGAAAGCGTATATAGAGTTTTCTTTGAATGCTTAGCAGAGAGAGAGAGGTCTGCTACACATCAACTGCTTTGTCACTGGGACCTTTAGGAAGCTATTTTGAATACAAGTATTTACCTCAATGCAGTAATCCCTGTAAGTTGTCAAAATATTTTAATGCTTGAACAATGGGGAATTCCTTAACAGCTATGTGCAGTAGTTAGAAGGGCAGTTCTTACTCTGGATTATTGTGGTAGAACCTTTATCAATCTTGGGCATTTTCTTGGAGAACAAAGTGTTTATACATTGTAAATTAAAATTACCAGTAAGAATCTATATTTTAGGATTTTATTCAAATTTGGATCTGAGATTTCATGCAGTGTAACTATGAAAATTCAAAGTATGAGAAAATGTTGCACTGCCATGATTTTTGCTGTGGCCATTGTCAGTGGTATCTTTTGGCCTGAATAGGGAAGGGGGGGACGACGATGAGTTTTTAATCTGTTTCCCCCCATTCTCTACTTGTATCAAGCTTGTGATATTGCAGTTACATTTCTAAATGTCAGTTGTTCTGGACAACAGCAGAACACTGATGCAACAAGAGGGTATGACTAAGTATTATTTTGCAGACTTGTTCTGCCAGTGCTTCAAGTCAACGAGAAGTTGCATGAACTTGGGTAGAGCAGTGCTGAGACGACTTAGCTCAGCTGAGCAGTGTGCTGACTTTACTTGCGTACCTTGTGGCACAGCTTGCATGCAGTTTTCTGAAGATACCGTCTCGGTATCTTGAATTACCAAAACTGAGTCACTGAAAGTTTGGGTGCACCAAACCACTGTTGTTGAACAACATCAAGGGCATTTGCGCACAAAATATATTTGAGGATCTGGGTGGTAGTCAACATCTTGTCTGTGGTCTGAGTGATCTCTAAACAAGTTTTGCCACTTGCTTAAAATGCACTGCATTTGTCTTGGTAATACAGCGTATGGTCTAGGCTCCTTTGCTGTTGTTGAAGTGCTTCTGTAATTAATTCAGCCTTCCCTTGACTAGTAGTATTTTTTCCAGTGCAGCATCGCTTTGAGGCTACTCATGTATTGGCGTGGCAGATGAGGGTTATCCCAGTATTACTAGCCTGGATTTTTATCTAAGTTTTCATTGTTGGGCAACCTTATAACAGGATGTTGAGCGTGCTTGAAGCTATGAGCCTTTAAAAACTGAGGTCTGAGTAGTAAATTCATATCTACAGCCATAAGTAAACACTGGCCAATTTTTTAAAATCACCATACAGTGTTCTAATTGTTTACTAACAATGTACTCTGTGTTAGAGTCTTCCAATTATTCTTTTTCTTCTTTGCATTTTTTTTGTTGTCTTTGCCTGTGCTGAAATTTTTCCTACTTATCTCTGGGTTTTTGTTTGTTGGTTTTTTTTTTTTCTTTTTCTGTTCTGGCTTATTTTGTACTCTTCTCCTAGGATTAAAGTCTCATTTTATTTCATACAACTATGGTAAATAGTAGAGCAAACATTTCCGTCCTTAAGTACAGCAAAAGAAAGCAAATTCCTTCCCTGGTGAAATAACGTAGAAGAAATCTGAACTGCAGTAGAAGCAGTTCTGATGAAGCCAGGTGTGTTGAGGTGCTACATGCATTCTCATGTATTTATTTTCTCCCTTTTCTTTGCTCTTTAATTTCACAGTTACATTTTCATGCTTATTCGAGCTGATAGTTATTTTTATTAAGACTGGTAGACACTGTTCTTGTATTAGAAGAAAAAGAAATTTAATTAAAAAAAAAGAAAAAAAGATATTTTGGGAAACGTAGAATTACATAACATTGGATTTTTCATGATTGAGTGTCTTTTCTTGAAACCCCTGAAAAAGAAGTGTCTGACCCAATGCAGGTTCTTTATTGTCTTGAAAATGGATAGATTTCGCTTTTGAAGATCCTTCCGACTCTTGAACCCTTCTGTGTTACCCGATTTATTGCTTTGAATTTAAACTTAATGCAAAGGCTGTCTTGAACTTAAACATCCATAGCTATATTGTAATGGCAAACACAAATTTTGTGCCAATTTGGATATAGAATGTAAGTAGTTCATTGATACAAATTTCAGTGTGTATATACATGTATTCTATTCTAGCATAAAAGGAATAACTCTAAATGCATTTAGCACAAACATCGTATGGAAGGATAAGGGAAACCTACTCCAATATGATATAAAAATCAATTGCCTAACAGCTGGCTTCTTTTTCCTTCCCATCTAGGTGCTTTGGTCAAGCAAGCCTTATGGTTCATCTCGAAGTATTGTAAGAAAAATTGGTACTAACCTCTCTCTTATACAGTGTCCAAGAGTTCAGTTTCAGGTAGGTGTTCTCAACGGTTTAGAATATGTGTTTCACTGTAATGATGAAAGGGTTTGCTCTTGCATCAAAAGATTTTAAGCAAATATGCAGTGAATTTACACAAATGTCTAGAGGGTTTGCAAAAGCAGCATATGATAAACTGGGCACACTGGGGAGTTAGTTTACTTCAGTTCTTCCCACTTCCAATTCAGGTTTTCCCAAATATGGATTCTTAAGCTTCTGTACTGCCTAAAACCTGAATCCATGTTGCTGTAACACACACTTAAGGAAACCTGAAACAATTTTTTTTTCCTAAGGAAATTGGAACTTCTAAAATGAGGCAATACAGTAGTAAAAATTTATTCTTGGGAAAAAATTATATTCATAAAAGAGAAAAATGTTTGAAACTTATTTCTGTAAACAGTACTTATGAGCGAGGCTTAAAAGGCATGTAAAGATGAACAGCATTACTTAAAAATATTTGGGAAAAACAACAACTTTATCAGAAAGTAAAAAATTAGTAACAAAGTAACATGAGTACCCTGTTTGCTGTTGTTTTAAATAAAAGGCTAGCACTGTGCAGGTGAAAGGGGAACATAATTCTGTGCAGCTTTCTGACTTGTTTGCTTCTGACTTTCAACTGTATATAGTGGGAGGGTAAAGAGTAAGGGTAGAAGCTTAAGGAGGAGAAAACCTTTGCTTTTTATAACGAGCCTTTCAGGAACAGATGGGAGAATGGAAGCTGTTACACATAATCTCTTCAACTCTGTGTGTTAGGGATGGGGGTTGGGTATAGATTTGGAGAAATTTGGTGTTTGAAACTGAAGCTGAGAAAGGAGTGTTTCTTGGGCCAAGCAAGTGTGGAGAACATAAAGATGAATGGTGGGAATCATCACCCACACTAAGACAAGGTAATTTCCATACAACTAAAATTTTCACTGTTTAAATTACTGTCTTTATCCTATATGAAATGTCTGAACAATATTTAGACTTGACATTATACTAGCAAAATCAGATAGTTCAGGTTACTGTAGAAGCCTTTTTGCTGTGATAGTAAAAGCCATGCTAACATTTTGCCTCTCTTAAATAATTGAGAAACTAGGAGGGTGACCATCTCCCACTACTAGTGGCTTAATGAAACTTTAAAAATGAATAAATACTTTGTAGGGGTGGGGATTTGTGCAGGTAAGAACAACAACAAAATGACATGCTGGATTTAAAATTGTGGACATGTAATTAATAGTAGTTAGGCTCTGTGCCTCAGATCTGAAAGGAAATGGAGTCTTTCTATAATGTGTCTGATTTTCTGTACTGTAAAGGCCGTACAAGGGAAGATGATGCTCATTTGCAGATAGTTAGCCAAATACTGCCTTCTCTTAATATGGCACATGAAAGAAGACATTTCTGGTTTATGTACTTGCAAAGAGCTGTAAGATACATCTGGAGAATCTATTCCTGAATATTTTTAGTGTTGAAATAAAAATATGTATATGCCTTCGTCTGAATTCTAGGTTAGAATAAATACAGTATTTGCCTTTTTTTCCTCTTAGAGACATTCAGTCAGGTTTGCTTAGATTTTATGCACATTAAGTATAAACATTTATCTTCTATTAGATGAAGGGAAAGGATCCTAAAAATAGAAGTACATTTGTCAGTTGGTTGAATTAGAAATGTGAATTTCAAAATTTGGGCTATGAAAAACATTAAAATTTATATGGTTTATGCAGGCTTTAAACTATTTTAATATGTAAACTGCTGAACATGTAAAAGTGTGATGCTAACATCTGTTTCTTACGTCTTTATCTCAGCATTAAGATTCTATAGTGAAGTTCAATACTGGTCTCAATCGTTTTTATGCTGTTGCAACTGACGCTTTCCTATAGCTGTCTCTTCCTCTTTCTTTCTTGCCAGCTTTAGCTATATTATGAAAGGACCATGCACTGAACCTTGCAGTAAGTCACTTTATTTAAAAACCAAAGCAAACCTTGCTTGCCTCATCTGAGTGTGCATGTATATCATCAGTGTTTCTAACTTCATCTAAGAGCAACAAACTTTCCACAGGTCTTTATTTTCCTTATGATACATGGATAAGAGATATGGGAAGAATATCTCTGTTATGTTCATTCTTTCTTCTCTTCTAGCATGCTTTTGTTCAGCTAGTCTGAAAAAAAAAAAAGAGTTGTAGCCTAACATTTTGAATTTTGAAGTCTATTGACTGTTGTAGTATCTGTCTCTATGGATCATGCCACAGTCAACATTTAAATTAATTGCTAAATGCTATTTATGTATTCAGTAAGTGGTAGCAGAGCTTACCTTATATAGTCTGTGTGGCATGAACAAATGAAAATGGTTCATATAGTTCTTTTGTATGTCAAATTTCTTATGTTTATCTGTAGTCTTCAGGAGAAAATAAACTTACCAATATAGCCTAGGTAGATTCAACCAAATCTATGATACTGTCTCTCAGGATAGTATCCTTCAGCTACAGCATTACTGTACTAGTCCTGTGCTTTTCGTGTTCATCTGATGGAAACCTGATAACTCAAGAGAAGTCACATGCAAACATCAGAATTTACTGGGCTTATTTGAAAAATCATAGCCAATTTGTCTTACTTGAAGAAGTATTTCCAAATGTTTAATATCTAACTGTATTAGTAATTTGAAATTACAGTTTTTGTTCTGTCCTTAAACGTATAAAAATATTTGTTCTACTTTCCACTGCTTGGAACAAACAAAACGTAGCAATCCTGCTTGACAGTCTCCTGTAGAGGGTTTCTGTAGTGTAGTGGTTATCACGTTCGCCTACATGCGAAAGGTCCCCGGTTCGAAACCGGGCGGAAACACTGCTGGGGGCTGACTCTGGGAGTTAGACCTGAGGATCTTTTATGAAGTCCATTCCAGCTCAAGATATTGTGTGATTTTGTGACATCAGGCAAAACAGTACAGTGTGTGTAGTCTTCAGAAATTCGTGGAGTAATAGTTCTGAAACCCAGAGGTGTGCACGGGGTGGGGGGGGCGTTCAGCTCTCTGTTTTCCATTTTGGGTGCTGGCAGAGCAGTTGTCCCAGTTTTATTCGGCTGAGATTAGGGTAGTCACAGAGTTGATTAAGCATCATTCTAGAGGCAGTGAAGGTTTTATGAGATGAGTGTTGGCTTTTAACCTTTAAATTAAAGTAAAAATCCTGCATTAGTTTGAAATGCGAAATCCACTGCTGTGGAAAGCCTTGTTGTTTTTAAGGATAGAGAAAAGAAACATCTGTATACGGGGTAACAAGCAGATTCTGTTTACATATAAATATGAATAAAAAAGTAAGAAGAAACTTGCATCACCATATAACAGAAGGCTTTCTACTAGGTGTTGGATTAGAAGTTATTTATCTCACAGTGCGGGAAACCTGGCAGTGATAAATGCATTCCTTTCTGTTGATTTATAAAATTATTTTTGATGCAAGTACATGTAGTACCTTTATTTAAATGTGCCTTCCGTCTTTTCATGGTAATAGTTCCTCATGTGTCCGTTACCATCAGGAAAATCTGTGCCACCTGCAAGAAGTGGCTAACGTATTATGGATTTTTTAAATTGCCATTAGCATTAATACAGATGCTGTGGTCATGAAAATTTCTTTTTATTTTAAAAAACGAAAAGACCAAGGAAACCTGAGCAATTAAAATCCTAACATGCAATATAGTATTCTCTAGACTGTTTTAAAGAGAGGCAGACTGTCATGGTATTAGGCACAACTGTTAATGTGATAAACATATTACCATCTGTGCTGATGCTACCTGGAAAAAACCCTGTTGTGTCCAAATGATCTGATGGTGCCAATGCACACTCCTGGGAGCTGTGATAAAGGCTCACATACAAGTTGCAAGAGTGCGAGGTGAAGATGACTAATCTTGATTTCCAAAGCTGTTTGTAACAACTCCTGGGGAAAAAACAACCCCAAACGCACAACTTCTGTCTTCCTGGGTCCTGTGTATCAAGTATCTGTGGCTGTTCTTCAGAAATAGTTTCACCTCATCCAGACTGCAGTCCTACTGCGATAGGTCTGCTACAAATTCAGGTTAATGTGAACATTTCATAGTTGCTGCTACATAATAGTTTCCTCTTACAGAGATGAGTTGCCTTGAAAATTGACCTAAGCGCTAACAGGCTGGACCAAAGCTGTCTTCACAGACTGTTACATACTACCACCATCTTTGTCAGTGTTACTAACTTCTTGGCCACTGCCAGCAGCAGGCAGCACTTCAGCAGCTGCAATGACTCGTGCACATTTGGCCTGTGGATTGAATCTAACCCAGGCAAAAGAGGTGGCATAGTTGCATTGGAGATAAGTAAGTCAAGGTGACAGACTGAGCAGAATTTATTACTGAAAGATGTCTTGGTAGCTTTTATCTGCTAAGATACTGAGACCGGGCTTGTCAGCAGTCCAGTGACTTGAGTATGTGTGCTCTTGTCTAACTGGGGAAGCAGGCAGTATTTCAAAGTAGATTTGAAACCATTTTGTGTGTTTGTGGCTATGGAGAATATATTGATGGTCCAAACAATTTTTCAAATCTCCATTCAGGTCACTTAACTGTAAATCTGAGGAAGGTTCCAGTCTGGAGTCTTGCTCACCTTTGGCTTCAAACAGCTATAAAGCTAATGGCAGAACCATGCTGGAAAGCAGTCAATTTGTTTGGCGTGCTGTAAATAAGTTTGTTAGCATTACTAGTGTATTCTGTTATGATTGCATCCTACCTTTCCTACCTCTCACTCGCTCAAAGTCTTTGTGATTACTGAGCTAGTAGAAATGGCTCCCCCCCCCCCCC
>Ga0065711_1008546_pt1 | contig 15106 bp, 5 predicted proteins | sample Hoacrofraction12_FD_59098 | JGI IMG/M metagenome (GOLD analysis project Ga0065711, IMG submission 59098) | Hoatzin crop microbial communities from Cojedes, Venezuela - Epithelial fraction 12 v2 (version 2) | ecosystem: Host-associated > Birds > Digestive system > Esophagus > Crop | place... | reverse complement strand
ATAAACATCAAAGTAATTCTCATAATTGTAAACTATGAGAATTATTTTACTATATATTTTACATAGTTCTTGTGTTACCGAAAGCCTCCTGGGCAGGCCTGATTCTTTCTACATCGATGCAATTACACATTTCCACATAAATGAACAGTGACACAGGGTAGGAGAATGAAGCCTGGGAAATGAAATTCAAGTGACTTGAAGTCACATGCCTAAACCTGCTGGTACTGTTATCTCCATTTCCATACCTCGGTCACCGCTCTGCTAAGGCAAGGCAGCAGCAGTGGACAGAAGGTGTTTGTTTCTTCATGGTTCAATGATTATTCCAACTTCTTGATGACCTTTTTAACTCCAGCTCAGCCCTAAATGATTTCCTGGCTGTCAGGCACCTACAGTTGTAAAGATCAGTGGCTGCTTACTGTCTAGATGGAATTTCCTGTATGAATTGCCTGATACTGTGATTTTATACCTTTTTACACACAAGCATCTTTGGTGTTTGTAACGCGAAAACTTAAAGGCTTGAATCAGCATAAGGAAGTGATTCACCTGAAATTTTACAGCAAATGTAGCGCAACTCACATGAAGACCTTTAGAGAGAAGTACTGAAGGGAGGTGAGCCATGTTCTGAACAGTGTGAATGGCAGCAGACTATTCGGTACAGATGTAAACGTCACTGAAACTTCCACTGAAACACTGTTAGAGCTGGAACTACCAGTTAAGGTGGAGTATCTGAAGAAAATCACTTGTTTAATTGCTTGACTAACAATAGAGCTTTGGCATGTATTTACGGCGAGCAGGTTCTAGCTTTCCCTGGAGGAAACTTTATGCTAAAGAAATTACCAAAAATATGAGAAAGACTGGATCGAACAAAGCCATTGCTAAACACATATTTAAGTTAAAGCTTGAAATATTAATACTCAAACAGCAAAAAAAAAAATATTGAAACAGTACTTACAGATGAACAGAATTATTTAATTCTTTAAGACCACCAGGACAAACACTGAACAGGTGTTTCTGTAGTCCAATATCTATACACAAGGATTCTTCATTTCTTTGTAAGAGCGTCAAAGATTCTACTTGCAAGAAGTTTAGAGGTGGAGGCTCCTGTATGGTGGAGGGAAATTAATAAATTCGACAAATTAGCAGTCTTTGGATTATTTACTATGCTATAGTACTTGTCTGTACTGGTAGCCTGGTAAAGCTTTCCCCTTCCCTGTTACACGAAGGGGTGCGCTGTATTTGATCTTCAGACATTTGTAGGCACTCTCCTTGCACGCTTTGAGGCACTAACTTTGCAACCAAGACACAAGTTCTCACCAGTGGCCAGACAACTGTCCTTGTGACGTGACCTGTTTGATTGCTAAACTCTATGTGGCTTCTCACACGTGAAGTTTCCTGAACAAGGTGAGCATTTTAATGAGATGAGTCCTGTAGGATGCCTTTAGCAGGCATATGCATATTGCATCCCTATGTTAAGCCAACTGTACTCAAGTGTTTTATTATTGCTTAATTCTGGAATGTTATCTACACTCTTTTTTTTTTAACAGCCAGCTCAAACTGAGTCACTAATAATCACAACCAAGCTCTGCGTAACTTCTACCTACATTAGAGTAGCAAGGGCAGAGTTAAAATTTTCTGAGGGTTAGTTGAACATTAATAATTTCTGCAACGAAGCTTCGCTACTGCTGTTTTGCTGAGCTGAGCAGGTACTAAGAGTTTTCAGTATCTGGAGGAACATTCCTCCTTAGATTAAAGATCACTTGACTAACACAAGCAGGAGAAAAGCCCTTCAATCAGTACAAAAAATTTATTTTTTAAGCATTCAGCTCAAATACATGTGATCAAATCTTTGACCATAGAAAATAAGAATGTTCCAAGATACACTTTAAGCCAAGTTTTAGCCCGCAGAGGATTTTCATAGTTAAATTTGGAACCCCTATAAAACACGTTAAGTACTGACACCACTAACAAGTGGTATGTACAGTGCCCTAAAGAAGATTAAAAGACAGTACAATGTTCTATAGAAGTGGCAACCTTAACTTGTAACATTATGGAAAATTAAGTAAATTGAATGATGAAACAGTCAATCACAAGTTTAAGTGTATTACAAGCTTACTTGCTGTATGAGCACTGTTAACAGTCTTGTTTATACGTCTGTGTTCCTCATTACTAGCCAAGATTTTTCAAGCCTTGGGTAGAATGAAGCGGTTCTGCAGCCGAGTTCCCCAAACACGTTCCGTCCCCTCGATTCCTGTCCCCAAGCTACCGAAAAGCGCAGGGCAGCTCGGCAGACAGGAGTTGCTGTCACAGGTAACTGTGCCGCCAGCTAACAGCGTTAGCTAACCAGTACTGTAACAACAGTCCTGGAAACAGTACTGCAAAGCCCAAGCGCCCGTAAGCGCAGCCAGTGTTTGGTAATACTCATTTGAAGTTGAACCTGTGTTTAGTAGGTAGAACGTAGAGATCTTAAACAGGTCTGACCAAGGGTGCAGCAAGGCTACGCTATCGCCTTGCTGAAGCTCAGCATGTGATGTTTCCAGAAACGCTGACACTCTCTGCCTCCAGTTCCAGCAGCCAGGACAATTTTTTTTTTTTTTCCCCTGCTCTACAGAATCGCTTGCACAGGATCTTTTGCCAAATGAACTGGCAAACCACTGATACCCTGCAGTCTAAGAGGAAGGTATGGCAGAATTAGCAACGTGAATACACAGCTGCCATCCTCCTCAGGTGAATTAGCTAACCCTGAAGAATGTTAATAGAAATGCTAATGCTTAAAAAGGCAAAGCGTGTCACCAGATACCTTGGAATTCATAAATTACTCAAGATTCTTCTTGAGAACCGAATGAAGAGTGGACCTAATGACAGTTATTGCATTTTTCTCTTTGGCTTTCAAATCTACATTTAGTTTTTCCTCAGCAGGCGGCCTCAGCAACGCACATGCTGTTTTGGGGAAGTGGTTCCTTTTTGGCAGGCAAAACGACAGGTCTAGGTTTCTAAACCTGGAATTCAGCCAACAGCTTCTGTCCTCTGACTACGACCCTGTTGACTTGAAAGCCAAAATCTACTGTAACCTGCAAAAAAGTCTCCTCATAAATGGCAGATCTGCGCACGGATATTAAACCTTTGTTTTTAAAATTATTTCAAAGTTGCATATTCAGGTCGGCCAAGACACTCCTGGGTCAGCTGACAAAGCTCTTCGTGCCATTATTCCACTAAACTGACGCCAGAAGGACGAAGGAAACCAACCTATAGTACGAGGGGCAGCTTCTCTTCACTCTCTGCTAAAAGCAGACGTACTGACAACATCGTTAAGGAAGTACATGTCAATGTATAGTCTTCAGCTTTTTTTCCTTTATTAGGTACACAGCAAAGAAGGCAGCGTCAGACACACGCACAGTGTGTTACATCCGTTCCATCCACAGCACACGCACACTCGCACACACACGGCCTTTAAAAAAAAAAAAAGTGTCTGTGATAAGGAACATACTATAAAGGTTGTGATCTTTATCTCTAAGCCCCTGAGCTTTTTCTTATCGTTAGGTGAAAAGGCAACAAACAAGTCTTTTCCTTGCTCTGTAAGTGCTGTGTGCAACAATGTCCATAGAGGTCACAAACAAGTCTTTTTGGGAGGAGCAACACGAACATCTGACTCCCACACTCTCCGTCTCTTGCTGTCGTTTTTGCACCAAATGGCTTCCAGTTATCTTTAGTTGTTGTACTTGGCTAATATAGCTCTTGCTTCTGTAATTAAAGTTAGGATCGGTTCTGCAGGTCAGAAATGAAATGCAATCCCCCCTCTCTTGAGATGTCATCTTGGTGAAACTGCAGGGCTAGAGAAGTTACCAGAATTCCGTGGGGACTGAAGAGGCACAGATGGAGAACTGGGAGACAGTTTTCTCGGGCTGCATAGGTCACCATTGTGCAACTTCCACAGAAGTTCTTCATTTTCCATGGACAGGCGTTTGTTAACTTTTGATTCCTTCTCTAGCGACTCCTGTAAGACGGCTTGCTCCGTAGAAAGCTGCCTGCAACCCAAAGAGTTACATCAAAACACACAACCCAAGCTGGAGGCTACAGTGTTGAACTTAACTGTTCAAGGTTTGAAACTGCCTAAACCCCTGCTTGGCTTACAGCTAAATTGCTTCCTTAAAACGCGGATTTAGCACGTTCTCGGCCTCGCTGGACTGAAGCTGGCAGCTTGCAGAAAGCAGCAGGAAGTACCAACGAGAAACATTCCTGAAGGCCGGAGAAAGCAGCTGAAAAGTGAGACTTGTCCTACTTAACGATGACAGATGCTTTTAAACGGCCGTGCTGGAGCCTTTGCGCCTTGTTGCAGGGCTCAGCTCCACACAGCAGCTGCGTTTCCTTAGTTTCCTTCAAACCAGAGGAGTTTCCCCATCCGTTTAAGCAATAGTTGAAGTTAGGAGAACCTCAGACCCATTTTATTCGTGTTAAATATTGCCATTATTGCTAAATAAAACACACCGGTCTTTTCACTGATCCAAATGGAAGACAAACCACTCAAGTGGTTGTAAGTAAAACCAGGTTTAGCTCACAAGCCAGTAATACTTAAAGAACGGAGCTGTAAGATGGTATTTCCGAGTTGCATTTTCTTCCCTCAGACACTGTTTTGGAGCACTGGAGAACATACTGAGCGCTTACCCCCTTACAACCTGTTCCTGCTTCTTCTTCTACATAGGAACGCACGCTTGTAGAGATACAAGTGGGGAAGAAAGGGGCATGCTCTTTTACAGCACTGCAAAATCCCAGCCGCTAATATTCACACAGAATTTTCTTTCTTGCCACAAGAACACCTTCCTCTGGTTCGTAAGAACATCTAAGAGTCCACAGATTTTTTTCCTTACCTTGAAAGCTCCACATGTTTGTCCATCCGAGCCTTTAATTCTTCGTTTTCTTGCTGAACCTTCTTTAATTTATCCGTTAAGATTGTGTTGTTCTCCAGCTTAGAAAAAAAGGTCACAGTTTAAAATAAATCCCATACACGCACGCATCAGGATGCTGACCGAACTATCAGAGGCGTTCACAATCTGGAGCTTGCAGACCTTGCTATGGGGAGCACAAAAGCCTCGAGTAACACCAGACTGGCCTGCTATCGTGGCTTACTCTTCTGCAGGAGTCAGATCCCACGTACCTTACCCTTGTGTAACAGTGGCATTTTGCCCCTTGTGCCGATTAGGTGCCAGCAAAGGAGGGCTGGATAAGGGATCTACCAGCTAACCAGCACGTTCTGGTNACTTCTGCCAGTGACAGGCACGGTTTTAGAAGCTGTTGCAGACAGAAAACTGCCTAGAAATAACACGGTAACGTGACAAATTCGACGGCTCCCCTCCACAAACAGCTCTCCGTGTTGCTCTCCCGATTCCGCTTCCTTACCAAAAGCTAAGGGAAAACAGTGATTACATGGCTGGATGGTCCAAGGGCTTACATACTGTGGCCAACATCGGTCAGCAAAGATGGTTTACTAGTGATTTACTACTAACTGTAGACCAGGGCATCCTATGATGCCGTACAATACTGAACAACTGACATGAACGTATTCCTCTGTATCCAAACCTCTTTCTATGCTTCCTCATTAAAGTCTTGCTTGGGAAAGTACTACAGCAGTGCTCAAAGGTCCCACGCAGGGCAAGGACCCTGTCCTGCCACAAGTAGGAACATGCTAAGGAACTACAAGTTCTGCCCCCAGAGTTGCCTTTTCTGTGGAATTATGCACAGATCAGGAGCAAATCCACACTGCTAAACAAGCAGCTTCGAGATAATAGCTCAACAGATTGACCTAAGCTTCTGAGGTCTAGATGAAAACATTCTATTTCGTATTTGATCCCTTCTGGTTTAATTAGGATCACTCCCATGTTGATGTTCACCTGACAGTGCAGCCTATCTCCTGTAACGCTCAGGCAAATGTAGCAGGTAGACCCCAAGGAGAACTCACCAGTTTTTCCATCTTCATTAGCTTTATATCCTGCTGATGGAGTTTCTCGTTCTTGATCTCCAGCACTGCTTTCAGGCTTTCCAGCTCCTGTTCCAGATACATGATCTGCGGGTTTTTCTGAAAGAGATCCACAGAGCTTGCTTAGTACCCTGAGTTTCAGGAACAATTTAAGTGTTCCTCTGCTATTTAGAAAGAGCAAGAAAATAAATACGGTGGTGACAGTTACTTGTTCTAAGTGAAATCAACCTGAACAGCTTAGAAAAAAAAAACCCACCCTGCTAACCACTTTCTCCTCTGATTTTCGTTGTCCTTCAGTGTAGGTGGACCGCTGCAGCTTTCCTTAGGCATTCAGAAGAATGTTTATGCACAAGTGTGAAAAGCCCTTGTGAGTCACGGGACAGCACCGGAGCTGTCACAGCACGGCTTGTTTCGCAGGAGTGCCCAGAGGCTCCCTTTAAGGCTAGGAGTTCCAAAATTTATTTCATATTACTCATAACCCATCCCAAGACACAATTAGTGTAAACATCTGAAGAGCTTTCAGATGCTGCAGCAGTTCAGAAAGCACCAGAAATTAAAGCCATCAACTTGATTTCCCCCGTTTTGAGTCTGAAGGTAGCTGGTTCACCAGCAGAAATTGAACATTTTCGTTTTCACATTCTTCTTCGAGCCTAGCAATGCAATTGCACATAGAAATCTTGCACGGCTGCACATCCATGGCATATCTATGGTACAGCATGTTCAGAATTTCTTTTTTTTTTTTCCTTTTTTTGTTGTTTCCCAGGAGGCAGAGGGGAGAGCGGCAGGGGGACAGGGCAGGGTCAGACCTGGTTTCCTCACAGACCTTGCTTCCAGAGTAAGGAACCACCCAAACGCTGCAGAGTAAAACATACTCTCTACGTTTCAAAAACAAAGTCCCAGGCAAAAAATAAGAAGAAATAAAGCAAGTCTCAGCCAATTTCCAGGTAATCCAAGCAGAACACAAACAGAAATCAATCAATGATTAAGTGTGTTGTGTAACTAAGCTTCTACTGAAAAACAAACAAAACTTGTTTTCACATATTTGGGTAAGAATACTGGCGTATTCTGCCGCCCCAGAGCGCTGCAGGTTTGTGGGGCGCAGCCCCCCAAGGACACTCCACGGGTAGCAAGGGCCTCGTCACCTGAGCCCTTGGCCCTCCTGCCTGGTTCTAGGGACCGCGGCACTGGGGGTTCTTGCTCGGTTTCTGCTTTTGAGCAGCAGCCCGTGCCGGGACGGGGTGCGCTGCGCTGCCTCGAAGGAGGAGGCAGGCAATCCGAGCTTCCTTCCCCCCTTGCGCTGCTTTCCACGGAGTCTAGAAGCTAGCGAGAAAAGTGATCCTGAGAAGTTCAAATGCAGCTCACAGGGTGTGCAAAATTTAATTTTTTTTCTTTCTCTCCTCTGCCCCAATGGTCTGAAAATGTCTTTTAAAAGCTAAATCCGAGCCACCCACATTAGCTACTCGTAGTAGAACGCAGCCAGATAAAGGCTGACAGGCCTACGTAAGATTTTCGCAGAAGAGCTGGGAATATCAAGTGACACTACCCAATTAATACTGGAGGAGCTGGAGATGCACCTCCGTCTACACAGGGCTGGTGGGAATTCTGACAATGCAGAATTTGCATTTAGTACAGAAGAAAACACTGGGTCAAGTCAGTATTTTTCCACAAAGAAGCCTCAAGCCATGATGTGTATTAAGCTGTCAGGATGCAAAGTGCCTTTGCAGCTACGTAAAGGCAGGCGACTGCTGCTCGCTGCAGTTAACGACGTCTGAGCGTGCTGCGGGACCCAGGTCAAACTCCCCGGGGCAGTGGACAACGCGTGCTCTTTGGTATCATCTCTCCCAACCACAGCAACGGGTCGTGGTTGCAGATTCCTCTCGTGGCAGCTCTGTCCTGCCGCCAGAATAAGCAATACAAGAGAAAAAAATAAATTCCAGTGAAAATTAGGGCAACTTCTAGTAGAAGCATCCTAAGTGAATTCTTCAGTGTGGAACTCCTCTCTGTGGGATCAGCGACACTCCTGGTGTTCCAGTTATTTCCAGGTAACCAGAAATACGAGCACGTTTGTGTCGAACCCTCCCGGCGCACGGAAAGCCTCTCGCAGCACATTTCTAAGCCAGGAGCATCACAGATAAGAGCAGCCTTGGGAGGAGAGGCAGGACAAAATAAGAATTTATCTGAAGGATAAATCAGCAACAGGCATGAGTCGGTGTTTGAATAAATGCGTTAGGGACCCAAGTAGAAGAAGGGAGCTTTGCTGTCGCGATGTGAGCCCCCACGGCCCGCAGCGCTGTCGGAACAGCTACCGACCGTCCGGAAGAGAGCTACGGTACCATCCCTGGTGTACGCGCAGGTCTTCAGTTTAGCTTGGGCTGTAACTTCCACCGCTGACTTCGCTGTTCAACAGATTTGTAGATTTATAACGTATGGTTAATACACAACACTGTCGTGACTGAGAAAAACTTCTGGCAGGCAAGCCATTTACATAAAATATTGATAAGAATGGGAGCCCTATCAGGCCTGATCGCAAACCTGACCTGTTACGCACTAAAATAAACCCCGGCTTACAAGATCTGCTCATCTGCGTTACTTGTGAAGATCAAGACTTACAAGATTGGCTTTTTCTTTGGCTATTTGTTTTTGCTCTTCTAATTTCAACTTCTCACTCAGAGAGTCGTTTTCACATTTTAATTCATCGATTTTTTTCTGAAATGAGAAAATACGGTATGGTTAGGCCAGGAATGCAGTGCACGCCTCCAAACTGCCCTTCAGGTTTTAGACTGTTACAATGACCCCAGCCCTTAACAAACCTCCAGCAATTCCTGCTTCTCTTTAAAGGAATCTTCCAGCGACCTCCTTTCGGATTCATGGGCACTCTTGAGCTCTGCAACACATTACGTTTGCAGGTCATTAATACCGCGTAAGACATGGAAATTCCTTTCTGAAAAGCAGCAGCACGAAAAGCCAGCCAGTACACACGCGCTCGGACGCGGCGTCAGTGACAACACAGAAAGAACCTTCGTCATCAGCTGGTCCGAAGCATCAGACCCGTTGCTGCTTCAGACCTGCCGACTGCCCCCTCGCGTGCCCACCTCCTTCGCTGACAGCGCGCCCGTTTCGAAAGCACGCAACAAACGGATGAACCGAGCCACATCTGACAAAAGCTGAGTTTCGGATGGGAAACACAGCAATAATTCAAATTGTGTCTTCCAAAAACTTCTGGAAAAACAAACCATTTCCCGTCCTGCTCTGGAGATGCCACGCAGAGGAGCTGGCTCTGCCATTGGAGCGGAAGTGTCACCAGTTTTCATGACAGAAGTATCACTGGAAAGGTGGCTTTCGAGTGGAGCTGGGGGGAGGATGGGCATCATCATCGCTTCAACCAACGAGCCGCAATGCCAGTTAAAACCGAGCGCGCTCACCACCCCCTCCCCAAAGAACCACCTTTGCCCCCGCACGCTGCAAGCGGCGCGTAACGTCTCTCAGCGCTCCCACGTCAGTCTGGAAAGCGCACAGCCCTGCTCCTATCCTCAGTTCCAGTTTTGAGGTGCTCCTTATAGAACTAGGGGGGGTGGGAGCAATTACTCGCTAACTTGAGATTTTGAGGGCAGACTGCAATTCAGACGTCTTTTACTGGGGAAAAAAAAAAAGTCATCTCTGCTCTGAAATGGTTTTAAAAGTTTCATTCAACTACAACGGGATCACGGTTATTTCCATACGTAAAATGAGACTTGCTCAGTTCCAGAAGAAGGAGTTCAGCCAGCGTTTTTAGAGACAGCTGACTGCCAAGAACAACAAAGAGGACACACTGATGAAAAAGCTGGAATATTGGTGTTTGTGTCTTGCAGTACTACAGCATATGTACTTGAATACGAAATACTTGCCTGAAAAAGAGGATTCGTACTCCTTTTTCAGCTCCTCTACTTTTTCCAAGTGGTTATTTTCAAGTTCCAGCTTGAAGTTTTCATGGGTGATATTTAAGTTGTCCACCTGCAACATGACAACATGATTTTTTTGCCCCTCACATGCGTCAACCCTTGCTTAAAGTATCGTTCCAACGGCTTTATGCAGCACGCCGAGCACATTTTACGCTCTCTAGGTAGCGCTTAACCGATGGGCACAGGGGAAGCTAAGCCCCGCGCCCCACCTCGCGGATGAGAGCGCTGCCTTGCAGTTTCCTGCTGCCGGCAGGATGACGCGGGCGTCTGTCGCGCACACGGAGCTGCTGCAAAGCAAGGTCAGGGGCCAGGTGTGTTTCTGTAAAATCTTACAGCTCAAGCGGCCTCAGATGTCCAGTGGGGCCCTAGAACTCACTGCAGCTTGCAGAACACAAGGAATCTCCTCCACGTTTAAACACAAGCTTCAGACCTGGACAGCTTAGGGTAGTCACATTTTCATAGTTGCAAGAAAGTGGCATTTCACATTAGATATAATGACTCCATTAATTAGCAAACCCCAGGGTTCTCTGCAGGCTCGTCTGTAGCAGAAAGCAATTGCTAGAGGACATTTCTACTACTCCCAATGCCACCAACCTGCTCCTGGAGCTGCGCTTTGTACTTTTCAGCTTCTTCAATGCAGATGCTCTGGAGTTTCTCGCATTCCGCAGTGTAGAACTGTTTCAGCCTCTCCTCCAGCTCAGCTAAATCGTTGTGATGTTGCTGGTTTAGCTTCTGCAGAAATCCTTCATAAGCAGCTTGCAGTTCGTTCCTGTCTCTCTCCAATTTCTCACAAGCTGCAGAAGTGGTTACTGAAAAGAAGGAAAAAAAAAAGAGGTAATTGGATCAAGTTCAATGCTAATTTCATTGTCTTCACTGCAAGCACTAAAGGTAGGGAACACTGCGCAGCAGCAGGGTTATACAAAGACAAATATAATTTATCCACAAAGCGAGCGCTGCCTCCAAGGACACATGAAAAGATCTTTGCAAAAATATTGAATTCAGTGTTTCTTACGCTGAGAATTAATTGAATCTAGTTAAGCCAGGAACCCCTGTAGGAAGCACGAGCGTGACAGTTTGTCATGACGCAGAGGAATGAATGTCTCCCGAGAGACACTGGAGTGTTCCAATAAAAAAATTAATTGGATTTGCTACTTCACCTAATTTGAGCCCATTTCAGTACTTGTCAGAGTACTTCACTTTTTATGTATAAACCACTTAGCTAAATTTGAAAGCCTTAATATCCTGAAGACCGTCCATTCAAGACGTTACTTGCAGCCAGGTACGCAGCAGAGAAGCAGTTCTGGCCTGACACGGACCGCCCGGTACTGAGAACCTGAAACGTCCTGCCAGTATGCACATGCTCAGGATGTTTAAATATGCAAGACACAGAATGGTTTCAGGCACAAAGCACGGAGTATCACGAAAACAGAAATGGATGCTGTGTAACTCTCTTTACATCCGTATTAAGACAGGTCAGCTAAGATGACCGCCTAGGTTTGTCTCCCCACGTTTACAGCTGATTAAAAGGCAAAACAGAACCCGGTAACTTGTACTTCGAGTGTGAAATTTCGCATTCCCACGGCCCGCCAGGCCAGCCCGGAGTCGTCCCCTTCCCACCGCCGGCATGACTGGGGCACGCGCCCCGGGCAGTTCCAGCCGTCCCACAGCGCGGGAGCAAGGCGGAGCGGGGCCTCCAGCGCACGCCTGTGGTCACGGACCCTGTGCAGAGCTGCTTCTGGACAGGCTCGAGCGCTCTGGTTTGAAATTAATCAGCCAGATGAGTGTCTGCTTCAGAGAAAAATCAGCTAAAACATTAGCCTGATCTTTAATCGGATACGGGCGAAGCCATGCAGACGCTCGCCTCGTAGCGGCTTGGCACGCTGCCCAAACAGCATACATATAAACTCTGTGCAAAAGCATGGGAAGGGCCAAGGGTTTTTGTACGGGCAGTGCAGGAAATTCTCACCGCAGCGGCGCTTGAGCCGTAAGATATATAAAGGACAGCGTCTTCCAGGACCGATTCCCGGGGCAGCACGGGGCTCTCGGGAGAGCAGCCCGCCCCGGCGCAGCACCCGAGGCGACTCACGTGCCGGGTCCCTCCTCGCTACGGCTCGTCGAGAGCAAGCGAGCAGCTCCACGAACGGTCCTTGCACTCTCTTAAGGAAGCTGGAAAGAAGTCTGGGCCCTGCTGCCGCCGCCTGGAACCTGCAGCTGAACTAGAAGGTGTCAGAGCGAGCCGCACGGCATGGAAGTCAATCCGCACGCGTGTACCTGCGCTGGCTGTAACAGCGGGCTCAGCTCTGCACGAGGGCGCTGCGGAAGAGCTGCTGATCGGGACAGATTTAAGCCAAGCCACCCACCCCGTGACTGGCAACGATGCAACCAACAGCTCAACCGAAACGCACCGCGGCGTTCTCCGCAACCCAAGCAGATCTCACAGTGGTCTGTACTTTCTGTACCACCACCAAGAAAGATCTGCATTTCCCTAGCTTTACTCCTTCCACATACTTCTATTACAACTGCTCCCTCTGGAAAAAAAAAAAATGGAAAAATTATCATTCACACTTCTACCACACTGCACCGTTATTGAATATACATGCTCGTGTTGTCATGTTCTTGGGGAAGAGGAGACACCAGAGGTAGGGGACGTTATTTTTACAATGCAAAGCACCAGGCGGCGAGCCGAAGGGAGAGGTTACCCAGGCAGCCCCACGCGGAACGGATCTGACCCCCTGCAGCGGGGTGAGAAGGGCCCAGCCGGGAGGGAAACAACTCGCACGCCTCGCGTGGGATAACTGGAGCGGGAGGCTACAAACGATCCCCTCCCCTTAAAACCAGCAGAGACAGAAGCAAGCATCCAATTCGTCAGTCTGTGAGGCCAGAGCCACCCGTTGGCCTCCAGTTAGCTGAAAGAAGGTGCTGCCTATCACCGTCTTGTCTTTCAATGTCAGCATGCAGAACTTCACGGGACGCAGAACACTTCAGAAAAACAGCAAACAGCAAGCCACACCTTTGTGAACGCAAACAGACCCATCGGTTCTTGTTGGGCCAGTCTGCAATTCAGTTCTACGAGAAGACCGGTGTTAAAGGCAAACAAAAACTGTTAAAACCTGCGCTGGCAGCTGAACGTCGCGTTACCTTGAAGGTAACGCCTGGCCCCGCAAAGCTGGAGGCTGCAACGCTTCCTCGCAGATCGCAAAGCCTGACCTGAACCCTTGCCGCGCAAACCAGGAGCCAAACCACGGTGGTGCAAGAAACCGCGCGTGGGAAGCTCCAGCAGCAGCACCAGCTGCAGAATGGTCACTGTGAAATTACGGGAAGGTCCATCAACCACAGCTTGTCCCCATACTCGAAATTCAGGTGTCTGCTGCAGGTATTTTACACAGCCCTGTCCATCTCCAGACCGAATCACCTGATTTTTGACTGTACGCTGCCTGGTTTTAAGAAAGGGATAAGCCATGAAAAAGGCCACTAATTCCTTAGTGTGGCCATTCATCCACTGCAAGGAGATGCTGCTAAACTCTTGACTAACCCCACTTGATGGCTACTCAACTAAAGAGTTTTGTCACTGAACAGGTGCTTAATTTTGATGAAAGATTTGCAGCTGGAACACGTGCTCGTCCAGTAGCACACACAAAATCCCTATTTTGGCTTCTCATCCACCTGGAGACACTTGAAGGGCATGGTTCAGTTTTGTATACAGCTACTGTGCTGCCTTTCCCTTCTTCCCTCCGCAATTCCACACCTTCGTGATGCCACCAGCATCTCGGGCACTTCATTGCAAAGCTTTGTACGTGCCAAAACCATAAAAGAAATGCCTGCAAGACAGACGCGTGGAGAACCAGGCACATGGCAACTCCCTGAACAGTGCCAGCGGCAGCAGATCCAAACCACACGAACAGCAGCACCAGCTGAATGAGAAGACCACAAAAGTTGCCTTTGTATCCCCAAGAAATCTATTTCATTTTCACTAAAAGTAGCCAAGAGACAAGGCCTTACGATTGTGCAATATCTTTCTTACAAGATTTATTTTTTTCTTATTCTAATTAAAAAACAATTCATCATCCAGTTCAGTCCTTGTGGCTAAACTGCTTACCTACAAACATTTTTTAACTTACGTTCCTCTAAAAGCCACCATAGGGCTAAGAAGATAAAACATAACGGATCTCTTTTTTTGAATCCTGAATTCAATTGTTTTGAAACAACAGTTATCTTCATAAAATCGGTTAAGTCACTCACTGGTCTAGTTATGATTTATGACAAGCCATTAGACCGTCTGAAATTTTGACACCGAGGTCAGTGTAGGGCAGCAAACCAGCAGCACTGTAATAAATGTGGGGGATATGAAGAGGGGCTAATTACCAGAAAATATCCAGTATTCAGCGTGGCGATAGCACTTTATCGCTCTGACTTTGTGTTTCACACTGCAAGACCTATTGTATACGTTCGTTGATCAGTAAGTCTGCTGTGGACACAAAGGCTCGTTTCTTTCTCCATAATATTTTTATTTTTAATTATCATCTAATAATGAGCTCATGGCTTTTCCAGACTCTCAATATTAGAAATTCTTCTACTCAAACACGCTTTCAAGGTTATGACCCACGTTCCTCTTGGTGTTACTTCTGTAACGAGACTAACGGTGCAGGACATTAAGCCACATCTCATGTTTTGTTCTTGGGCAAGTTGAAACGAGGCAGGCAGACCAAAACAAAGCAGGCTTTAAGCTACACTGAAGTCAGCAGGGCTGGATGCTTATGTGCAGCATCCAGACATCTGCCAGGAAGCAAGCTGCCATCCTCTAACGCTGCGAACACTCTGGGTCAACAGGCAGGCAAGCGCACGACCCATGGCAGGTTGGGCCCGGCCCCAAGCAGTTGGTCGAAACGTCTACCTACTGTTAAATATTCTTTAGGATCATCAAAACCTGAACACCAAATCGCAGTCACTCCAACCATCTGTAAAACACAGCAGTCTTTTTTTATCCCAACCTCTAACACTTTTTAAAGGTCATTTATTAACAAAAAAATAGCACGATGGTATCACAGTCACAGAATGGTCGGGGTTGGCAGGGAGACCTCTCTGGGTCACCCAGTCCAACCCCCCTGCTGAAGCAGGGTCACCTACAGCAGGCTGCACAGGACCGCGTCCAGGCGGGTCTTGAATATCTCCAGAGAAGGAGACTCCACAACCTCCCTGGGCA
>Ga0065711_1042815_pt1 | contig 15107 bp, 6 predicted proteins | sample Hoacrofraction12_FD_59098 | JGI IMG/M metagenome (GOLD analysis project Ga0065711, IMG submission 59098) | Hoatzin crop microbial communities from Cojedes, Venezuela - Epithelial fraction 12 v2 (version 2) | ecosystem: Host-associated > Birds > Digestive system > Esophagus > Crop | place... | reverse complement strand
CCCCCCCCCCCCCCTTTTTTTTTAAGGGGAAAATATTTCTACCCAGAAACAGGTAGTGCCTGAAATAACAATCATGTGAAGATGGGATTACGGAGTATTCCCATGCTTCAAAAATCATACTCTTCAGGTTATTTTTGCCAATAGCTGAATCATCATAGAAAAGATTCAGAACAGGAAACCATCCACAGTTATATCTTACAAGAAGTGTTTTGCATTTAAAGTAGTGGCCTGCTAAAAACACCTCACAGAAGCCTCTTCTGTTTCTCTTGGCCTTTTTGACTAATCCAAAAGTCTTTATATCCCAACAAATATCCTTGCAGGCATGCTCTGAGGAAATCCATAGCAAAGGCAAGGAATGCATGGGCTGATGGGTCCTTTCCAGGACCAGTTTACAATACAAAAAAACCTGCTTTTGACTCCAGGTACAGCGCTTGTGGGAGCCTTTGGACTATTTGAACCAGCAAAAAATTCTTGACACTGTAGAGGCAGGAAACTCAGGAATAAATGGTATACTAATGGCAGAAAGCAACACTTTGTCAGACAGCAGTGGATAGTAATCTGGATTAACTCTAAAAGAGGCCTCAAACAGCATGCTGTCCCCTCTTATACACCCACAGGTCCCAATCACACCAGTGGGGAGCAGGGGTAGTATGAAATGAACAGGGACAGGAGGAAAGCAAGGACCCCACTAGAGGATGGAGCCCTTTTCTGCATCAGAGCTGTTTCTCAGGCTTCCTGCCGACTCAGAGACATGGATTGCTTCATAAACTATGATCTGACCACATTTCCAGGCTTTTTGGAGGACTCCTAAGGGAAGAAACTTTGCTGTGTTACAGAAATGAAAGCAGAGTCTCTAATCTTATGACTCCCAGAGCTGGGGCTTTAGGTCTGATCTTGGCTCTTTTTTTTTTGATGGAATCTTTTTTCCTTCCACACTTGGTAGCACACACGTGTGAAAAGCAGCCAGGAAAGCTGCACTGGCAGGAGGGAGGACAGACCAACCAGCCAGTGGTGCTCGTGGCAAAGGCTGTGGCACGCAGGAGTCTGAGACAGACCATCGCTTCAATTTCCTTCCCAGAGGCATGACAAATTATTCCCATGTCCTACACCTATTCTGGACCCTGCTCTGTGTGTCAGGTTCTGAAGCCTCTTCTGAAATGGGCAGGAGCCAAAGAAAAAACCTTCTCTGGAGCTAGAAGTCCACTGTGTTCACCACATTTTAGTGTTATGGGAATGCCTCAGAGCCTGAGGGTTGTGCACCAAGTACACTAGAAAAATCTCAAGGCTTTTTGGCAGCTGAAGCATCGACGTAACTGGATGACATGAAATTGCCCTGAAAATTATGTACTTTAAAAAACAGACCCAGAAAAATGCTTTAAACACAGTGTTTGCTTCTAATGCAGGCAGTCTAAGTTAAGCATTTTGCATGTTTTGGGTAAAATGTTATAATAAGTGATGCATTTAAGAACAAGGTTTTTTTCAATTTTAAATCTATTTATACACACTTATTTGTAACAAATGTCTTTGATAAAGGAATTACTTACACCAGGGCTTAGCTCAACTGTGGGTTTTTTTAAGAAATTGTCATTAGATCTCAGCAGGAGACTAAATTTTGAGTTTAAACATATTTGTTAAACTTGTATTTCTGGAAAGCCAGAAAGTTTCAGCAAAAAGACACTGTAGCTATATGTATATGAACCTACATGGCCCAGTTTGAGCTAAAGACAGGCAAAAAAAAAAAAATGTTCTAGAGATAGCAAAACTAAGACCGAACATTTGGGCTACCAAAAAAATCGGGGTTGAGCCCACAATCACACTTAGATCCTCTTACTGCCAGCCTGATGCTTCATGCATCTGCCCCAAAAACTCAGTTTCAGATAGAGAGGACAACACCAGATTCTTTCCGCACCAACCATTGCTCGCATACTCTTTCTCTTCACAGAGATTGGTTTGACATGGAAACCTTAGTTTCAGTATGTGGTACAGCAAAACCAATTACCTATGGATGCATACCACAGAGGAACGGACCTCTCATGCCATTCCAAAAGGCAGCCAAACATTGCCCCTTCCATATATGTTATCCTTCAAGTTATGTCTAATTGCAACAAGGAAAAAGAAATCTAGTTATAAATCCCATTTACTAACTACTAAGGGAAAAGATCTGCAGGATAACAACATAGATTCCCCAGTAAACATCTAATTCAGACTCCCCAGTAAACATCTAATTCAGCTAAATATTTTTGCACCAGTGAAGTTTTGCACTGATCCCAGTGCTAAGGTGGCCTATGCACAGTTTAGCTGTCCAGGCTTAGGATGAGTGGTAGCTGGCTGTCCACTTTTTCTTCTTTAGATTAATTCCATGCAAGTTTTTGTATTGATTTTCACAGAAGCAGAAAGAAGCCTTTAAATTGGTATGTTTATAATAGTGACTCTTCAGAGAAGTAGAAAAACTTAGCATGGAATTGCCACTTTTTAGTGCAGTTAATCTCAACCTATCACCTCACTGGCAATGTTTTCTTGCATTAAGTTTTATTAGGATTTGCTGCTGGCTCTGCAGAAAACAGAACATAGACACAGAATCTGCTGACACGCAAACCTCTCATAACAAGTAACACAGCTGCTACTCCAGCACTTCTTTGGAAAGCAGTAACATCTTACATGACTAATTGATTAGCATGGAAAAGGTGTCCCTAATTCACTGTTCTATTGGATACACAGAAGAACACAACTCTTCACTAACATAAGCAGGTCCAACAGATGAGATGCTGTTGTTTAGATTGAATTAAGTATTGAAGGAACTAAACTCTACTTTACGAGAAGGAAGGATGTGCCAGGGCATTGACCAAGCAACTTTCAAAAAAAACAAACAAAAAAATCTTTCTACATGATCTGGTTCCTTCCCTTAGCACTATGAACATGCCAGATAAGCAATGTAAGATAAAACACACTTTTGTTTTTGCAGTTGGTGGCCAGTCTGAAGCCTACAGACCCTGTACTACCTGCAGCACCTTTGAACTGTGGAAAACGTCTTAAGATGTGGTGTCCCTCAGAGTCAAGTCACTGCAGCTGGAGTAACTACGGGGTCCCTCCTGGACAGGGACACACATCCCAGGACTCTCTCGCTGCTCTAGAAAGGTGCACAAGAGCAACAAAAGACCTGCACCACAGATATCACAACTGCTTCTGAGCCTGGCACAAAAGGAGACATCGAGACCAACACATACAATGCAAGCACAGGGAACTGCTCCCGAGCTTGGGCCAGAGTAATCCAAAGCTGCCTTTGGGAAAGGTCTGCAAGCATCAAAGTGGGATTTAATTTTGTTACTTGCCCCCTGGGCTCAAGTCAGGCCAATATATCAGCTCTCCATGATCCACAAATTGGAAATCCCGACCAAGAACGTTAAAACGCACTAGCATACACCCACAGCAAGCTTTCAGGCTTTGAAATCATACAGGCAAGTTGCACTCTAGCACCATCCACTCATTGATGCAAGTACCAGGCTGCAGGAGATGAACAATGCAAACTACAGGAAGTGTAAAAAGAAAACTTATTCCATGGCTGGTAAGTTGTTTAGTACATAGAGCCAATAAAACAGACAGCAGGGAAGGGAAAGGGAGATGAGGAAAGAGATGAATGTGTGAGTGTTCTTTCTGTTGATGAATCTAATCTGATCCTCTCCCTGGCTAACGACCCTCCTTTTCAAATTACAAGCTGCTCCTGAGCTGAAGACTTGAATGGGAAGTTCACCTCTAAGCATTTGTACTTTAGTTGGAAAAAAAAAAAAAAAATCACTGTTAGTTATCGAACATATATATAAGATACATGTCCCTTTTCCGAGTTAAGTAAAGGTGGCCCGTCCACCTGGTGTCAAACATTAAGAGAGTCAGATATATCCAGAAATAGAATCAGATTTCAAGAGGAAGCGATTGCAGCAATTACCTTTTAGGAACCTAAACTTTGACATCTTGAAGAGTTTCATTTACTCATGCAGGCAAACCTACAATCTGATAGAAGCAAATAAAAGTAAGCCACTTAAGAGTGCACTGGAGAGAGTCTGGGCTGTCCTTCTCTTGTGGGTATGGCATTTAAAGGAACTATCTGTGAGCCCGTGCTCTGGGGTATCTCCTGCAGCCTGTTTAATAATGCAGAGCTGTCTGTTAAGATCCAACAAACTGGGTAACAAGTGGAGGTCGGAAACACCATGCAGCAGTAAATTGGACACGCGAGCATTTGTACCTTCCTTGTGATTTCCTCCAGCCAACGAGGCTGAGAAATGCTCCATAACCCCCTCTGACCTGTACTCGTATGCAGGGAACCCAAATGGAGCCAAGTTCTGCCACAGTGGCAAGCAGTAGGAAAGCGGTACAGCCTCTGCTCTGAAGCTCAGTGGGACCAGTGCAACCCAGGCATTTAAGAAATGCCACCACTAGGCATTTCCCACTTCCAACAGGGCAGTCTGGGGTTAGGCACCCTGGGAAGACACTGACTGAATGCACTTACTGTTAGGACAAATGCTTGGGAAGCATCCAACCCTCCTTGCTTCAGGCACCACCTAAATAGACCTTCTGAAAACTATACCTTCCCTTATCACCAGTTGGTTTGCAAAGTTTTATCCCTTTTTCTCGTGCAACCATTGTGTTTCACTTTGTAAACTCTTACCTCTGCAGCACTCTGCTGCAGGACTGGCTGTTTGCAGGACTGGCTGTTTGCAGTTATATCCCCTTCACCTTCATTCTTCTGAGATAAAAATGAACCAGACTTCTTTTGCCTATTTTTATGACAGGGATATGAAGAGAGCTCAGGGGAAGGGAAATACTGTGTGCCACTGATCCAATGAGAATTTCTCTTCTCTGACTATGGGGGACCAAGCATTGCTCACAGCATCCGAGATGCACTGGCAGGAAAAAGCTCTGCAACTGCTAGAGGCTGCTCATTTGTTTGTTGCAAAATCATAACTGTTACATTACTTTGGAAGAATATAAAGTTATTACGTTGTGTAAAACCCTTTTTAACATAAGGCAGGCAATTAAATCAACTTCTTGAAACTTATGGTGTCTGTACTTGTTAGACAACAATTTGTTTTGACATTGCTTTATTAAAGTTCTCCTCAGCTGTATCACCTAATTATTTAACATCTACTTCCTTAACCTATTTCCCTATTTTGAAATGCAGCTCAAGTTAACTACAGATTGTAGAAATTACCTTACCTAAAACAGTTATCTGGGTGCTTAGGTGTGACAGGAGTGCAGAGCAGGCTACAGCTTTCTACATGTGAAGAGAAAAAAGTTGCTCCCACAGTCAGTGCTATAAGTATGAAAAAACCACATCTCCCTCAGAATGTGTATATGAATAGTCCCACATACAGGAGTATGAGTGGTAGTAGCCATAATAATCATCTCTGCAATAAATACTACTTTCATTTTCAAAGACCACAATTTGTGCTTGCACTGTAGCTCCTCACTAAAGTCAAATAACTCAGGGCAAGGTTTCCTCTGTAATGAAGAGCAGCAGTTGACTGTGTACAGCTGAATCTAATTTCCATCAGAAAGATATAATTGCAGCCTTACTTTAATTTCTGGTTAGAAAACTGAAAATCATCAATACAAACCAATTTGTACCAGAAACACATTTTTCAAGTACTTTTTGAGCTAGAAGATCATACAAAAATCATCTGGTTCTTAATTACATCAATCTCATTTGTCTTCATCTCAATATAGACACAGCCTAAACCCAGAGAAAACAAAACAGACTTATACAGTTACTAAATCTTCCAGAAAAACAGAATCCTAGATCTTTTGTAGGATACAGTATTCCCATCCTGTTACTTTCAGTCAAACAACTTGGAGATTTTTCTCTGCTAAGAGTAGAAATACACATTTCATAAGCATAAACCTAATGCCCCCTGTTGGTTATATATACCTGAAACCACAGCCTATGCACATAGCGATTCCTCCATCACCTACCACCAACAAAAGCATTGTACAGAACATTTACAATTTACACAGGCACAGAGATTATTCTCCAGATTCACCTGCATCCATTTCTCACCTCTAAGGCAAGAAGCCACATCCTGGTACATGCGATGCTTCTGTATCTACAAAGTTAACCCTAATCGCAGGAGGGCTCTGTAATAACCTGTCCTGCATGGGCAATCAGCAGCCATATAGCCTAGAGCCTCTGCCTGTTACCTGCTAGAATAAGCCAAAATGCTAATTGTGGGTCAGGTGTTTAAAATAAAAACTACTTGGGGTTTTTATCTTTTCCTTAACACATTTTGGCAGTTTCTGAGGAGACACCCAAACTGAAAACTAACAGCATCTTCAGCCAGGTAAGCTTTCTGTGGTCATTTTGTCCTAAATTTGGAATGGCCCAGTGTTAAAAACAGGCCCAAGAACAAGTAAACAAAAATACCCAAAATGAAGTGAAGCTCTTTCACCAGAAAGTTCTCCAGCAAACAGCACTTTTTCTATTGACTGAAGGTTGAGTGAAGTGCTTCATACAGCTCTGGACAGCAAAAGACACAGAGACTCCAGCTACCTGTGGTCTCAGGAGCAGAAACAGAGCCAATAACTTCAGAGGTAAGAATCACATCTGCAAGTGACAGGAGGACAGACCTTCCACAGCTGTCTGGGCATCTGTCTCTCAAAGACACCACTTGGTGTGGGATGTATAAATAGCTCAGACCTATGCAGCAGAGCAAAACGCAAAGAGCATTCCCTTGTCTTGACCTGGAAACAGCATCAGAATTGGAGACACACAGCAGGAATTATGATAGTCTCACATTTTGCTGCAAATACCTCTATTAAAATAGTTACATTTTTGAGGAGCACTGTGCCATCTCCTGTTCTTTGAGTCTGTGATGCTACAGACTCCAGGTTCATCAGAAAGGAAGCCCAGAGCTGGGTGTCAGCACATGCCAGCCTCCTCCTGGAGGCACATCTGATCTCCACCATCTAGATATCTAAACTGCCCAGAGCCTAAGTGACTTTCAGCGTTGTGCTGTGAATCCACAGCACGGCCAGGAGTAGGAGGCATAAATCCCTTTTCATTCCCTTACCTGAGCTCCTGGAGCAGGTGCCTCTCATTGGGGGATAGCCTCGCCTCTGTCCTCTGGTTGAAAGCTTGCCAGTGACATCAGGATTAGGACCGAGAGGGACAAAATAAACTCTTTATGAAAAGACAGAACACTGAAATGCAGGGGAACACCAGGAGGCGTTTTGTGACTGCCAGTAGCCCAGCAGATGCCTATTGCTGAGAAAACGTGGCAGGATCTTGGGCACTCCCTTCACCCTTTCCAAAAAAATGGAAGGCATTCACATACCCAAATGAACCTCATCTCCCTCAGCCACACCACACCCAGCCAAAACCTGTACCTTTTGCTTGTCCTGCTTAAAGGACAGCAGAGCCACTTCTTGCTGCTTGCCTTAGCCCTCCACACCTGGCTGGCAGAGCTACTCCTCACCCGTGCCACCCGGTTCACCCTCTGCCAGGCTGTAAGTGGCACCATCCACAGTGCTGTCCCTGCAGTGCTGAGACCCCTGGGCACCCAGGATGAGAGCCTGTGAGCCTCCTGAGTGCCACCCAGCCCCTCAGTGCCCTGCAGAGTGCCAAGATCTCACCCACGACCAGAGGCACCAAAACTCTTCCTATGGAAGGTCCCTGGAGCTGTGCCTCCCTGTGTGTCCACAGCTCCATCACCACAGTGACACAGGGACACCCTCCCTGGGCATAAATCACTTCAGGAGCTCTGTAGGCTCCACCACCAGCTGTGCTGCAATAGGACATGCAGCTGCTGCAGCACTGGCAAAACCAGACCCTATTTATCCAATTTTTATTATTTACTCAACCAGCCCAGGCAGTGGGTGGGTTGGTGCTCATTCAGTCACCTGGATCTCATCCTGTGTAGATCAGAGGGGCAGCGGGTGCAGGTTTCAGCATCGCACCCTGGGAGCAAAGCCTTGGAGCACCCAGCCTCCAGTCACCTCGGTCCTCTGCTGCATTTCGCCAAAGCCAAATTTCATACCCAAAGTCTGAATTCCCCACCTCTGGCATAGCTGAGCTGTGCCAGAACTGTAAGTGGTAAAACACAGTGGTTCCTTAATTGAAACAGCACATGGAGAAAGATGGCATGACTGAAATTACAGTATAAAACACAGGCAACAGAACCAAACTTTCAGCATTTCTTTGAATCAAATCCACCAAAGCCTCATCGCTGAAACAGTCTTGCAGCCTCCAGTTGTTCCTTCAAAAGCAAATGTAGTTTCCTCTCTGGCCTTAATTTGAAAGCATCCTACATTAGATGACTTTTTTGACATTCATTAATGAAATATAAACCAAATCATTAATTAGCCAACAATATTCCTTTGCTGGTTTTGACATAAAAATATCTCTATTGAGCCACTCTTGAGCCAGCAAGCCAGCATTATTTGGATAGAATGAAAACATCATTTCAGGTTCTTTGATAGAGGTCTGGGGATCTTTTTGCTCTTTCTGGCACTCCCCACTCCCATCATTTTAAAATAAATACAAAAAAAAAAATCTCATCAGTGATAGGAGAGAGGGGAGACACCCAGAAGAGTATCTATGTTTGTCTGTTAAAGTGTTTTGTGTAATCCAGTCTGACTTTATTCCATGCTGGGGAACCTGATGTTTATCCTCATATGTAGTCCTTTGTGACCCCTAAGACCACGAAGATAAGAAGAGGAAAGCTTTTAAAATAATGCAGTGTCATATCTCCAAAAGATTCCTGTAAATCTGTCTTTGAGGCTGGAGGGAGGGGAGGAGAATCCGATTGAACAAAAGCTTTAAAAAGCATGCGATACGCTACAAATCCATGTAACCACTCAGTGAAACTGGAAGAAAAAGAGCAAAAAGCACCTGCAAGGCAGCACTGCTAACAGCATGCTATGCAAGCAAACCATAAAGAAACTTTTGCAGCCTTGATGGACATCAGGTGAAATGCAGATTGCTCGAAGTTGGCTTGGCTCGCTCGTTCTCTGCTTGATTTGAATTTCAAGCTCTGATTTACAAAAAGCTTTGTCTCAGTGCAAGGTTTTGAAGTCCTGCAGGACTGACTGCCTGGATGTTTTTGCTTTGAAGCTCTCTAAAGCCTCCGCCGTCATCACGGTTCCACATTAAAATATATATTCTCCATTGCAGGACTTTGCAAATAGATTTTCAGCTGTTCTATTTTTTCCCCTCTCAGTCAGATTGTTTTCTTTAGGCTCCAAGTATATGCAGATTTAATTGAGACATCTTTAAAAAATAATGTTTTCCTTAGAGAAAACAGTAAGTTAAAAGCCATTTGTTGTCTCCTGCTGGCAGATTTTTGCCAACAAAATCAGAAAACATAATATAATCAGAATGATCTATGCTGCAAAGCAAAACTGTCTGCCTTTTCTAAACCATTCTTTTGACCTGGTTACATCGATTCCTAACATTTAAGTGTTTCCATGATTTCAGCTGCCTTCCAGTTGATGCCCAGGCCCAGTCCCATGAACTGCACAGAAGACAATGAATACGTGCAATGGTTAACATCACAGGCCCTTCTGCTGCCCTGAGCCCTGCATTTCAGGCTCAGTGCTGGATCCTGCCCCTCAACCGAGACCGGTGCTACCTCTGCCAAGCCTCAACGGCTCCCGCATCCTCCCAGCTCCCACAGAGTACACTTGCCTTTCCCTCCTTTTGAAGCCTTTCTTTTGCCATCTTGCTCTCCTACTCATAGAATCATAGAATTGTTTAGGTTGGAAGAGACCCTTAAGATCATCAAGTCCAACCACAAACTTAACACTGCCAGCTCCACCACTAAACCACTTCCCTAAGTACTACGTCCACACAGCTTTTCAATACCTGCAGGCATGCTGCCTCAACCACTTCCCTGGGCAGCCTGTTCCAATGCTTGGCAACCCTTTCGGGGAAGACATTTTTCCTAACAGCCAACCAAAACCTCCCCTGGCATAACTGGAGGCTGTTTCGTCTTGTCCCACTCTCCTTCTGCTTTCCTCCTTTTCATGATCCAGACTCCTGATCTCTTGCCTCTTAAACTCCACTTCTCAGACTTAAGTCCTCCACCTGCCTCTTCCAATGGTGCAGCAGGTTCAGAATGGATAACACAACGGGTTCAGAAAACAGCACTACAGTTGAATGAACCACCAAACTTACCCAAGGGTATGGTCTTTTTCCAAAGGAAGAAACACATTACCATCTTTCGTGTTGTGTATAAGGAGTAAGAGCGACCAGGATCTGAAGATGATCTTTACCCATCACCAACGTTAGATAATTTTAGGCAAAGCATTACATAGTTTAGAAATGTAAACACAGTTTGGTGATTCATGAGCTGGCATAATCAGACACATCAGCAAGGAGCCGTGTCAGTGAGGAGCACTCTTAAGAGACTAGAGCAACTTTAACTGCAGCACGAGCAGGTGCGTCTCCAGTTCTTCTGTTGCTTTTGCTTAGGAGGCTGAATTCTACCTACCAATTGAAAAGCAAATAATACACCTCTGCTTTTAATGAATAAGATTTACTAATCCCACCCTGTGCAGTCCAAAGAGACTCAATGTAGAAAGTGTTAGCTCCAATTCTTTTTATTCAAATCTTATTCTGTGTTTTCATTTATTCCACCTACTAATTTATTTCTCAAATCCTGTAGCTCCAAGTCACCCTTATGTTCTGAAGCCCTGTTCATGGTAATAACCCCAGAAACCCAGACCCTGTATAGTAGCCATTGGAGATAACAGCGAAGAACCAGACTGCAATACCCCATATCTGAGCAGGCTCCCAGTTCTTTAGAAGTTTCTCACCGCAGCTTCACAATCTAGTTCTCTGCTACCCACTTTGCGCACTCACCTGCCATTCCTCCTCTCTTCCTCTCCTGTAGTTATGAAAATGCTTCTTTGTGGTTGGCATGCTGTGCTAGGCTTTGAGGTATGATGCTCCCGTATCCTTCTTCCCCAGATACCAAGATGGGAGCAGACTCTGTAAAAGTTATTTAGTGTTGAAGAAGGACTGGCTGTGAAATATATTCTCTGCTTCCTCAGTCTCCAAACCCAATTGTAGGCCTCCTCCTCCTCCACCACCCTGACTTCCCATCTGCCTCTGCTTTCTCCCCCCGTGCCTCCAGAAATTTGTCTTCATCTCATTTCTCTTACCTCTTGTCTAAGAAATCATCTCTACACCTGCTTTTCTTTTTCCCAAATCCCATTTTAGCTCGACAAATTTCCCCACATGATCTAATCCCTCCCCTGTCCTGCATACAGGAGCTCCACTGCATATATGGGACCAAAGCATCACCCCTTGTCTCCCGCTGCTGATGCAAATCAACTTCCATACCCCCTCCCCAGCACTCATGTATAAGCTGCCATCCTTTTGCAGGTGAAATGACCCAACTGCTTGCAGTATTTACATCTATGCAGCAGCTCTTGGTAGAAATCATTTGAGCAGCTCTGGTTTATATCTTTCTGAGGTTTCTGAAACTGCTGCCCAGCTTTGATTAACTTGTCAAGGCCCCAGACTTTCTATATTACTCCCTATTCCCTTGTTAACACAGCTTACTTACTGTTGTTAGCTTTTCACAGCTGCTTTGCATTGTGGAGACATTTTCACAAGGTTTACGGGGATATCTAAGCTTTTCTCTTCAGCTAGGAGGCCCCAAATAACTCAGACCCTGTGTGCAAGGATGACGCTGGTCTATCTATGCTGATTTTCAATTTCCTCCACTTTTCTTAGCTCTCGTTTGAGCATCTCAAACGTCAGATTTTGAGGAATTAATATGAATCTTTATCATAAGTAAATTTTGCTGGAAATTCACCAAACTCCAAGACACATGGTGTCTTCCACATTCCTGCAGGACATCTCATATTTCTTACTGCCTTCCCAGGCTCTGAGGGACCAGTTGTGTCAAAGACAGCACGTGATTCTGCCTGGGCCGTTGGAGGCAGAGGCTGAGTACTGCTTCCTGCTGAGCCGATCTCTATAAAAGAACCAAGAAGATCTTAATAAAAAATAGAAAAAGTGGTAAACTTGCTTGGAGGGTGCTGCTGAAAAATAGGTGTAGCCTTATTATACATCCTTCCAGGATTCCTCAAGCCACTGCCTGGTTCAAACTAACTTAAGACATTTGTTAACACAACATGTCTTCTTCAATGGTGGTTTCCTCTTTTGAAAGGTGATTTGATTAAATGGTTTTTCACTTACCAAATTTGAAACTTTGACTATAAAGTTTACAAAAACGCCCAAAGCAGAATGATGTATAGGTTTATTTTGACAGCTGGGATATTTTCCAGGCAGGCTAACACAAGACAGCATGCAAATACACCACTCCAGTTCCATCAATGTGAACACGGGCAAGGGTAAGAGCCTCTCAGTACAGTTAAACCAGATTATTTAGCCATCTGCAGAGAGGTCTCTTCTTTCCTAACAAAGAGCTGAGTACTTCTTTAGACAGACTGAACCCCTTTTGAAGCACTACCCATGGATCAGATGTTTGTCCTGCCAGCGACTGCACCAAGGAGCTGGAGAAACACTGACATGCCTCCTCATCTGGGGATCACAACCTCTTGGGGGTCCACTGAGTATTTCTAATATGAAGTTTTCGAAGACTTATATAGCCAGATGACCCCATGTAAGTACTGTAGCGGTCTGAACCATTTCTTTAACCTTTCCACTGGACTGCTACCACACAATGCCCCATCCCTGGAAACATTCAAAATTAGGTTGGAAGGGGCTCTCAGCAACGTCACCTGGTTGCAGATGTCCCTGTTCATTGCAGGGGGGTTGGACTAGATGGCCTTTAAAGGTCCCCTCCAACCCAAACCATTCTTATGATTCTTCACGCTTACCTGGTCTAAACACTGCGCATGCCAGAATGACACCTGAGACTGAGGAGAAGGATACAGGGATATTTCTGATTCCCTGGAAACAGTGAAAAATGATAATTTGGGCAATCTGATTAAATCAGATATATGAAACTAACTCATTGTTTTTTCTGCTTTGGAGAGCAGCTCTTGCAAGGAATTTTATCGAGAGAAAGTCAAGCCACAAATGAGGTCATATGACCAGAACTAACCACAAATGTTTTACTGCTCTGGTTGTTATTTAATGAAATATGTGAACCAGTATTAAGCTTTTAAAGGGATTTTCATGAAGTTTTATGACATGTCTTTTTAATTTTTAATGGTTACTTTCAAAATGTGACAGTTTCCAGAGTTACTTGGGGGATGTACCCAACTGTACCACTTTTTCAATATAGCCTATTCTTTTTGTGTGTCACATGTAACCTTTGGCATACAGATTACCATATCAACAAGACATTTTCTTTTCTGTCATGATGTGGAGCCGAAGTAGCTCCAAAAATCCAGTGTGTTGCTGCTGAGAAACGTGTTAGAAACAACAAAGCTGTTGTGGTTTTATGACATGGAATAAAAACACGAAGACAAAAAACTGAGATACAATCTTAGATGAAAGACCCATTGTCCTGTTTGCAACACTGGCCGAGAACAGGTGTGTGGAAAGGAATACAAGAACATAGCAGGCATATGAAGATATAGTCCCAGGCTACTCTCCAAAGCCGTGATATTTTGCAGTTCAGGAGCTTCCTAAGCCAGAGGTGTTTTCTGTGCATTTAGTATCTACAGGTAGGTTCTTCTTCCATGAGTTTGTCTAGCCGCTTTTTGAACTGTGAGCCAAATATCTGAACCAAAAGTTTTGTTTGTTTGTAATAGCTAATCTGAGGGCAGCAGCTGCCATCAAGACTGATTCTAAGGAAAAAACTAAAGTATAATAAATCTCATTATTGAGGCACTGGGCTTCCAGGAAAACAAAACCAAAACGAACTGTGCCAAACAATAAGCATTTCTCAAAGAGCTAACACTTTCACTTATAAATAACAAGGTGTAAGAAACAAGACCCTTTTTTATAGCTCCTACTGGCAATTTCCAGTAGGAGTCCTTGAGCTTAATGAGAAAAAAAACCCAATGACAAAAACAAAATCCCCCAACTGAAAATTTTAATTGCAGACAGTTTATTATTTTTTTTAGTTTCAACAAAGGAAAGCTTCTCATTTCAATTAGCACTACCAAGTTCTGTCTCAGAGGATGACAATTTCCCATCAAGAAGAAGGTTATCAGAGATATAAAGTCACTTCAAGTTTCTTGATCTTTTTTCACTGTTTGCAAAACACATTTTCGCAAAACGACCAAATTTTGTGAGGATCCCCAAACCCAGGTAACACACAACTGACTCCTCCCGGGACAGCCACTGTACCACTGAAATGCAGTGAAATGGCCAATGACAGCTGAGCATCTGGCATGGTTGGGATCTACATTTCTTACCTCACAAATGTTGCTCAGCCCAGACAAAGTTAGTTTACACCTGAAAATACCTCCTCCTAATTGTTTTCCCCTTCCAGAAACCATCTGATCAAGAAATCTGTATGGGGTATATTTTCTCTTGGTTTGTATTTAACCACAATAGCATATTTCTACAGGAACATCACTATGTTTTATAGATGAGCTGGTGCTGCCACAAGCTTTTCTCATTATTGCTTCCAAAAGCTTATGGTCAGAGCCAACCACAGCCTTTCCTGTATGAGCGCTCACAGCTAGACATAGACAGGCGTCGCTCTATGGTATGGGATATATCCTTTCCAATCTGTGCATCGTTTACATTTTCAAATGCAAGACTTCTGGAGGGGTAAACAACTGGTTTCCCCCTTTTGCAGCTGCATAACTCCAAGCCTTTGCACAGATGCATCCTTTACATCTTGTTTCAAATGAATTGGCAAACCTTGAAGGGAAACGATGATTTTGGCATCTCTGAGTCATAATGAAATACTTCTTTTATAGACATGTGGCTTTCCGATGACTTTAAAGATTGTTGTGGTTTGCTCTTTGATCACACACACAGTACAGAAATAAACTTGAGGTAAGAGTTTTCATATCAAGTCCACGTAAGGAAGGAGGCCACCCAGAAGGGCCAGCTGAGCCTTGGACCCTGGTTTTGGAGAACAGAAGCAAACATTTTCATAATATATTATATTATATTATATTATATTATATTATATTATATTATATTATATTATATTATATTATATTATATTATATTATAT
>Ga0065711_1009475_pt1 | contig 15107 bp, 8 predicted proteins | sample Hoacrofraction12_FD_59098 | JGI IMG/M metagenome (GOLD analysis project Ga0065711, IMG submission 59098) | Hoatzin crop microbial communities from Cojedes, Venezuela - Epithelial fraction 12 v2 (version 2) | ecosystem: Host-associated > Birds > Digestive system > Esophagus > Crop | place... | reverse complement strand
GTTAAAACTGAAATCCCACACTCTGGTATTAATTATATAATTTAAACACTTTTCACTTAAATCACTTTAATGCCAGGAGCATCTGTTGATAGATATATTTTGTAAAGTATTTATTATGACTAGTTTTAGAGAGTATCTACTAGTCTCCTCTTCAGACCAGTTTAAGCTTTCAGTTATCTGGAATAACTTTACTAAAAATACAATTAGCATTATTTAACTTTTTCCTTTTTTTCAACATGCTTCTTTTTATTCATAAATTGACTAGAAAAAGATTTGAATGTGGAAGATAACATAAAAATTATAGAAAGCTCAGAAGAAATAAATACATTTGCTCAGCAACCTGGATATTTCATGTACAAACTGGAAAAATATGGTATCTTTTTTGTTGCTTGTAATTAAATCATTTTCCTTAAAAGAACAGTAAATTTACAATTTACAGACATTTGTAATTCTGTTGCTTTGAAAAAATACATTAAATATATATACACATCACTAAAGTAAAAAAGCACAGCATTACTAAATAGAGCTACACTCAGGTACCCTGAATAAAAAAGTTTTAAATACCAACCAGACAAGCAACAAGCACAACTGAGTTCAAGATTTTCCAGGAGTTCTTTTTTTTTTTTTTTTCCATGTGTTTGGTGAGTTATGCAAAATTCAAGAGCTTGGCAAAATCTGTGATATTTGTAAGCTGCAGGAAACCCACAGGTTCTGCAGTTGCTGCTCGGGGTTTGGCTGTGAATCGGTTGTTGGGCGGTGAGAAAATTCTATTGCATATAGTTTGGTATGCATTGGTATTCATTATTATCATTACTAGTGGTATTAGTAGTAGTAGTATTTCCTTTGTTGTCCAATTAAATTCTCTGTGTCTCAACCCATGAGTTTTAGCTTTTGCCTATTTCTCCTCCTCATCCCACTGGGGGGGGGAAGGAGAGTGGTGAGTGTGCAGCTGTCTAGTGTTTAGTTGCCAGCTGCCGAGTTAAACCAGAACACTCAGTTCAAAAGGGTACACAAGAGTAGGGGCATATCAGCTTATCAAATCCCATAGCTTTTCTAACATTTGTAGGAGAGGAAATGTCTTCAGCGTATGCCATATCCATACAAAATTACGTCTAGGCTACATACACACCTCCCCATGAGCATCATTTGTATTTAGACCACCGAGAGCACACCTTACTTCTCAGAGTTGTAATCCCTTTATTCGAAGCATATAATGTGTGCCATGCCAGGATATGTGTCTCTGATTTTGGAAGACAGATTTAAAACATAGCACTTCTTCATTGCATTTGGCCTTTTTTGTTTTGACAAAACATTCATATTTCTGCCTCTGGCCTCAATGAATTTACTTAGGCAGACTGAATTTAGAAACATATTTGAACTGGACATGCAGAATTTTGTGCAAGGATCCCAGTAACTTTGCCACGTATTTCTAAAAGTGGCAAAAAAAATTTAAACTGTGAGGACTCCAGAGTCTGGAAATAAAAAAAAAGGAGGTGAGTTTTTTAAAAGTACTGCATGGTGGGTGGAATTTGGCTGATGATTAATAGACAGGGCTTTCAAGACAAGAGGGGAACATACTCTCTTCCCACACCTCTCGAGTGAATGGACAGCAAGACAAGCACTGGGGAGCAAAGTCCCTCCCAATGTATGAGACGATCAGGTTCATGACCACCTGAGGAACCTGAACATACATAAGTCTATGGGACCTGATGAGATGCATCCCAGAGTCCTGAGGGAACAGGCTGATGTAATTTCCAAGCCACTCTCCATAATATTTGAAAGGTGATGGCAGTCAGGCTAAGTCCCTGGTGACTGGAGAAAGGGAAAAATTGTGTCCATTTTTAAAAAGGGTAGAAAGGAAGACCCTGGGAACTACCGATCTGCCAGCCACACCTCTGTGCCTGGGAAGATCATGGAACAGATTGTCCTAAAAGCTATGTTAATGCACTTGGAGGACAGGGAGGTGACTTGAGACAGCCAGCATGGCTTCACGAAGGGCGAGTCCTGCCTGACCAACCTAGTGGCCTTCTATGAAGGAGGGCCTACATCAGCAGATAAGGGAAGAGATACAGATGTCGCTATCTGGACTTCTATAAGGCCTTTGACATGGTCCCTCACAACATCCTTCTCTCTCAACTGGAGAGGTACAGATTCGATGGGTGGACTGTTCGGTTGACAAGGAATTGGTTGGATGGGTGCAGCTAGAAGATAGTGGTCAATGTCTCAATGTCCAGATGGAGATCAGTGACAAGTATTGTCCCTCAGGGGTCCATACTGGCACCAGTGATGTTTAGTGCCTTTGTTAGTGACATAGACAGCGGGATAGAGTGCATCTTCAGCAAGTGTGAAGATGACACCAAGATGAGTGGTGCAGTTGACACGCCTGAGGGCAGGATGCCATCCAGAGGGACCTGGACAGGCTCGAGAAGTGGGCACATGTTAACCTCATGAGTTTTAACAAGGACAAATGCACATGGGTCAGGGCCACCCCCAATATCAATACAGGCTGGGGGATGAAGGGATTGAGAGTAGCCCTGACAAGAAGGACTTGGGGGATACTGGTGGATGAAAAGCTGGACGTGAGCTGGCAGTGTGTGCTCTCAGCCCAGAAAGACAACCATATGCTGGGCTGCATGAAAAGAAGTGTGACCAGCAGGTCAAGCGAGATGATTTTGCCCTTCTTCTCTGGTCTGGTGAGACCTCACCTCGAATACTGCATCCAGTTCTGGAGCCCTCCGCACAAGACCAACACAGACCTGTTGAAGCGGGGCCGGAGGTGGGTCACAAAAATGAACAGAGGGTTGGAACACCTCTCCTGTGAGGAAAGGCTGAGAGAGTTAGGGCTGTTCAGACTGGAGAAGAGAAGGCTCTGAGTAGACCTTATTGTGGCCTTTCAGTGCTTAAATGGGGCTTATGAGAAATAAGAGGACAAACTTTTCAGCAGGGCCTGATGTGATAGAACAAGGGGTAATGGCTTTAAACTGAAAGAGGGTAGATTTAGATTAGGTATAATGAAGAAATTTTTTTGCAATGAGGGTGGTGAGGCACTGGAACAGGTTGTTTAGAGGAGGTAAGTGCCCCATCCCTGGAAACATTTCAAGTTCAGGTTGGACAGAGCTCTGAGCAACCTGATCTAGCTGAAGATGTCTCTGCTCACTGCAGGGGAGTTAGGCTAGAAGAACTTTAACAGTTCCTTCCAGCACCATCTATTGTATGATTCTACGATTCCAAGCTTCAACGCAGTTGTATTAGTTCTGTTTTGCATATGATGGAGCCGAAGTTTCCTACAGTGTCATATATCCAGTAAAATGCAATATGGTTGGCCGTTAGCCATTTTTAATAACTCAGGTGCTTACCTGACCTTGGCAGTTTTGCTGACTTTATTCTGTATCTTCCAGCAGGCAATCTGATAGCTCCTACTCACATTTTCTTGTTTTCATTCCTCTCTCCTTTTTCTATGTTAACTTACTTCTGAATAAAATACTAGTCTATATTTTATGAGAAGAGTGGAAGTATAAAAGTATATGGTTAAAAATGTGACCATAAAATGAGAGTTGTGGTTTATTGCCTGCATTTTCCTGTTTTTCTGCATGAAGAGTCCGACCCTACCCAGGTCAAGAAAAGCTAAATACATGTACAATAACAGAGTCAAAGAATCACAGAATGATGAAGGCTGGAAGTTATTGCTGGAGATCTAGCAAGGTCAGCTAAAGAAGGTTGCCCATGGCCATGTTCAGTTAGATTTTGAATGTCTCCGAGGATGGAGACTCCACAGCTGCTTTGAGCAACTTATTCCAGTGTTTGACCACCCTTACAGAAAAAAAGGATTTTCTGTGTTGCAATAGCATTGCTGTGTGCTCAGACAGTGTATCTATTTTTCTCCCTGGTGACCTGTTCCTGAATATATTTCTTGTACATTTCCTTTTTATGTTTAAGCTTAGTCAGAATAGTCTTGTTCACCCATCTATACATCCTGCTGTCTTTGCTTGAGTTGCTTGTCAACAGAATGGATTATTCTTGATTCAGGAAAACCAACCTGTTGTCCTCTACCCCTTGTTTTTCCAGAACAATATCCCTTGGGATTCTTCCAGACAGATCCCTGAAAAGGCTAAAGTCTTCTTTCATTACATGCAAGACTGAGATCCTGCTGTTCGCCTTGCTCCCTCCTCTCAGAATTATGAACACCATCTCACAGTAACAATAGCCAACACTGCTTCCAGCATTCTCATCTCTGACCAGTGCTTCCTTGCTAGTAAAAACAAGGTCCAGCAGAGCGATTCCCCTCATTGGCTCCTTGACAACCTGTATCAGGCTTTTGTCTTCAGTGTACCCCAGAAATCTTCTGGATTGCTTGAGTTCTGTTGGGTTGTCCCTCCAACAGATAATCAGGATTGTTGAAGTCTTTCGTGATGACCAGGGCTTACGAACAAGAGGCTTCTTCTGGTCATCTGAAGAAGGCCTCATCTACTTCTTCATGGTCACATGGTCTGTAGCAGGCACCTACAACATGTTAGACTGTCTCCTAATCCTTATCCACAAGATCTCAGCTGGCTCAGCTCCTGTTCTTAGGCAGCGCTCTATGCATTGCTACTACTCACTCACATATAGGGCAGTTCCCTCCTCCTTGCCCTCTTCAATGAGAAATTTGGTCTTGTAGTTCAAAGTACCACCGAGCAACTTCTTCTGCTCTCCTATATAGAAGTACAGAGGTTAATTGTCTTGCAAGAACATTAAAAATTCAAATTAAAATTTTGATCCAAATGAGTAGACAGAGCTAGGATTTCATCACTGAGTCCATTAAACTGTGTATTAACATATGTATGTCCACATACAAACACACACACAAGTTAGAACATATACGAGACAATTTGAGTGACATCGCTTTCTGAAATGTTTAAGGAAGGAAATATTTAGAGTATAGAATCATAGAATCATAGAATGGTTCTGCTTGGAAGTGACTTTTAATGATCACCTGGTGAAATCCCCCTGCCATGGGCAGGGACATCCTTCACTAGAACAGGTTGCCCAAAGCCCCATCCAACCTGACCTTGAACACTTCTCATGATGGGACATCCACAACTTCCCTGGGCAACCAGTTCCAGTCCATCACCTCTCTCCTTATAAATAATTTATTCCTTATATCTAATTCAAAGTGATGCCTCAGAAACATCTGTTTCATCAGGGAAAGTTCTTCTTTTACACTGGCACACCTGTAGATGTAGCAAAACTAGCATCAACAATCTGATTGCAGTGTGCCACAGATCTGAACATAACTCCTATCCAAAATGTACGATACGATACCACTCTAAATAACTTCTAAGGTGACTCAACAGAGAAAAGACTAGGAAGTGTCAAAAAGATCTTGTGATGATTATTCTATACCATGCCAGCTCTCCCTGGAGCCTTTCTTGCTTTCATTTTTTCATTTCTGTAGGTTTTTGTCACAACACTGAAGAACACAAAACATTATAACGATGTAAAGCATTATAAACAATGTGAGCAGTGTGACAAATTTGGGTTAATAACTATGTCAGTTTGAGAATAGCATTCTGGCTTTCTGAATAGCCTGATATATTTCAATGTCTATTTTTAATGTAATTTTAGAGCAGGTAGATTAGTTCAGCATTCGTTTTGAAGGTGGAAGTAGAATTCATATGTGAAATCTTAAGTACCTGAAGTTAGATGTCTAAATCTCAGGTAGCCACCCTAACCTCCCCTAACAGTCAATAAAGACGAATGAGAATATGCAGTTTCTGAGCTCACATGAGCATGAATAAGCATATATAGTTTCTGCCTCATTCTGAAATTTGTGTCTAAATTTCTGGGATAATCTTATTTTCCAGGGGATATATTTAGCTTCTCAAGCATATTCATCTACTGCCATCTGAAATTTTCTAGCATCCAAGGCATCCATGACACTGGGAAAATCAGACACACAGGTTATAGGAGAGCTGTACCTTCTGGGCCAGTAGCTACAGGTCAGATATAATAATCGATGGCAGCTAAACAATGCTGACAAACAAGGAAAGTTAAAGCCCTCAGTATAGGGGTAAGACAGCCGGAATGCAAAATCCTCTTGCACAAAGTAGGTGTTACACCTAGCAACTAGAGCAAGGAAGAAAGCGTGGGACATTTAGTAGCATGGGGATTTTGACAGAGGAATAATTATTGAGAAAATAGGACAGAATCAAGTTGCAGAAACTGGAAAACTACAAAAGCTATCTGGAAAAATGGTCACTGATGATTTACTAGAAGTATCTTAAATTCTTTTACCTATTTTTAGAACAGTGTCCTCTCTAGCGGACACATAAACAATAAACAGTCTCAGTACTTTACATGAATTAAAAACATGCAAACAACATCAGTGGTTAACCGGATTGATTAATGTAGCCAGGGGGAAAAAAAAAATAATCTTGTTAAAAACACATTTTCTGACGTTCTTTTTTTAACATTTGATCAAATTGTAGTAGGATTTAGTATGTACAAAATTTGAGATTTTTACAATAATACTGCTATGGCTAAATGTATCAGAGATCTGTAGAAGTTTTAAGTATCATTGTAAGCACCGGAAAGATTAAAATATTTTGACCAGTTACCTTCAAATATGAAACAAATTTAGAATACGCAATACTTTTCTTGTGTAAAATTTTAATGAGACTGAAATTAATGGTCATTTTACAATAACAGCATAATATTAAATATGAATTTCTTTGTAATGAGTCTGTTGGAACAAAAATTTGTGATGGGTTATATACTTTGACAAACTCTATTCATATTTTGGAGGAGAAAATATAGCTGAGCACTGCCTGTGTTAATTTGATTAAAACTAGCACATTTATCCCCATCAATGTTATAAAATAAACCATTTACTCTAGATGTTGCCCTTGGATGAGGCTATGTAGGGAGACTCAGGAAAATAAATTCAAACTAAAACTGTGAATTGAAAGTAGATTACTTAAACCAGATTAAGCTCATATCAAAAGAAATTGAATTTATCTAAATTTCTGAAGTGGCCTAAGGAATCGATCATAAAAAGATATTAACAAAATTATTCAGAGTTATTTAATTAATTTACTCTGAAAGTTAATTTGAGTTAATTTTTTTCTGAAAGATCCGAAGTGCACCAGCCTTTAAAGTTTAAGAAAACCAGTAATTGATAAGGAATACTTCAGAAGTCTCAGGTACTTATGTCTATCTGTGTAAACCTATAGAAATACATATCTATGTATAGAAGTGAAGTAAAAATATAGCATTTATTTACTGTTATCATTAAATATTAATTACAAGGTGGCAAGCTACTAAACTGAGAAAGTTTTATTTGATTCTATTAAATACAAATCATTCCAAGGAACAGACATACAGTTCAAACAATGACTAGTTAGCAATTTCCTGCCATCACCATTTACTTGCATTGTTTCTAAAACATAGCAAGAGAGTTGCAGCACTTCCTGCTGAACAATTCCACATTCCATCCGTGTTTAGTGTCACTCCACAGATGTAAAGAAATTGCTTCAGGGTGCACTATAACAATGACAACTTTTTTGCACAGCAATCAAGAATCAATAGTTCAATATACAAGAATATTACTGATTCTGTATATTAGTAAATCAAAAGGTAAATCCTACAATTTTATTAAAATAAATTGTCTACATTTCCAAGTTTCTTTTTGATTTTTATATTCTTCCCGTTCGCTTCTAACATATCGGGTAGATGCACAAAAATCTAATCTCTTCTCAGTCTTCTTGCATTCTGACAAATGAAGACTTATTATCAGGTTCACTAGCAGAGATAGGGACGTGATCCTCCCACTCTACTCCACACTCGTTTGGCCACACCTGGAGTACTATGTCCAGTTCTGGTCCCCATAATTCAACAAAGACACAGGCAGACCAGAAAGGTTTCAAAGGAAGACCACAAAGATAATCAAAGGGCTGGAAAACCTGCCCCACGAGGAAAGACTGAAGAGGTTTGGTCTTTGCTCCGTGCAGCAGAAAAGTCTCAAGGGGACCTCATCACAGTACTCCAGTACTTAAAGGGCAGCTACAGAGAAGATGGAGGCTCTCTCTTCACAAGAAGCCACATGAAGACAAGGGGCAATGAGTACAAGCTGCTCCGGAGATGTTTCATCTTGATATAAGACAGAAATTTTTTACAATAAGAGTAATCAATCAATGGAACAACCTTCCCAGGGACATGGTAGAGTGTCTACCACTGGAGGTTTCCAAGATGCAATTGGGCAGGGTGCTAGATAATCTCATTGAGGCTCTCTTTCCCACGAAAGGTTGGATCAGATGATCTTTCGTGGTCCCTTCCAACATAGGCTGTTCTATGATTCTATGACTCGTGATTTCAAGATTCTTCCTATGTTCTACACAGGAGACAAGTTTTGAATTATACACTGTACTAGTATATTTCATTTAGATACTTAACATGGATACCACTGGGGCCAGGGCTATTGTGAGTGTGTTTCTACCTATTGTACATGTTGTATACCTTTCTTTCTTGTCTTCAATGTATTTACAACAAATAGACTAAGTACAATACCATTTAGCCTACTTTCATTAGCTAACACTAAATATGTCTTTGTTGACACTGTTTAAGCGAGACTGATGCCATTGCCACTAAACGCATTTGTACTTTTCCTGCAAACATGCTAAAGAGAAATTTGCCCTACACCAACGATACATGGCTTCTGCAAGAAGGTCTCAAATCAAAATAAGCATTTTCTTGTTTAATTATATTCCTCTTCCATGTCAAATTTAATGATTTCACTACATTGTTTTTAAATGATGTCACTGGAGTCTTTAGAATCCATTATCATTTTTTATTTCTCTGTAAGTGGTCTTTTTAAAGCATATGTTGTTTGGGGTTGAAATATATTTTATTTGCATAGAATTTAAAAATTATACTATTTTATTTATATTTAAAAGTCCTTACAGTGTGTTTTAGATGCAGCATTTTCTCATTTTAAAAACCTTACCCATTTTAGACTCACTTTAAATACAATTTGAAGGTTATTTTCTTTAGGCAGGTATTGTTTGTTCCAGACTTAATTTTATTTCAGATTTCTAAGTTAAACTCATTACATGGAAACTCTAGGTCTCATCTGTTTCACTTAGAAAAACATTGACCTCGCAGTCTTAGCTTAAATTTTCTATTCTGCCTTTATTTATTGGCCATTAATAACACAGAAGGTTTAACACATAATTTTTAAGACTAAATACTCATAATCCAGGCAAGATTTTTCAAATTTTTTTCATAATTGTTGATGTTTATTTTCTGAAAATTGCATATTTTAGCCAGCTTCAGTACATGTTGACCTCACCTCCACGTCTGACAAGATCATAGAGCAGATCTTCCTGAAGACGTGTCAAAACAGATGGAAGAAAGGGGGGTAATTAGAGACAGTCAACTTGGCTTCACCAAGGGTGAATCACACCTGACTAATCCAGTTGTTTTCTACGGTGGAGTGACTGAGTCGGTGGACAAGGGAAGAGCTACAGATGTCATCTACCTAGAATTCTTTAAGGCCATTGATGCAGTTCCTCCCAATATTCTTGCTGCTCCATTGGAGAGACGTGGGTTTGACAGATGCAGTGTTAGATGGGTAAGGTGCTGGCTGGATGGTTGCATCCAATGGGTTACAGTCAATCGTTCAGTGTCCAAGTGGAAACCAGTAACGAATGTTGTCCTTCAAGGTTCCTATCATGGTTTAGCCCAGCAGCTGGCAACAAAGCACTAGACAGCTGCTCACTGACCCCTCCTCTTCCCCCCCAGTGGTATAGGGAGGAGAAACGGACAAAAAGTAAATCTTCTGGGTCGAGATAAAGACAGCTGAAGAAGACAACAAAGGAAATACTACTACTGCAATTTATAATACTACTACTACTAATGATAATAACAATGACAACAATGAATATGCAAAACAAAATCTTTACAATACAACTTTCTTACCATCCAAATACCAATTCACATCAAGTTCCTGAGCAAAGGTCAAAGTCCCCCAGTATTTTTCAAATTTCACAAAATTCCTGAAAATGTTCAAACTCTCAGAAAAGTTCAAACTCCTAGACAAAAGAGGATTCGAACCCATGGAAACGAGAAGAGCAGATAGTATCCTGCCCTCTGGTCAATCCCCATTTATAAACAAAGCATGATGTCTATGGTGTGGAATTTTTCCATTGACCAGCTTGCGCTAGCTGTCTGGCTATGCTCGCTCCCAGCTCCTGCACATCGGTAGCTGAATATGACAAACTGGAAACTGTCTGATTTTCTCAGCAGCAATGGAAAACACCGGTGTTTTGAACATTCTTCTCATACTAAATCCAAAACAGCAGATACTGAGAAGAAAATAAACTTTATCCCAGCTAAAACTTTTCCTGTCCTTTGATATACAGACATAGATATCTTTCCCTTAGTCTGTGTACCATCACTCTAAAATATCCGTTGACTTCATTTGGTCCATGATAGTCTTTTGGGGCAGGAGTGATGTTGTGAAGTCTATTTAATTGGCAGAACACCATCGGGCTTTGGTGTGATGCAGCAGGCAGATGACATTGGGCGCAGCAGGAGAATGGTGTGTAGTGTTGGATTGTTGCATACCACATCTGGAGCTTGCAACCGGTCTATCTGTCATGGCCCATGTCCACGGTCTGCCAGCTGGAGATGTCAATCTTGAGGAAGTTTCTGGGTGCCAGTTGCTGAAGTCAGTTCTGATTCTATGACCACCACACTTTGCTTGATTTCATCCAAGTTAATTCTTCATTAATCTGGGTGATTCTTACTGTAATACATTCAATATGGAATATAGCAACGGATANAAGTGACGACATGCAGTATTATATAGCAATCAATGTCATACTGTTCAAATTATTGGCTATTTCTCCCNCAAAATCAAAACCCCTTGACGTACACGTCGGATTTCCCCATCCTCCTGCATTACTCCCCAAGTGAATCCAGGTCCTTGAGAAAAAGCGACCCCACAGATGGACTTGCCTTTGCCTGTGGTGGGAATAACCCAGACTGTCTTCCCTAACACATTCTTCATCTGCACTGTGGGGACTTTATCCCCTTCTACAGTATGTATAAGTTTAGACTGGGCAGGGCCGACTCAATTGACAGATCTTACTACTGTTGACTAACAAAGTGGCTTTTGTTCAATGTGTATCCCAAAGTTTTAAGGTCGCACTACCCATTGCTCTCAGTGTAGTCTTTAACTGTCCATTCCATCGTTTGATTTTCCCAGAGGCTGGTGTATGATAGGGGTTGTGATACACCCACTCAATGACACGTTCTTTGGCCCAGGTGTCTATGAGGTTGTTTCAAAGATGAGTCCCATTGTCTGACTCATTTCTTTCTGGAGTGCCATGGCTCCACAGGATTTGCTTTCAATGCCCAGGATGATGTCCCAGGCAGTGGCATGGGGCACAAGATAAGTTTCCAGTGGTTGCCTCCAAAGTTGTAAGCACATGGTGGTTGCCTTGGTGGGTTTGTGGGAATGTGATATAATCACTCTTCTAGGCCTCCCCAAATTCAGTTTTTGGGTGCTCTTCAAAGCAATGTAAATGGTTACTACAGCAAGCATAACATCAAGCACCACAGAAATCATGACAATAAAACAACGTAGAATTAAGGACAACAAAAACACAAAAGCTGAGATCAACTCCTGAAAATTTGTGTCCTGATATTTATTAATGGGACTAGGTAAAACAGAATCTAATTTTTGGTGGACTTGATCCCAGCTGGTTGTTGCCTCATTCATGAAGTACCAGTGTGAGGCAAAGGATGATCACTTAGAAATCTTGTGCTATTTTAGAATGCCATTACTAGGTATGATCAAAAATCCAATAATGTGTGTTGGGCAACATTAACGTAGCAGATATTTAAGGGCAGAAATTAAGCATGGATAGAATAAATTCTTGTTTTCCAAAAAACAGTAGATTAGAAACATTCTGGGCCAAAAGCTGAATTCAGTGTCATCTTGTTTAAGTTTTCTGTTAACCTGTTTATGCTTTGGGTTTACACAGCATTCTATGATGTTCAGTTGCATAACCCAACTGTGTTGTAAGGAACAGTATACTTCTTTCTCTTTGTTTTAAATATAATGCTTGAGAATTTAATTGTGTGTCTTCTGTTCTTCTTTGAGGAAAAATAGTAGACAGTTTTATTTCTGGTGCAGCTTTTCAAACATTGCTTGCTCTCTAGATGTCTATGTCTTGATAAATACTGTGTTCCAAATCCCAGACTCCTAAGTTTCTCCCCACGTAGAAGTTAACCTAAAACTGACCTTCTTTTGATATCCTTTTTCTAGTTTTCCCTTTGAAGAGAAGATGACCAGAACTACACACAACATTTACGATGTGGAGGTACCATGGATGCTTTGTACCATGATAAAAGAGTTCAGAAAAACTAACAACTGTGTGGAAAAGATGTATTTTTACAGGGTAGATGAAAGTCATTGAGTTCCTCTTGCTGAAGTTCAAAGGACTGATGCATGGAAAAAGAAGCTAATAAAAAAAGAAACTATAAAATAATTTGTTTCTCTAAAAATTAGAATTCCATTCTTCCATAAGTTATGTAGGAAATACGAAGGAAAGGTTTAAAAAAGCAAGTAGATTTCTCTACTTTTCTCAAATTTCCTCAAGCAATCACAGCTATTTGAGTTAAAGAACATAAAGGAAATTTTAATGGTAAATATTTTTTCTATATATAGAGAGAGTACAGGTTTTTGCCTTCTTTTGTATTTTCAGTTAATGAAAGTCAAGTTTGATTTAATATTTTTCCACTAATTTTGCATAGGTCTAAGTAATAATTTTTCTTCAATGATGCAATGTTTGCAAGAAACATTGCATTTCACTGCTTTCATAGTTATAGCTCCTCCGTGGTTTGAGACCTTTTTTCGTCTTAACTCTATAATCTAGCCCCGATGTATAACATGTTTGTAGAGATTTTCCAGTAACACACTTGCTTTGGTCAGTGAGTTATATTATTTGAAGGTATATTAGTGAAGCTTTAGATAAATTAAAGAACATTCAAATCTAAAATGATGTAAGATCCATGCTTGTCAAAATTATCCTTTAAGTAATGCATCATTATCAGCGGTTGTTGCTCTCATGTAATTAATCTGCAAAGCCACCTGTGCGACAGAGTTAATGATGTATTAGTCTGACTCATCATTAGTGATCATCAACAGCCAATGATGTATTAGTATGTTGCTCCAAGGATGGCACTATCCAGAAAGAATGAACTTCTATAATAAAGTTATGGCACTGAAGTCAATGACAAGACCATAGTCTAACCTAGTCAACAGCAGGTAGGTATACCGGCACTAAATCAATTCCTCTAGAATTTTTTAGTTTTGGCTTGCTAGTGGCAGCTTTTCAACTTTGTTAAACAGGTCTCATTACCCTTGTGGAAAATTATATTTGCTCTACTTCCATCTCCGATAGCATTTGGCAACACTTACACTATTAAGCTCTCCAATACTTAGAGAGGGAAATATATTTCACATAATACAAAAAAATGCAAAACCGCTTGCCAATAGCAGTGCTATGCTTTTCTGTGAAGGTGGCAAACTAGGCATCTATAAGAAAATTTTACAGTACCACTTAAGTTAGTACACACTTTTCAGCTTTGCCAATATTTATCTTTGCCATGGTAACAGTAAGCAAAAATTAAACAGCAGGAAGCTCAGACAGATAAAACATTAAAGTACACCACTCAGACCAACCTAATCAATTTTTAATTAGGATTAGGTCACAAAATTCTGTTTGGTACAACCTAACTATGACAACACAAACTTACATTGTCTTCCCCTTATATTAGACAAAAACTCCTGTGGAAGTCTGCTTCTACTACTCAGCCACCTACTTTTCATATCCCACCTAGATGATAAGCACCTGTATCCATTCTTATTCATAATCTTCCTTCCCATTTTAAGCTTCTCCTAATTCTTATGTCTAGATCCTTGGTCTAACATCTGTAAGCAGATGATAAGGCAGATCCTTTATGGTACAGACTCACCACTCTTGGTATCTAGCTTTCTGTCACTTATCCTTCTCTTTCAACTAGGTGGACTAAACTGAAGGACAGGACATGAAAGCATTTCCCAAGGAAACCCTAAACTCTGGAGTAAATATCCTGTAAATCTTCAGAATAGTAGTTTGTGGGTGGCCTTGGTTACTGACCAGAAGAGGAAGAGCCTGTTTTACTACAGCAGTCATGTCACAACCCTCAGTTCCTGCAGAGACTTATGTATGGTACAGGTTACCTAGCCTGAAATATGTTGGTCTGTACTGCCCTCTCCTACTTTGAACAGCTCTAATACTGCCATAAGCACTTCGGTATGCATCCAATAGTTTTAAATTAAAGCTCATGAAGAGCATTGTTTTCTGTAAGACTCTTGTACCTCAAACCCTGGGGAAGAACAGTCCTTTTCCTCTTCTTCCTCTTATTTTCTAGTGTTCAACTTTTGAAATTTGTCCCATGAATTCTTTGGGTTGCCTTCAGGACATTCCTTCCTGTAAATAACATCTAAATTATCCACTTCCAGCTCACAAAATAGAAGTTGCCACTAAGCACCACTGCACTGGTCGTGATGCTAATAAAATCAGTTTTTATCACAAGAGAATCTGGATGCTTTTTCACAAAATTTCAGACACACATGCACCTGAAGAAGTCATCTGCACATGAGACTTCTAGCCCACAAGAGAAAATTTGTTTCACATATAGACTGAGTACTTCAGGTCCCAGACTTTCCTTTCGCTCCTCCAGATTTTGTTACTTTTCCTTTTATCTTTTTGCTTATGCGAGTCTTATCTGAGATCTCACAAATCTAAGAGACTTTCTCACTAGTTTCCTTCTGGCTATAGCCAAGCTGGTCATCAAAAGCAGCAGTGGACACAAGAGAACTTTGAGGTCCATTTCCTGGAAGAGGTATTCTCATGCCTCCAAGAGGAGCATTTATGGTACCTTGCACATCTCTATGGAATCATATGGAATAGAATAGAATAGAATAGAATAGAATAGAATAGAATAGAATAGAATAGAATAGAATAGAATAGAATAGAATAGAATAGAATAGGACAGGACAGGACAGGACAGGATAG
>Ga0065711_1042835_pt1 | contig 15108 bp, 10 predicted proteins | sample Hoacrofraction12_FD_59098 | JGI IMG/M metagenome (GOLD analysis project Ga0065711, IMG submission 59098) | Hoatzin crop microbial communities from Cojedes, Venezuela - Epithelial fraction 12 v2 (version 2) | ecosystem: Host-associated > Birds > Digestive system > Esophagus > Crop | place... | reverse complement strand
AGCCTGGAGAAGAGAAGGCTCCGGGGTGACCTTAGAGCAGCTGCCAGTACCTGAAGGGGTCTACAGGAAGGATGGAGAGGGGCTTTTCACAAGGGTGTGTAGTGATAGGATAAGGGGGAACAGCTGCAAACTAAAAGAGGGCAGATTTAGATGAGATATTAGGAAGAAGTTCTTCCCCATGAGGGTGGTGAAACACTGGCACACGTTGCTCAGAGCAGCTGTGGCTGCCCCCTCCCTGGCAGTGTTCAAGGCCAGGTTGGATGGAGCTCTGAGCACCCTCGTCTGGTGGAAGATGTCCCTGCTCATGGCAGAGGGTTGGAACCAGACAATCCTATCCTTCCAAACTTTACCACTCTATGACTCTATAAAGTTAATAAACAATGTATTAGTTAGAGGGATTTCAGAGATCTGAGAGATTTAGAAGATGAACTTGAACTTTCACATCACACAAAAACCCACAGATGAAGAACAGAAAAAACAGGGATGATTAAAACCGAAGGCATATGCATCAGTCTTCTTTGGAAGCCTAATAAGTAGTGTCATTTTTACCTTTTACATAAAAGTTGTTGGTTGGTTTTGAGTTTTTTTGCTTTTGTTTGTTGGTTGTTGGGTTTGTGTTTGTTGTGGGGTTTTTTTTCCCCAGATTTTCCTTAGAGTTGCATTACCTCTCCAACATTACTTGTTATCACCCTACACTGAAAAGCAGCCAAGAAACAGCATACCTGGTAACCTAAAGTGACCAGCCATCACAGAAACAATACTGTTTCCACATACAATTTTCTAATTTCTCATTAATAACTGCCTTTCATTTCATTCTTGAAGATATTCTTGCTTGTACGCTCTTGCTTCACTCCTGAAAACTCCCAGTAAAACTCCCCGCTGTTGGGAGGTTCTATTTCTAATCAAAATTACCCTTCCATAACTGCTCCAAAGAAAATACATCTGTTGCTGCTCATTACCATTTCTCACTGCTATCTATTTCTTCTACATTTCAAAAACATCTTTGATTATGTAGTCATTAAAGGGTTTTGGGGTCTTGTGCAAGAGCACACCGAGCCAGTTAAAAAATAATTCAGAAGAGCGCGGAATATAAAAGTGTCTGGGAGACCCAAGAATTTAAAGGAATTTTAGGAGTCTTTTGTTTGAATTTCATACACTGCTGAGTTTTTTTTCCATTCCACTTACATACGGACACAAAAGAGCACCTGGAGAGGAAGGAACCCAAAGGCAGAGCAGCAGCAGAGGCTAACGAGCAACATCCCCATGTCAGGCACTAACCAGCAATTTTCCCAGCACCAGCACTGCTGCACCGTGGGACCACGGCACTTCCAGCACGCTAACATGCTCCACGCAGCTGTCCTGGCAGAAAGCAGGTATTTGCTGGCCAGTTCATTAGCACTAATCTAACTTGTTGGACTAACCCAATAATTAAGCAAGTGCACTTCTTAGAGAATGCTATACCCGCTTACTTAACATATACCTTGTGGCCACTTCATCTTTTACTTCAACTTCTAACTTCTCTTTCCCCAAAGATATTTGATTTGACCATGCAACACTTCCTATGGGTTCCTTCATCCCAAATTCTACACCCACACACGTGGCTTCTCAGAGGTGGTTTTCTTTGGTTGGGTTGCGGTTTAGCTTTTGGGTTTGGTGGTGGGTTTTGTTCTCAGGGTTTTTTTGGGGGGCGGTATTGTTTTTTGCTGTAAATCAGCAGCTAGTTTTCCTTTTCTTGTCTGAACTCCCCCCTCCAGGTGGGCTTCTTTAGCTCAATTTGAGCTCTAAAGTACTTTACAGTCCTCTCAGCTACTAAACATTTGTCAATGGCTACAGTCACCCAACTCAAGTGCTTGTTGAAAGCCTTAGTAAAAACAGAAACCACTTCCAGCATAGACATCGTGCTGAAATAATTCTCCTGGGTTTTTCTGCACACTCTTAAATACTTCGTTTTCTTGTTAAATGGAGTTTTCAGTTAATTTGACACATTTCAGTTGTAGTTTTGCTACTGGTTTTGTCTGCTATGACAGACATCACGTATCTGAGCTACTCGTTCAACTGTGAGCCTTAAATAGCGATTCCTGCAAGAACTGTCGAAATATAATTTCTGTAATTTACCTTTGAAGCCACACAGGGAAGGTGAGCAGGCAACAAAACAAGAAGTTAACAAGCACATATGATGTTTTGCTGCTTAAGGAAAGAAACTGCACACATTTTTTCTTAGTTAAGAGTACTACAAATGCAGCAATTGCCAAAATCAGTACTCTATTTCTTTTCCACTCTGGTCTACGACCTAATGCATGAGTAGGGAGTAAAATGCAGACACAGTGAGATGAAACAACTGAGTATAGAACCCAACCACTTGCAGATGTCCCAGCAAAATGCTCTCAGGAGCTACAGGTTAGTGTCAGTGCTTCCATATTTTTCTTCGGTTTTTCTTTGCATTCAAGTTCAGTCACTAGTACTTGACTAGCATCAGCAAATAAGCGCTGATCAACTTCATTTAGTACAGACAATAACAACACTGTTTCCACTTTTATTTTACTCCCTCGAAACCCATCCTTAGCTATCAATGACACCAGACAGACCAGATCTCCAGTACTAAGTCTGCATGGTGCTGTCCAACTTGGTCCCCTAACTGGCATCTCAAGATGGTGAAGTTAAGTGTGCATAAGCCTGGATCAGCACTAGAAAGCACAAAACCCAGGAGCTTTGGACACCGGCTGCCAGTGCTTCCGAGCTATAGAGAAATGCTGTGCCATAGCTGTTGGTTCACCCAATAGCCAAGTTGTCTACATGGTACAAGCGCATGGTTCAGCTTCTACTGCCCACGCTATGTTTCTAGCACTTCTCTACTGCTGAGCATAATCCAGCACAGACCTCCCTGCTGCACAAGGGCAGATTACATCTGTACAGTTGCAACCAGTATGTCCGTTGTTCCTAGATATGCCCGTAGCTCCTAGATACACACAGACAAGAAGGTTTGCACCAAAATGATTTCTCGATGGAAAAAGATGTCAGTTATGTCAGACCAACATATGACACACCTCTATACGTGCACATGTGGAAAAAGGGATCTCGCTGCTCCTTCTTCCAAGAGTGATCTTCACTGCATATGAACACCACACAGGGCAGAGCTCTCAGTTAAGGGAGGTGCTGAGATGCCATACCGTCCTGTGCTACACTTCAAATAAGTGCCCTCAGAACAAAGATGTCTTAACACACGGAAATCTAAACGCAGCTTTGGCCTGGTGGTATGCTTGCAATAGCCTTGGTGCATTTTATTTTGATTAATTGCTGAGTAATAGACATCAGCCAAACATTTACAATTAACCAGTGCTGGTCAACAAAACAGCAAGCCATACAACCCAGTTCAGGGTAGCAGCATAGGTTTTTCCTGTAATAACGTTATGCTTTCATTTACAATTGCTCAAATAATTCATCAAAATGATAGTAGTACCATCTAGTCTTCCATTCTCTATTGAACTCCAGTTGCTCAGGTAAACATTTTTATATATCAATTATATGAATATAATTGTCCCATTTTCCTTTTAAAGAGTTATGAGGTGTTTCTGGCTGCTGTTCTGCTGTACAGACTTTTCTTTTTAAATAGTTTATTTTAGAAGTATCTATGTATTTCTCCAATAAGACAATCAGCAGTCTATTCATTTCTACCTTCATCTATCTATTCCACAGTAAAAATTATCACTTCTAGGGTAGCTGTTAGCAGAAGAGTTTTGAGCTCATATTTTGACATATTGCCTAATGGCACCAAGTCATCAACTGAGCTATTTCAGACAGACACCGGGAAAAGGCTTTTAACATATAACAGACTGTTTTAATATTGTTTCCCTGGAAAAAACATGTGAGCTTGACTGGAATTCTCTGCAGTACATAAATATTTTATACATTGAAGAGGTTGCTGATTAATATATCTGGACTGAAGAGATTATGCAGATAGTTAAAAAAATTCGTCACTTCCCCTAAATGGAGACTTCTGCTCTTCAAAGCTGGAGGTACTTACAGCTTATCAATGTCTTTGAAGATATTTTAGAGTAATTTCACAAAAACGTCAAAAGGACAAACTTAACACAATAAACCTTATTTTAAATGCTGTTGCAAGCTAGTCCGCTTAAAACTCTGAATAATTTTGTTCCTAAAAGCACGATAAATAAAAATTACGAATCTTACTCAGACTCAATAAAAGATGCTTAATCACATTAACTTAAACTCACTTTAATAGTAATCAAAATTCAGCATGACTACTGTATCTCTCCAGTTGATCATCACATTCACCTTTAAGAAGAGAATCCGTTTCCCTTTTGTGTAGCTAGAGTGGATGACAAACTCTGCTACACAAATAATTCCACACAGGACATGGCCTGAAGCAACGCACCGGGAATTTGTTAAATAACTCTTCTACTTATTCAACCTTACAAGAGTGCTCTGTTGGGCAGGATTCCCAGTCCTACATGACACACTGCTCACAGAGCTGGGAGATCAGAGCTGTTGTACCCATGGACAAGGCCAGAAACCATTTCTGTCTCCAGCACAACACTCGATTGCAGGTGGAAAGCAATTTCCGCATGTGCTATCTTGTCCCACAGACAAACCACACAAGCACCATGTCCAGTGGTAAAACTGGGAGTCTGACTTGGGCAATGCTATGCCCACGTGCACTGTGCAATCATACACACACGTGCCTGAATAAAGCGAACACCATACCTTATTAAAAGTATAACCTTGTCAAATACTGGCAATTACACAGAGAAAGCAAACCAGACTTTGAAAACCTTCCCGTCCCCCAAACTGTAACATAGAAAGCCTCAACCCAATGAGAACATCAGTAGAAAAGTTTTCTTAAGTTAACACAGCAAAAAAGTTGCAGTATCTTTGTTTCCTACTTTTTTCCTTTGAGTCTGAACTTGCTTTTGCAACACCCATTTTTAAGCACAGAAAGATCCAACTGTCACTCCATCTGCATGTGACAGAGGAAATCTCATGCAGATGGGCAAATACTGAAAACATCCTATTATTCATGCTCTGGGTGCTAATGAACACCCTGGGATGCATGCCCTTCTGCTAGGGTTTGACTTGGAGCTGAGAAGTCAATGGAGAATGACTACAAGATCTGCCGACAGATTCGAAATCTGCAGCTTAAATTCCCATTTCTAAGCATACAGGGGCTTTCGAAAGAGCCTTTGTAGGAGTGGCTGACAGATAAAACAAGGCATAGAATAGATAAGGAAGCAATACAAACCAACACATATGTGTATCTAACATTAAAATGATGTATTGAGCATAAGACACACTTGTACCATTCTGTAGTAGAGCTTTCCCTCAAGTATTTCAGGAGGAATATGCCAACACCACCACCATCAACATAACAGTCAGCTAAGACACAACAACAACGGAAAGCTTCATCATTTATCTAGCAAAGGCAAACAATTTGCCAAGCAACAGAAGCATACCTGTGGTCCCAGGTAGTCACTGCAGACTATCATGAAACCAGAGGCAACCTGGACTAAACCCAGCGTCTCTCCATGTGAGAGGACTGGGAAGCAACTGTAGCATGCCTTCATTTAGGAGTTTCTGCTTCAGAGCAGCAGGAAAACGTTATTATATTTAAATACCTGGTACCTTCAGTAAAGTGCCCAGCTGTTTATTCAATAAAAATTCCCTTCTCATTTATCATTGTGCTTAGACACGAGTTGAAAACCATCAATCAGCATGTTATTTACTGCTCTGTACGACTACTTTTCCATCAGTGTCAAGGGACTGATTTGCAGTATCAGCTTCTGCAGTGCCAGTGTGGCTGCTTGTCTTCAAGTGAAGGAGTAAACCAGGTGACAAACGCCCAACTACAGTAACAGAATACCTGAATTTTGTTACAGCAATTGACTCTTCAGAATTCCAGCACCATAAATACATTCAATTTGACTTTTTGGTAATGGCAATATATGGAACAGAAATCGTCTCAAGGCTTTAAAAGTGAAATACATCATGCTGACAGGGGACATTCTAAATTAATTCTTCAAAAGATCAACACAGGAGTATACTTGCAGAAATCAGAAAGGTAAGAGTAATTTGAGGAAGCAAACTTTATAAAGGAACCAGATAAATTAGCGTAATAAGTTTAATTGTTTGGGGTTTTCATCCTCCCTATTCAGTGTCAGGCAGCCTTCCAGATCTCCCCTCCAAAAGGGGAATCAGGATTCCAGGAAATCTACAGGACTTTCCACCTGCTCTTATTCTCATCTCCCTCAGCACTGTGCCTCTGGCTGGTCTTCTCTGGAGATACAGAACGTGACTACCATTTCTGAGTGAATGATTCATCTCCCATCTTTCTATTCTGACATCTCCTTATGGCTGTTGATATTTCAGCTACAGCTCAACAAGGCAAAAACGGAAACCCTGACCTTCCCACTCCCGTTAACTGTTTTCTGACTCATGCAAGACAGTACCTGCTCCCTGTCACTCAAGCTCATCGCTTGCATGTCACTGTCAACTCTTTCCCTCCCATCCATTACTTGGTTAAACCACGGTTATGATTCTTGCTCTCCTTCAGGCTGGGCTTTCCTAGCCATCCACACAACTTTTCACAGCCACTATTCTCACCACAATACATTTATACTACTGTAACGTGCTCAGTGTGGTCTAGAAACAAAACACCGCCTCACTTCACTTTGACATTTAAAATGCTTCTGTAAACACCACCTTCCCGATTTATTGTTTTGATCATGAGCAAAGTGTTTTCTTTCACAATCCTTCACTACCTCATTTAAAAATTGCTGCTACACACAAGCTTCAATGCACAGTACTTACTATTAGTTATTCAAAGCCAATACTAAAATTTTGCTTACAACCCTATGGAGCAAACCTTCATCAACTCGCTTGTTGGTATTTCCAGTCAGTCCTTCCCCCCCCCCATGCATGGCTATTCATATGCCCCATACACATTTGCAAGCCAGTTCACACACCAGTCCTCCAACATCATTGACAGCTCTCCCCATGCTTTCCCCTATTCACCACTGTCTTAACTGAAACGTATGCTCTTTTTAGAAGAAAATTATTTTTTTACATGCAGGACTGTACACTGCAATCATAGAAGTGCCAATCAAGACACAGCAATCTTAACTAGTCCCAGCTACACCCCCATTGCCACACAAAGCGACCAGTGCAAGTTGTGGCATTCAGAGACGAAGCACCAGAAACCAGCACAGCCAGGCACGCCGTGCATATCCCGCGCTACAGCAGGTATGTGATAAGGAAAGGCTGGGGTGGAGGGGGCACAAACAGCTATTCCGCAGCAGAATAGCTATAAGAAGCAAGGACATAAAGGTAAGAATGACAGCAGGCAGACTAAAAAAGCATTTCTTATCACATAAAAAGGGAGGCAGTGAGGGAGAAACATGCAGCAGTGGCAGCACAGAGAAAGTAAAGACCAACGATGGTCCATGTTTCCCAGAAATCTCGACTTTCATGGAATACTCACAGGTAGGCGATTTTAAGATAAACCCCTATTAATCAGTGATGGGAGCCAAAAGGAATAGAAAATGCAAAGAATGGAAAAACCAAGATGTACCAGTTTGAATTGGAAAGGTCTACCAGGGCGAAAGGATGTTCACATTGGAGATAAGCTACACAGAAAGACAAAACAATAGCTCTGATCTGTTCAAATTCAATAAGAATCTTCTAAATAATTTTAATCAGTGAATCAGGTTTTGGTTTGGAGGAAAGGACAGAGAGGGAGATTATGTTTAAAGGTGAAAATTAATTGGGAAGAAGGACCTATCTTGAAGGAAGTTGAAACAGACTGGAAACACTGATTTTATCCATTCTCATTGCCAGTTTCAGGAACTTCTAGACAAGTTATCACTTCTGCCATTAATATTTCAACTGCAGTCTTTCATTAATATAAATACAGTAGAAATACAGAGTAATTAAAGTAGCAATGTCAGTCATTATTGTCTTAAAAGTGATTTACTCAACAACTCTCTTTTCCACAAAAAACATGCAAGGACAAAAACTCTGACTACCAAACTAAAATTTAAACCCATCTTCATACACCTTAAGTTTAATTACAACCCATATTCCTAAATATAACAGAAGAGACCTGATCCATATATAATAGTTACTATCACATTCAAAAATAGTTTAACAAAAATAAGATACAGAAATTTTGAAAACCAAACACTCAATTTCTTATTTAAAGCTACATCTGCTACATGTATTCTTAATTTTCAAGCCTTGTTCAACATTTCCCAGGACTTACTGATAATTTTCTCCTCTAAAAATATCCCAAAATCTTTTTCAACAAATGCTGCACAAAATGCTGCATATCTCTTCTGAAAAAAACTCCCACAGCACAATTAGAAATGTCAATCTGAAAATGTCAAAATACCTCAAAAATAAACCATTTGAAATTCCAGAAATTTGTTTCAGTGCTCTGATCTGAAAATGTTCTTCCAAGTCAACAGAAAATCACGTTGTCTCCAGTGAAGCTTCTCAGTTTGATACCACTACCCTGTCCTAACTACTAGAGCCACTCAAATCATATTCCTTGGTACACAACTAGATGATCAACAGATTATAAAATAATTTAAGCAAATTAAAAACTCCAGCACCTGGTGATGGAAGGCATGTCCCTCCAGTGCTCACCTACAGAGCAGAGATGCAGTCTGAGCTGCCAGGGCATAAAGGAGATGGCTTCACAGAAGCGGTTTGAAACAGCACATTTTGACTCAGCTCATCGTAGCAAAACATTATGCTCCAAGAGTAAATGTGAAGCCTTTCCCTCTATTTCCTTGACAGCCAAGTTTCAGAGATTACCAGCAAGTGATCTCAGAAACCGTGTTTTGGCTTTTGTGTATGGAGGATTTGACTCTGGTTCAGATGCTCATGTGCAAACACCACTTTTTCTGCAGAACTGAGCCTGTGGATTCAGTTCTGCAGGATTTTTATTCAGTGAATCAGTTTTACTTGTTCCCCTAGAAGTACTGCTATAGCTAACATCACTCTTGTCTACAAATATTTGCATAATTCTGATATAGATATTGCTTTGGCTGGAAGCGCGATATCTGTGTGAATTCCAGTCTGCATCAAGACTCCCTACCCTCCCCCCCCACAACTCCAACACCCTCCCTCAAACAGACAGATACATCCTCCTCCTCCCATGATTCAAACCATTAGCTCATTTTTAATTAAGTCTGATCACCTTTTCAAGCTTGACATCAGCTCAGAATTTGCATTTCTGCCTTCTGGGAAGGCCTAAACAAGCATTCAAGAGTTTTTCAAACAGAACTCTATTTTAGGCAAAAGCATTGGCGAGAAGACATTTGTGGCACGAGAAATGGAGGCAAAGCAGATGTCACAGCCACTACTTGACCCCATCTGCTCTGTAAGGCCACAAGTACTACAGCCCAGGGGTTCCTGGGGAGTCCAAGCCATTCCCTGCATATCACTGCTTGTACGGAGCAAGAATAACTGCATATTTAAAGCCTAAATGCAAACCTTTCTTCACTTGAATTGAGCTAGGGAGGCTGCTGCTAATTTGTTAGCTGTTGGAAATATCCATTAGTCACTCATTTGAAATTACCATGTCCTACAGGACACTGAGCAGCATATTGTAACACAGTAATGAATAGGTCACGTATCTGTTCCGTCTAGCATCTTTCTGAGCCAGCTTGCTCCCAAGGCCTGGCATCTGTCACACACACACCATACTTTTAATAATTAAAGTTTCCAGAGACTTTTTTTTTTTAAAAAAAAAAACAACAGACATAGAATGCCCTTCATATATTCAGGTTGAATTTGGTTTTCAACTTTTGCTCTTGCTTCAAGAGAAAACAAACCCAATGCAGGTATTCAACTCCCTGGAGAGAAGCCAGAGGAAAAATTTGACCTACTCTGTAACTGTTTCTGTCTAACCAAAACCAGTGTGGCCCACCACCTCCTTAAGACTCAATCAGGTGACACCAACAGACCTGGAGCAATCTCTTCACCTGCAAAGCTGGTCTTAACTTCTGCCATTTTCTCTACGCCACCCTGGTATTGTCACATGCCAATCTTCCCATCCCTACTCCTCACACTTTGTAACAGGACATACTGCCAGTATGAGGACAGCTAAAATATTGACCAGCTATGTCAAGGACCTGCTGAGACATACGCCATTTACTGAAATGAAGGGAGTTCTTAGCTGTAGCGAAGCCATCAGCAACAACGCAACCACTGCTGCTGGTGATACCAGACAGACCATGGGATCAAGTGTTGACTGTCTAAGGCAGATGAAAAAACATCTTCTCTCAGAAAATAATTTCATACCCACATTACCAAGATAAATTGAGACCAATGTCTCAGTATCTATTCAGATTTTCATTTCAAGACATTCGACATGGCAGCAGAGAAGTTAGAAGACGCTGCAGAACTTTGCCCATCCCCTGAAGTTGTTTAACACAATTTGTAAAGAAGGCCATTAAACAGCCTCGTGCAGTTGGGTGCTAACAAAACCAGGTGATTTATTAGACAGTGCTAAGTGTCTGCAATGAACAAGAGCAATATATTTTTCCTATCATAACACATGACCATTAATCTCTCGCTGTGATTACTATCTCTGCACTTTTGTGTGCTTGAACTTACTGAAAAGCTTTGAGTTGGAAAAAACTCCAGAATTTACCCTAGTGTGTAAAATGCAATTTCCAGTTCAAGTTGTTTAATGTTTGTCCTGGATTTTGGTTGCAACTAGAGGGGGAAAACTTCAGAGGCAAGATAAATGGTAAGAAAATACGAATACATACAAGAAGAGGCAGACAAACTCAGAGAGATTTAACTTCTCTGGTAAAGAGTCTTCATTCACTGGCTCTTAGTAGAAAGCTATTTCCAGAAGCAGTCCACTCTAAACAGCACTGAACACTGGAGCAAGGCACATCTTACAGAAAAATGTGTCCATGGTTTCTGAATACCAGCAACCTCAAGAAGAGTTGAATGCTACATAGGAAAAACGTATCAGGAATTTATAGACATTAGAATCAATGTTAGGAGAGCCATTTTTTAACTAGAGACCACTGAAGTACTCCACCATTTTGACATGTCTTTTGTAACACTTTACACAAGATTAGAACTACTTTACATCATGAGTTTAGTGCAGCACTGACACAGTTACTTGGATCCCTTGAACCACATTCTTGCAGCCCTTCTCAAAAGATGAGCAGACACAGACTTGATGGCAGAGGACCCAAGTTGTCTTCACAGGCAACCGAGTCTCAGTGGAGCCTATTTTCATTGCTGCACAGCTTGGTCATCTTTTGCCGTGTTGTTTTTTGCTGTGTTATCAGTTAAGACTGACTTCTCTGGACAGGACAGATCAAGGCTTGGGAAGAGTTTCAGAGTATGTAGATCAGCACACACATGAACTCCCAACGTGAACTGAAAGCTGCTCACTCACCCTGAACCCCTAGAACCCTGCTCACAGATCATCTGCAAAGAGAAAAGGATGACAATGACTCAGCTTCTTACACATTGAAAATGATCTGCTATTATGAACTACTCTTTCAGGCTCTAAACACCGTATTTAAATGTGTGAATCTTCTCACTTCTCTCTGAACAGCGAAGGGCACCGTTCTATTTACATTTTTCTTTGAAGGCTGGTAGTTTATGCCAGTTCCTCCTGGGTGAGGAAACTGGAAATCGGTATACGCACCCTTTTTTTTTTTTAACATTACTGTTACTTGCTAGATTTCTGTCAGAACATATTAAAAAATACCTCAATTCTTTCAGTGTCACGCCCATGCCAACAAAGGAAGATCAACCTGCTCTCGTCCAACAATTAAGTTCCTCCCCAGATAACAATTAATGTTCGGGCAATAAACTCATAAGTGTGGCTGGAGATAAAATTAATTTATAATCATCGCAGCTGGAACAGAAAGATGTACCTTCATTAAATGTTCTGTTTAATATGCTATAATGTATTATTTAAGTGATGGCAGAGCCTATTTCTGTACAAAGCCCAAATACAAAACAGGCACTGGCATACACTGCGCTCTCACATGGCATACGTGCCACATCGGCCTTACTTTTCCTTCTTGGACACATCTTATACACTGGAAGGCATTACAGCGGTTTAATGACTTTCTTCTTTATGCTTCAGTAGAGCTACATAGCAGTCTAACTACCCAAACCCCTTCCCTTTAATCACATTATTGTCTTTAATACAGAGCAGTACCCTTAAGATAAGCTCTGGAGGCCATACAGAGACCACCAGGACAGCTCACCCACCCCAAACCCAGGATAATATCCAGGCATAGCAACACCCCTCTTGTTGCATTTTAAAGAGCACTGCTAGTTTTCGTCATCCGTCCTTATGCATCAGCTCATGTAAGTCACCCTAACACATGGAAAGCTTCACACAGTAGGAGCAAAACCGAGTTGAACCATCAACACCAAACATTTCAACATTTGTATTAACAATTAATACAATCTGTGTCACCAAAAGCACGAGCAGCGTTGTCCCCCACCAAGCACTGGACTGCTGAGGGGCTCCCATTGCAATAAGACATGGGCTAGCTTTCAGAATGTACAATACACTTCTTCATTACCTCGCGAGGAAAAAGGGGATGGGGAAGGCAAGTCAGCCCAATTTCTCACACCAAACAATACAAAGACACAAATTGCTTTCTGTTTAATATAGTAACTCTTGTCCACCAGATAACACATTTGACAGTTAGCTAGCATCTGCAAAAATATTAAAATCTCAAGAAAAATTGAATTAATACATAATATCCACACCAGCTGGCTCAATTGTGCAGTTTGATTTTTTTTTCAGTGCTTGCCTGACATTTTGGCCTATTTTCAAGATTTGTACAGCTAGAAAGATCCTTCTGAAAGACAGCAGTAGTAAATTAAGTGGCTATAGACAAATATTCTACACCAAAATCCATGAGGGTGGGGGCATGTGTGTATTTGAGATTTGCGTTTCTTATTCTAAAAAACTTACTCTTATGTAGCATGCCCCAATGACAAATGCATCCTATTTTTACAGATGTTTCACTCCAAAGTAAAAAACCCAGTCACTCATAAGATACACATCTTCATTACATCTACTCTCAAATTTCTTGTTTTTAATATTTTAATGATCACATATATGATACAAAATGACATCTAAACTACATACCACATCTACTGAAAGATTTAAAGTAGTACATTAAAATAGACTATGACAAAACATGTTATAACCAGAAAATCTCATTCATGACTGTCTAAAATCTGAGATAGTTCAAACAGTGAGGCAAAACATAAGCGTAACGTGGAAACTTCACATTGCTGATTTGCAGCAGACATTGGGAAGGGGGTAATACAAATTACAGAAGGTCATCTCAATTTCTAAAGAAAACCATACACACACAGAACAAATGAAAGCAAAGACCATAGCAACTAATATGAACTGGAGTCTAAAGTTAGTAACATCACCGAAGTCAGTAGTAAAATTTCTTCACGCCACTGTAGCATGAAAAAGCGGGCATTCTTTATTAAAACACTGGATACACAGGGGATTGTTCCTCCTAATGTGCATGTCATGTGTTGCCTCACCCCAAGCTTGTATCACCTGGTTACACACATGTGCATTAAGTTTCCTAGAATGTTCATATTTATTCTATTTCCTGGAACTATCATATTTGTTTAGTCATTACACATGCGGCCTGGGTCTCTGGGGGCTTCCATGGGGTCCTCAATGGTCTCTGGTGGTCCCTGGTGGCTGTAGAAGTGGAACTTCTTAGTGCCCTTTCCATGAATTCTGAGTCTTTCGTTCCACCTATGGTCACAAGTCAGCTCACTGAGAAGTTTGTGGATTTCTCCGGTTCCTTATCTTGGTGTCTGCTGGTTTATCTGCACTTCTTTAGGATGTGCTAGTTCTATGTCCTTGGGTGCATTCTTGCCTTACGACTCTGACAGTCCATCCTTTATTTCTGCTTAATCCCTGTGAAATTCCCCACCACCCCCACAAACCACGTACCCCCCTAGACACCACACCATGTGCCCTGTTTCATAACAGTAATATGGAACATGTTGAAGAGGCAAAACCTCAAAAAATTTCTCAAAGCATACCGAGAGAATGTTCTACCCCAAAAACGGCAATTTCCAAAAGACTGACAGTATTACACAGCAATGCTTGAACTCCATAATAGAAGAAAAAAACCCTTTGCTGCATTTTTTCCCCAAAACACAGAGCTGTATTTGTGTGACAAGACTAAATATTTTACTCCAAAACTAACCAAGGAGGATATTCAGAAACCACTGAACACTTTCAAAACATCAATAACTCAATGACTTTAGCAATTCTTAGAGCTGGCCAAGAGCTGACCAGATCATCAGAACTGACCTACAACACTGCCTACCAGGCACTCACCATACCAGATACCCGCACCTACAACCAGCAAAACAGGATGAAATGGGAGCCAGGGAAATAAATAACAGAATGGCTGATATGTAAATATTTTCAACAGAGTTATCACATAATTATAGCATCTATTGTATTTATGGAACTAGACTGTCAATACAGCCTATGATAAATCATCTGGGTTTACTCCAGGTATTATCCATATGGGGTAAAAGACATTTAGACATCAGAAATAACATTTAGTTATGGTTAAGATCAGATAATTCAGAGACTGCCAGAAGGTGCCAGCAATGACACCAAATGAGCTTTTGACTATGACAGACACCTTCAAAGCATGAGATGCTGAAGAGGGTGTATTCTCAGAAGTAGAAAATATGACCAGAAAGCAGAAGTTATTACACATGCATGCTGCTGGCAAAAGCGTCCAAAGGGAGTGCCTCCCTCAGTCTTATGTTACTCGCTGCCTTCATCAACATCCCAAAGATGCAGCCAGACCACTTCTGCCAAATAACCTGGGATGCATCAGTAAAGCATTCCCAAATAAACAATATATTGGCTTCTTTTATTTAAAAGGAAGTATATTGAGGAATGAAAATAATCATACTTTCACATCAATTAAAGACTTGTTTCTATCATGCCTCGATATAAGAATTGTTGCTTGTCCTATAAGAACATTTTTATATAAAGTATGCAATCACTGAAAGTGTACATACAGCCTT
>Ga0065711_1012252_pt1 | contig 15108 bp, 8 predicted proteins | sample Hoacrofraction12_FD_59098 | JGI IMG/M metagenome (GOLD analysis project Ga0065711, IMG submission 59098) | Hoatzin crop microbial communities from Cojedes, Venezuela - Epithelial fraction 12 v2 (version 2) | ecosystem: Host-associated > Birds > Digestive system > Esophagus > Crop | place... | reverse complement strand
AGCCTGTTCAGCTCACTCGCTCAGCAGAAAACTGCTCCATCATTAACAAGGAATGGTTTTCTGCTGGGTTGGTGACCTGTGCAGGCTCGTGGAGGAGTCTGAGGAACACGAGAGCTGGCTAGAGCAGAGGAAGGAGGGAGGACGTTCTCCTTCAGCTCTGCTTTGCATGGGACTTCTCATGGGCTAAATCCATGATCTAAAATTAGAGTCCTGTGCTGTGGGTCCCTTTCATTCATCCTCTCCTCCATAAGGCTGGAAAAGGTCTTCACTTGGGTCTACAGCTGGAGCTAAGGTGCCACCTCAGCAATGATGTGTACTGGCCAAGTGCGAAGCAGGTGGTGAGAAGGTGTGGGCTGTGCAGGTACTGCTCTGCACAAGGCTGTGCTGCCAGACCAGGCGGATGAGGAACCAGAGCACGTAAAGGGCAGCTACAGTTTGCTTCTCCTGAAGCGGGAGAGGAATGTGGGCCATGTCGATGATGGGAGCGCAGCTCTTGGCTGCGTCTTGTAGCTCAGCGGCTGGCTTGGGAAAGGGATCCTGTGGATTAATGTTACCAGAGGTCACCAGCAGTACTCTCTTAATCATGGGAGAGCCAAGCTTTATATCAGAAACCTTGTTCAGAGACAGGGGAGTAGGTCTCTGTCTGCTGAGTTGCAGCTCTCTTTTGGACTTGAAGCCAACAGCTGCCCAGTGGTGGCTATACCGTTAGCCTGTGTATCTGTTTTACATGTATACTGTGATTAATGTGCTAGGCATCATAAATGGAATATACACGTTGTAGCTGAAGATATAGAAAGATACAATATTATTAGTAGTAGTTATTATTGGATTTTTATTAATAGAAGAGGCTTTAAACTGAAATTATAGGTATGTATTTCTTTTGTTCTGAGGCCCAGAAGTTGGTAGTCTGCAGCATTGCCAGGTGTTGCAGTCATTTTTCATTTTCATCTCAGCAATCAAAGATGAGCCATGACATTGGGAAACTCAGATTTATACTTAAACAAACAAAACCTCTAAGCATTGCTTGATGTTGTAAAAAGCTTGAAAACGACTCAAGTGCAATTTGATAGCTCGAAAACCCAGGACCTAGAACCAGCTCAGACTTACTCTTGTGGAATTTCTTGGCTCTGTAGGAGCATTGCGTGATGTGAGGAGCTATGGGATGGCCTGGCCCCGTTCTTCTTGTCTAGCATTTTGTTTCCTGGCTTCATATCCAGAAGTGTGCAGGGATGAGGTGGATATGTAGCTTAACAGTGTTGTGGGACTGGTCAGGTCTGTTCTGTAAGTGGAGTACACTCTGTCACCTCATGCCCTCTAAAAGCTGGATATGAATCTTTTTTAATATTAAGCTGCTTTTTTCTTTAAATTGGATTTGCACTTAATTTAAATCAAACATTTTCTGCTTTGAACGTGCATTGTAAGTTTTAAATGGCAATCTACGTAAATATCTGAGCATACTCAGATACCGTTAGTATAATTTAAGTGAAATAAATTGTTCAGGAAAAGTATGTGTGCACCCAGAGAATGGAGAGAAATCTGGGCCCGGAGCTGACTGTAGTAAAAAGACAGCTTTTGACTTTTTCTTCAGCTGCGTGAAACAAAGACCTATTCTCTCTACAGCTTATTCAGCTAATTCAGTAGGAATGAAAATAGCTTATCGAACTTGAACAACTTGTTAGGAGCTGAAAAAGGATATTTTTCTTCTCTGGTCTGTGAATAAAAACTAGGAGTGTGAAGTTGAGAGTTGTCAGTTGGAAAATTATGGAAGTGTTTGTGGCCACGGTGCGATGGCAGAACCACCTCTGAGGTCGCTGCACGGCGTTTGTCGTTAACTAGGTGTTGGTGAAGGCCCAAAGACAGACGAAAGGAAAGCTTTGACAAAGTGGAAGTTGGACCATTTAAAAATGAATTTGATCACCATAGCACCTCCATTATCTATTGTGAGAATAACAATGCTTTTCTTTAATATTCCAGTTTTAAATGAAAGCATTTCAATAAAAACATTTTTCTTCTGTTGCTCACAGTTGGCATATTTGTGTGCAATATTTTTATTACAAAGCTGTTGCTTATATTTTAATTGCATTCTCATTTCTGTGCAAATACAAACAGTATATATTGTTAGGAAAAATACATATTACAGAAGGAATGTAGTTCACAATATCTGATATATGAGAGAAATCTTGAGCATTTCAACAGATGTATAGTAAATTTGATGTTTCCTTAAATACTTATATAGCGTTTTATCCCCATAGTTGGCCTAAAGAAGGAACATACAATACAAATACAGCCTTTTGTCCCAGGTGAATGTATTTTTGTAGTGACTAACTAGTTGCAACCAATCTTTAGCAAAACAACTAAAAATATTAAACAGGATTAAAATGTATTGTGAAGATCACCATTGAATTAAATCACAGCTGAAGTAGCTGATCATGATCTGTCTTTCCTGGTTCTTCTCACTGTTTGGACTTGCCCTGTATTTTCTAACATAGCTGCGTGGGTATTTGCCTGGGATTTACAGTCCCAGATGACTCATCCAACTTTCATCTTTGCTAATCGCTGTCACAGCATGTTTAAAAATTGCTGTACAAACAAACTTAAACTACTATGGTGGGATTTTTTTAATCCAGAAATTTAATTTAGTCTTTGTCAAGTCACACTGATTGTATATGGCTTTGCTGCCTTTCAAGGCTGTGCTGCTGTGGCACAGCAAGCGATCACGTTAGGTTGGGACGTTCTTCCTGCCATCTCCTCTCCACCATCTCCTACCCCAGCTGCACAGTATCATTTCCTTCTCTTCACCTGCTCTTTCAAAACCAGGTCTTTAGTCCTTTTTATTTTCATGGCTTGTCAGTGCAACTGTTTGGAGGGCTTTTTGAAGCTTTATGGGTGTTTGTCTACATTTCACAAATGGTGGCAATTGCCCTGGAGACCTTCCTTTAAGAGTTTTCTTTAGATCTTTGGGCTCATCAGTACAGATTATGTTTGCTTATCAATAAGTCTTTATTATTAAGCCCAAAAGTCTCCCCATTTTCTCATCCAGTCCCCCTCTAGATGGAGAAGGTTCAGGCTCTCATCACAGGTTCTTAATTTAAGAACAAATCACTGTGTGAGAGATGTCTCATCGCCTTGCCTTCTGAGAGGTGTCCTGTGCTGCCTTTCACAATTACTTATCACTGGGAAAGCTGGCGCTCGGGCCCATACAAGCCTTCATGAGGTAACAAACTTTCACTTTTTTACATTAGTCTGATGCCTCTCTCTTTAATTAGACTCAGTGCAGAAAGATTCCAAGATAATGACTGTGCCAGTCGCTTGGTGGGAACATCATTATATAAAGATGAAACACTGTCAGATCAAGTTATGCTGTTTTACTGTCAAGGGAGGAAAAATCTGAATGTTCACAATATTCGTTTGTTCGTGTTGAGACCAAGCAGAAAAGCAATGGATTAGAGTTCCCCAATATTCTTTGTTCGGTCTCAGACGTACTTGCCCTTCCATCAAATGAACGAGCAGCTTTCAAATACAAACGCAGGGAATGGAGCATAGATCCTAGCAGAGCCGTGGGAGCAGGAGCAAACCAGAAAACCTGCTTCTTCCAGAAAGAGTAGCTCAGAAAACGGATTTCTATCCCAATTGTGAGATTTTTTCCCAAAACTGCATTGTAAAATGGGTCGTTAAAACATCGTCTGTCACAGCATCTGGGAATCTGGTGCTGTGCGTGCACATTGTGCATCCTGGCGGATCACGGGCGCTCGGTGGGCACGTCGACGCCAGGCGATAGCCGCCGTGCAGCAGGCCAGAAGCAGAAGCCATGTGCGCTTAGAGCTGGTTCGGATTTCCTTGAGGCTTCGCAGATGGAAATCAGTGTTTTCTAATGTTCTTACACTGTTAACATGTCCTAGCTTCCCAGAGAACTATGTTAGGCGAGGTGCAGCGGAGCAGGAGCAAGGCTGCGTTCCTCTCGGGAGGTGCAGCGTCCGTGAGCCTGGCAGCTGTGATAAGTGAGCCTTATCTCCGGGCTGCTCCGTGCCGTCACCGCCGCCTGCGCTGGGAAGCACTGAAGACTGCAGTATTCTGGCCTTGGGTGGCTTAAACTGCATGGTGCAATGTAATATACTGCAGTATTATACAGTACAGTATTTTTTAGGGGATTTTTCTCAGTTATGTTTTCAACGTCTTACAAATGGGGTCTACAGCAGCCTCAAAAGCTGTAGACCCCATATTTTAAGGATGGAATTAGTTCAAAATGCCTTCACTCAGGCCTTTTGTGGGTCCAAACATCAACCACGATGTGATACATTTTTACACATAACTATTTGTATCCTCATGGAGGATTTTATCAGAAGAAAACCGTCTTTGTTGCCGTTTGACGGTATTTGATCAGCTAGCGGCAGTGTGCCACTCCAGCAGCTAGCCCATTTTGTCTGTCTCCTGTTCGTCAGTCCCGGGGCGGCGGGCGAGAAGCACATGGGCAGCTCTTGCCGTTGCTTTCCTCCGCAGCCTGTAAGGTCGGGGATCGTCAGCTGGTGCGGAGGCACGCCGCGCTCGGCGTCGGAGCTCCACCGCGAGATCACAGCATCCAAAGAGGTCACTTCTGAGGAAACCCGTGGGCTTTGGTGAGGGTTAATGCGTCGTTTGAAAGGCAAATGAGTGGAAGTATTGTGTGCAGGGGAGGGCAGATTCCCTTATAATCAGCAATTACTAGCATCATCTGACCACACTGTCACTAAATCTCCTTTTAAAAGTGTCAAAGTTCTCAGATAAACATCAGTATGAATAGACTCATCATGACCTTGTCATCTAATTAAAAAAGAAAAACATACCATATCCCTTCCTCAGAGAACTTAAATGTAGTGTAGTGAAACTGCAGCTTTAGAATGAAGCTTTGGGCCTGAAATAAAAAAAAACAAAACTGTTGGCAAGAACTCCCTTTGTTCAAAATGTGGACAGGAGATGGGGCAAGCGTTGGAGATGCTCCCTGACGTTACAGGCTGCAGTTACCTTGTTTTTCAGCCAGGGCTAAATGTCACTTTTCTCTCTGCTGTTGGCTTCGGGCATGACAATTCCTTGATTGTAGGAAGAAAAAATTAATGATAACTGTTTCTAAATGTCACCTGCTCGCAGGAACAAAATGAAATGGTACTTGAAGTGTATTGTGGAGACTCTCATTATACCCTTCTTCCCAGACTACTTAAAAATCCCTGGGAGAAATTTTTACCTTCCACTGCAGAAAGGTTGATGTGAGGGACAGGTGGGATTTAAGGAAAGCGTTGGAGAAGGAGAGATTTCTTGTGTGAGGTGAGAAGCTGCTGCAAGTGGTTGCATGGCAAGAGGGGAGTGAAGCGGAATGGGAGCCTGAGCTGAAGGGACCAGTGAGAAGAGAAGAAACTGGGAGATCCCAGAGAATAGCCTGAATCCCTCACACGCAGAGAGGAAGAAAAGAGACAGTCCTGAGGGTAGGGTAAGAATATTGTCTCAGGAGAGTGTAACGTGCGGTTGTGTTTTGCTGGAGGTTGGACGAGTTATATTTGTGAGAGGATGGGAGCCTACACTGAACTCTTCATTTAGAGAAGGCTTTGCCCATGTGGCACTTTGTGCATGCTTTCCCCCTCACGTACTTAAAAGTAATGTTCTAATATTTTGGCTCCCAGTATTTTGGGCAGGAAGGGGAGAGATGCAGCTGTGGAGGTGTCCGTCCCCGTCCCCCCCCACCTTGTGTGTGACAGACTTGAGCTTGGGGTGAGAGCGTTAATTGACGTGTGCCAAAGAATAGCAGAAATGCTGGGGTTTATTTTTCTCTGCAAATCATCGTTCCAGTTTGGGGAAACTGACTTCCAAATGGTGTACACGCAGCAAAGCGTTACCAAAGAGATGGTGTAGCTGTCAGAGGGAGATGGTAGGAGATGCTAGGTTTCTGGATCAGATGGGGAACCCGTGGCTGTCCCATCTCGTTGCAGAGATACTCCCTGCCGCAGGTTTGGAGATCCCGGTGTTTACAAAGATGTGAGCCCCAGCAGAGTCTGTCCTCTCCCCTCGCCACCTGAGGCAGCGGGACCGCTCAGAACACTGTCTCTGGCTCTTCCATTTAGATTTGCCAGTCTTAAATACAGCTGCCCTATTTTTCTCATGCATGCTGATCACTGAGAGGAGAATAGGAATGATTTTATGGAATTCAAGAAAGCATTAGAGAAATTCTCTTCTCTCTATTTATCAGTTTAAAGCTTACGAAAACAGACGAGTGCATCGCTTTTGAGATAAGGTTTGAAGAACTGTCTGCCTCCTTGGAGCTGAATAGAGGGCTAGTGGGAAGATTAAAACAATAAGCTTATATTATTAGTAGTGGGAGAATTCTAAACCCCATTTGTTCAATTATTGTCCCTTCAATATGCTTATTTAGGTTCTTGTAAATTGTAATCAGTAAATTAGACGTGCTGCCCTCACAGCTCTAGGGTTAGCTTTCAAGGGACTTCCTACATTATTTTTTTTTAGTGTTTTAGTGAAATCAAGACGGGAATTAGTTGCTTGATATGCAAGGTTGGCTCTGTGTAGTGGATGCTGGCTGCATTCTGATATCTATCATTACTAAACGAAAAACAGCGGTTGTGCTGCAGCACTGCTGTCTGAGCAGAGTAATCTCAGCAAAGGCTAAAGCTGTAACCGTGTTATGTGCTATGTGATAAAAATGGTAGCTAACACCATCAAAATGAACGCAGGCTGATAAATGAGACCATTGTCAAGTCTCCAAAAGCCAGCGTATGTTGCTAATAGTTATCTGAGGTAACGCAAGGGGATGTAAAATCCTCAGTATCACCTTCTATGTACAAATATCATCTGTCATTTCTTTTTGCGGTGCTTTTCCCCCTTTCTTTTCTCTGTGTTTTGCCTTGGCAGTTTTAATATTGAGCATGTGGTACTAAAACCAATCACCTAGCTGAGTCATCCAGAGCTTTTTCTTCCCTTTTTTTTTACCTTTTTAGATGGACTCTAATTTGCATCATGCAGAGACACCATTTTCAAAAGAAACACCTCTTCCCTTCCAGCTCNTTTAACTGGAGGTTTTGGCAGAGTGGGGAAACAGGCTCCTCTGCCCTTTGCAAGGGCTTCATACGTCTTTGTAATTGAAAGAGCCTTTTGCCTTCCTGAGAAGTGATGCCTGTTTTCTCCATGCAGATAAATTGTGTATTTGTTGCAATACTAGATCATGCAAACTCCAATATCCTGACCATATTGTCCCCATTTATTTCTTTTATCTCTCTGTTTAATATAATAGGAATAGCGGCTGAAGCAGGGAAACATGTGCAGCAGCATAATAGTACATTGTTTGAAAGCAGTTGTCTTCCATTTCCAGGGTTTCTCTTTGAAATGTAATTGCCTGCTAATATAACTGGGAAATATTATTGCAGGAGTGATCACTAAAGCGTATACTTGTGCTCTTAGTTCATGTTACATCTGTATAGTATTTTGAAAAGAAACTGGGTGCAACCTTAGCTAGTTAAATATCGTTGGTGAGAGATGTTTGCAGACGTTGTGATGGGCATATTGTTGCCGAACGTGGAAACAACGCCATGGAGTGCCAAAACAAGAACCGCCGTGTCCCATGTGTAATGCAGCAACAGCAGAATTACAATTGCCTTGTGTAAAGTATCTGGTAATGAAGGCAGATAATGGAATTCTTTGCGAAAGCAGATGCTAACTGGCTCCCCAATGCTAGGCAGAGACCTGAAAAGTGATACCAGCTGGAGGGGAGAAAAAACAGCTGAAAAAGGCATTAAAAAGACGATGCCTTAGATGCACGTTTGTTTAAGCAGTAAATACTTGTTTAAAATAATCTTATGAGATTCTTATTAAGAGGCAAACTGAGAATACGATTACAATGTTATAGGCAGTCAGCCGGATGCCCAAAGGATATTTGCATGCAGATCGGCTGCGTGACGCCGGGCCGCTGCTGGGAATAGCGCGTTATCGTTTGCACCGCAGGGCTGGCTGCCCAGGACGGCCCTCGGAGGGGTTTAATTGCGGGAGGTGGGGCACGCCGGAGCCAGAACCTTCTGCTGCGCGGGGGGCTGGGTGTTAAAAGCGGGGGTATCTCTGCTCGTCCCTGCGTACACAAACGTGTACGCACGCGCTCGCGTCTTCTGCGGCAGCACTCGGAAACGCGGCCCTCCTGCCAGGCCGCGAGCGGTGCTCGGCACGTAGCGGCGGCGACGGTTCCTCGGTGGTCTCCCACTATTTTACCGCTCCAGTCAGCTCAGCCGTTTCAAATCGTTGCTTCAGAAATGAATGTGATGATGTAATGAAGGGCTTAGGCTACACAGAGCTCTTCTTCTGTTGTAAGCGTGGGGGTTTTTTCAAACAAAAACATGCAGCAGGGCAAACCCTTTTTTTTTTTTTTAAAAAAAAAGGTACTTTTAACAAGTAAAGCAACTTGGTGACCCCTGGAGTTGGTCTCTGCCCAGATAAATTTTTCTTTACCCAAAGAGTTGTTCCCACGGTGGGGGATTACTGGCGCAGCTGGGGTGCTGAACTGGGCATCGGCTCCCCAGGTTTCCAGTCCTGGCCTCATGGAGGCAGACCAGAAACTTGAGTGGGGCTCTTTCTCATGCTAGGTTGCATCATGCAGAGACACCATTTTCAAAAGAAACACCTCTTCCCTTCCAGCTCGTTTAACTGGAGGTTTTGGCAGAGTGGGGAAACAGGCTCCTCTGCCCTTTGCAAGGGCTTCATACGTCTTTGTAATTGAAAGAGCCTTTTGCCTTAACTGCTAATTTTTGGAGGACTAAAACTTAGGTTTAGTTTCAGCTCAGCATGGAACAGGAGTATACGTGTACTTGTGAACAGCGAGCATTTTCCCCATGTGAGAAAATACATTTTGTGCTGCAGCAGCGGGAGGAAACGCCGCAAAGGTCACGGGCTCGCTGACACTGGTGGTCTCAGAAGGTCACCGCTGGCGCGATGTGTCCGTGTGCGGTGTCACAGAGCTGCTCCGACGTCACACTCTGGTTGGGGAATTCCAAGGAGCTTTGCTGACAAGCAAGAAATGAGTTTTGAAGCAGCCTCTGAAGACGTGCAGCTTCATCTGTATGGCGTTGACGCGTGTGTGTCCTTGCCCCTTCACCTCTTCTGTGTGTTCAACTGCGAGATGCTAAAAACATGCTTTAGATGTGTGCTCCGCTCCTAGCAAATGAAAGTAAGATGTGTTGTCCATGTAAAACAAGCAACGGGAGGAACTGTGGTAGAGCAATGATCCATCAGCAGCATCCCTCCAGAGCGCTGATTCGTTGCTTTATCCACCAAAGTGCAATCACGAAGAAATCCCTTTTCTACTGAGGGCCCGTTCTTCGTATTCTTACAGCTGGGGTTCGCTGCGGCTGCTTGCTGTGCTGTAATGAGTTGTTTGTCTAATTGTGGTGGGCAGAAAATGCCTGAGTGCTCTTCAGGTCTGGACTTCGCTCGACGGGAAAAGGACGTTAAATGAATCAAACGCGTGTGGCTGCGTATGTGTTTGGATCTGCTCTACTTTCAGAAGCATCGTTTTCGAAACCGTTCCTGACTTGCTGGTTTTCGGCAGGAGGTATCCTGCGTGCTAAGCAGAGAAAAACATTTTCCAAATTCAAGTAGCAAATCGCACCTCTAGTTACATTTTGACCCCATTAGTGAAGAAATATATTAAGGAACTATGCAGCTACATGGATTACCATTTAATGCAGTTATATGAATTTTTGGCATATAATTGATAGTAACAAATGAGCTTTCCAATTTTTTATGACATTCTGATTTTGTGCAGACATCTGTAGGGCTTTACAGCTTTCCAGGGATAACATCTCACCCTTAAGATACACCCCCAGGATTTTAGCCTCAGGCTCCAGGCCACCGGGGATTTGGAGTACGGCAGGAAAATGCCAGCCTGTAAATACAGTGACAGGAGAGCTGGTTCTTGTCCGTGTTGCTCTGAGTGTAGGTGATGCTCTGCTCCCCTGTCCCAGGGGTCTCTGCCGGAGCACGAGGGGCCGCTGCAGCTGGAACAAGTGCTGAGGAAGGACCCTCGGGGAGGAGAGCTGCCGGGGTGGACCCAAGTCTGGCTAAATCACCCCAACAACCTGCACAGGGGCTGTGGAAGGAATGCCTCTACTTCATCATCTTTATTCTCAGCAGTTTTTATTCACTTTTTGTTGCTTCCCTCTCACCTTCCCCAGCTCTTTCCCCTCTTCCTTGTTGTCATGGGAACATTCACTACAGTTGTTAAATCATACTATTAAAATACACTTTCCAGGTAGAATGTTAGTAGCTAATATTGATCTAGCTACTGCTGCTGACTCAGGGATATAGTTGAACATATCTCTTACTTCTCCTCTTAATGCATAATGCAGCGGTTTCTTTCACCTTGGGCTCTGTACTGAAGGTGACATCAAGCAGCAACGTACTTTGACTTGCTTTTTTTAACGTGTGGCCCAGCTGAAGCATTGGGCGCGGGTGGTGGTACGAAGCTGGCTTTAAAATCTGCAAAGGACAATCAGACAGAGGAAAAAAAAATCAGCCTTGCCGTGGTTGACCCTCGCGAGCAATAGTTACAGGTGTTTGTATGCTGGTGGCGAAATGACGTTCAGATGAAACTGTCCTCATCCACAGACACGCCGTGTGCTCCAAATAACTCTGCAAGCGTATTGCGCTCTGTCACAGAAATGATTGAAATGTAGATGAAAGACAAATAACTACCTTAATATCAAGTGGGGCTGCATTTAGAAATGTAATCTATCATGTACATTGTCACTGACATCTGCCTTGAGTGATCATCTGCACAGTAGCACATAATGTTAAGCAGAGCGTGGTAAGCATATTCCTGAGTCACCAGAAAGAAGAAAAAAGTAAAAAGAGTCTACCTTGAGATACGAGTTTGCGGTATGTTTGCAACATCAGCATTTCAGTTTTCCACAGTGGTTAATTAACCAGCTCTAACTTTACGAGAGTTTCCTGAAATTGATAGTTTTTGTAAGGTAAGATTGAGGTGCCCCTGGAATTTCCTTGTTTACCTTCCTTTCGAAAAATTTTTGTTTTAGAACCAGCCTGTTGTACAAATAATTAAAATAGTACCGTTTTAATGTGACTAGTATTTGCAGCTGATGCTGCATTTTGCTGTGTGATACAGGCACAGCAAATGACATTTTAGAGTTTATGCTGGGCAGGCCTCTGTTAACAAAGAGTAAATGCTGAGAAGCCATCAGTTTCTAGCATGTTTGTAAGTGTTCTTGAACATCTCCGTGTAAGTTATTTTATGTTATCATTCATTTTATGTTTCTTGATCTTTCCAGAAAAAATCAGGCAGAGATATGCAGATCTACCGGGAGAGCTGCACATTATTGAGCTTGAGAAAGACAAAAATGGGCTCGGACTGAGTCTTGCTGGCAACAAGGACCGCTCTCGTATGAGCATCTTTGTAGTTGGTATCAATCCAGAAGGACCCGCAGGACGAGATGGACGGATGCATATTGGTGATGAACTTCTAGAGGTAGGTGTTTCCTTTAGTTGCTAGGCAGGGTTCACGTGGAGGGAGGGAGAGGCGTATGTGAAGCTATCATTTGAACCTTAAATAAAGCCTGCAAATGGAATTAGGTGGCTGTGGCAAGGAGCTGCGCTGATTTATGCCAACTGAGAACTTGGCCTTTGGCAGGTAAATGTGTTTTCAGTGAAACAAAAATCATTGGCCTGTGAAAACTAATGTCTTGTCCACGAAGTCTGTGCTCTCAGCATGTTCACAAGCTATGCTTAGGGAGGGACTGTTGAAAGGCAGGAAGGGGAGAGTAAATCTATCCTTGTAGTGCATGTGTGGTTTCACAGGGAAATTCACACCTTATATTAAAAAAAACAAAACCCCCTCAAAGTTACCATATGTGTTTTTACAGATGACAGAGATATCCCCCATCCTGAAAATAAAATTCCGTGCTGTAGTCTGTTTTGGTCTGTTGTAACTTAAAATACTTATTTTCTTTAGTCTGCCACAAGTTCACCCACAAGGCGAGAGAGCTCATGAGCAAGTAGAGTATTTTGTCTTCACTTTTCCTCCCATCTCCTTGCTTCACCTTCAGATTGAAGGTGCAGATTTCCTGCACTTCCACACTGTTGCAAAATGACACTTTGCAGCAGTACCTGCAGTGGTTCCCCACGTCGTGGTTGCTTCAGTGGTTTAAAAAAATCAGCCATCCCTGGGGATCGTTCCTTTAGAGAGAAGCTTTCCCTGAAGAGCAGGTATATGCTGACCTACTGCTCTCCGTGGGTGGCGAGTTTTTGATCTTTCAGCAACTCTCTGTGCCATCAGAGAAGCACCTATTTTCTCGTGTTTCTTGACTTCAGAAAGAGCAAATTGACTGCCTGCGGAAACCTCGGGAGTACTCAGAATTGTCTAAGCATTTGTCATTGTCTAACAGTTCTGTAATTATGGGTTTTCAATACACAGAGTACAGGAAAGACTTGTTTTGCTATAATAACAACACCATCTGAAGTTTGTTATTTTCTTTTTAAGTGTGATAAATGGTATGAAGGTCTGTATCATACTGGAGTAGGGTGGGAAAATGACTGTCTCCTTCAAATTCGTGTTCTTTCTGCCCCGGCACCAAATTCCAGTGGTAAAAAAAAGAAATAAAAATTGACAAATTTTGGGTGTATACCAGTTGAAAGGACGCATGGTGGTGTTTTCCTCTGTGCATATCATAGACCAGGTAGTTCGTGGTGGAGGGAAGGTAGAGCCTTTTGTGTTGATACTTTTCTACTAAGAAGGATTCACTGGAGTTTCCTTATATCTCATGAGTTACTCCTCGCAGTGTTTGTTTGATCTAATGTTAAGTATTGCTAACGAGACTTCAAAGATGCACCGTCTGTGATCAGTCACAGGTACCTCAAGGCTCGGGATTTACATGTGAGAGCCATGTTATAAGTAGCATTTGCCAAAGTGGTGGTGTTGCCCCGATTCCTCTCCCTGTCAAGTTGGAGATAAAATTATTTTTCTTTTTCTTCAGTGGAAGGAAAGTGAAGTTCAGAATCTCAAAAATGCCAAACGTCAAATAAACTGAAGTTCAAAGAGACTTTAGTAACTACCTCTCTTGTTCACGTTTGCAATCAAATTGAGGGTGTGTCACGAGCGGGCAGAAGTGCGATTACTTATATGAAAGGATGTGGTGATCTCATTCTGGTCCCCAGTGAGTACATATCCAGTGTCAAAACATCCTGTATTACAAAGGAATGGGTTGTGCATTAGTCATGTACGGACGTCTCACGCTCGCACCAGTGGTCAATTATTCACAGCTCTGGTTTTTTGTCTTTTAAAAACATTTCAGTGTTATGTGAACAGCATTGAAATGGAACTAATGGGCATTTACACTGGCAGGTTTTTTTTCAATAACCATTAGGTTCAATAACTAGGAATCCTCACACCTGACAAGCGTACAGGTCACAGAGGAATATCACAGAATGGTTGGGCCTGGAAGGGACCTCCAGGGCTTATCTGGTCCAACCCCCTTGCTCAGGCAGGGCCACCTCAAGCCAGTTGCCCAGGATGATGTCCAGATGGCTTTTGAATATCTCCAGTGTGATTTCATGCGACTTCCATGCCAGTGATGCAGAGGTCAACGTGGTCAACGGGCTTTACTTGCAGTTTTTACAACAAAATACATTAGAAGAGCATGAACGGCAAGCTCAAGCATTCAGACGTTAGGAAATGACAGAATCCAGATTGTTTGGTTTTCTCCAGTTAAAGACATAAAAGTAAAGACTGTGATTGCGGTCATGGTCACAAGAATTTGTCTCTCCATGGTTTCCTTGCCTCGTTCAGAGACCTGGATGGACAGTCTTTAGTGGTGACGCAGCTGGACTTCTCATCCTTTGGGTAGTGCTGCACTGCGTGTAGGTATCTACTTGCTCTGCTGCAGACTGAGCTGCTGCCCATTGCCCATTCCTCAAACATTTACTTACTAAATAGAAAAAAGCTGTTGGACTTTGCAAGCACTTCATTCATAAGCATTTGAGGCCGTTTCCCCCAGCATTCTCGTCTGCTTGTCAGCAAATAGACCCACCACCCTCAACCCTTGTCTAACTGCGTGTTGTGAGTACATCTGCAGCTGCAGCTTGCGTGACGTGTCAGGCTTGAATGCTCGAGCACATCGCCAAGAGGAGGGATGCTCATCTGAGGAAGCCTCTGGCATTTCTGCACTGTCCCGGGGTGCCCCAGTGAACCCCGTTCGTTAGCGTTGCTCCGTTACAGCAGCAGATGCTACTTCAGCGTGTGCGGATGGTTCTCCGTGGCTGTTGGTGGGGGTGAGGCTAATGGGAGATGAGAGAGAGATTACCACTGTGGTTTTTTTTAACTGGAGTTTGACTGGATTCAATTGAAAGATGTGGGATGCTGCCTCAGTTCCTTGTTTATAAAATCTTTTGTCACCGAATTAATGAAATATCATCTCACTTTTAGCTTCTGCAAACAACAGGAGTCTTTTGGGGCATGACCTTGGCTCATTTTCAAAGTCAATCCAGCCTATACATGGAGTGAAATGCAGGTCACATGAAAAAATTGTATGTAATAATTTTTTTTTAAATATGTTTTCCGTGATGTATTTTGGATGGGTATGTTGCTGGAGATAACAGCTTTTTGAGGGAGAAGGTGCTTTCATCCTGCTTTCATATGTGGAGGAAAATTACTTGGGTCAGGATTTGGTCGCTACGTAAAAAAATGTGACATGACCACAAGTTCTGCTTTTCTGTTCTTTTTCCAAGCAAAGAAACCATCTGTGGTGCTCCTGCCTTGCACCCTTGCTGTTTTAGTGCAGGTGTCTGCACCGCTTCGTATCTTATTACTTTGGGCTTAGTCCTGTGGCTGATTGTGCCCAGCATGGCCCGCAGCGCGTTCACGTGGTGCTGTACCTGTGCTGTCAAGCCCTGCTGCTCGTGAGCTCTGCATGGGTCTGTCCTTTCAGTAGGATTTATTCACACTGAATAATCCACCCTGTTATTATTATTATTATTATCATCTCTCCATAAGAGAGTCAACTGTGTTCTATTAATAAACCAAGCTGTTCAGAGCCCTGTTATGCTAAATTACTGGTACTGGGATTTTCTGCCATCTTTCTG
>Ga0065711_1008754_pt1 | contig 15108 bp, 10 predicted proteins | sample Hoacrofraction12_FD_59098 | JGI IMG/M metagenome (GOLD analysis project Ga0065711, IMG submission 59098) | Hoatzin crop microbial communities from Cojedes, Venezuela - Epithelial fraction 12 v2 (version 2) | ecosystem: Host-associated > Birds > Digestive system > Esophagus > Crop | place... | reverse complement strand
GGAAAACCAGAAATTTTAGTTCTGCACGTAAACATAACATATATTCCCAATATAAAAGGATAATATATATATTTCCACGCTGGAGATAACTCCCTGTGAGAGGTGAGTGTGTCCTATGCTAAACACATATTTGCAGTGCTGCAGGCGAAGACAAGACACAGAACTGCTTTGATTATTTTAGGAGTTAGTCTAATTTACAGCATTCGGCTTCTTATAGATTGGGCTGCTGCTTAACTGCTGGAGTGAACATTTCTTTCTCTAACACTTCGTGGTGCTGCAAGTTACTATTGGACCTGCAAGACGTGCTGAAAGTAACCTGAATTGAGGATTACTGAACAAATTGCGGAGAGCTGGAAAGCAGAGTTAGGTTTTCGGGGCATGCAGAACTCTTCTGAATGATGAAGAAAATCAGAACAGTTCATATAAGGCATTGCTGTATCTATTTGCTTTACAAAACCCCTGATACTCTCCTGTGGAGTTTCCTTGCTGCAGTTTCCTGGTTAAAGAAAAAATATAGTGTTTATCTGACCCAATGCCAATGGCCTCTGCTCTGGCTGCTGTCTTCAAACATTCCAGTTCTCCTGCCTACTACTCTTGCCAACTCATTTTCTGGTGATAAGATACTGCTGCATTTACTCTCTGTTGTTGCCTTTTACTACCAAACGTTGTCCAGTGGGATGTTCCCTGCTAAGGTAATGCTGTACTCACGGTTCATCTTGGCTGCAGAAACATCCCAGACCTCTGTTTAAATCAGTGCTAACAGAAAATCTATTGCGCTTTTCACTGTAAGTTTGATCCGGTTCTTAGCTTTGGAGATGTTAGCAGCATTAGTGAGAACAAATAAGACTGGAGTGTGCATGCAAAGAAAGCGACGTCTGAGCCACATAATCCATAAAACACATTGTGTATGAAAAGAGATTAGAGACATGGTATGGCAAAACATTCAATATCCAGTAGTCATAAAAGAGTTGACCTCCCCATAAGTCTGCCCACCTTCCCAATCACGATTTCTGTATTGGCATCTGATTATCTAACTCTCCATTCATGTCTGCAACTTTCCATCATGAAGGAGTCAATTGAGGGACCACCATTAAAAGCAAAGTATGGATCTCAGTAACCTCACCGGTGCAGGCACACATCCATCTCTTGTGCACTGCATTCTCCGTTGATAGTTTATGTACTGTATCTCTTTCTTTCTGGTCTTGTTTTCCTGGTTTATTCCAAATGTAAAATATAAAGAGCAGCTACTCTGTCATTCTGTGTCTTTGTGTGGTATCTAAATCAATGGTGCCCTGCTGGGTTACTGCCTCTGTCACTGCAATACAAATAGTAATAATCCCGATCCTATCTTCTCAGCTCTGCCTCGTATAGAAGAGGACACTTAGAAGCCAGTTGTATAATAGCAATAAACATGAGGTATCATATAATAGATCTTCAAAGATACATCAATAATATATTTCAAATCACTGCTGCTTGCGCAGTGTTACTGTAGGGGAAACTGCTGGGGAAGAGGAATGCTCTGAAAATATCCATCATCTTTTACTGTCTGTGTAAATGTTTTGAAGATACGCTGTAAAACTGCATTAAGTTTACAATAAATTTTGAGGCTCCTAACCTATTACGAAGTGCCAAATGCCAGTGTTCATTCACTGAGGCATCAGGCTGCCGCTTTTGTAAAGCTTTTATGCTTGCTTCCCCAAACAGCAACACTGCATTTCACTTCATTTTGTGATTTCCAGTTGCTGCCCACTGTCAGACTGGTTTGGGAGAAGTAGGAAAGTCAGAAGAACAAAACCGCAGGAGGAACCTCCGTGACCAAGTGGAGTGAGTGAAGTAAGGAAGACTTTTGGTTCTAAGTTGTATTAAAGAAAATGACTAAAAAAATGTATGTTAAAGTATTCTTGTGCACTGTCTGTGTGACTGTCTCCCCATGGAGACTGTGAGATGCTACATATGACAGAGCAGATAATTTGGTTTGCCTGAGTTATTTAGAAGCCGGGGAAATGCAGATATCTACCTCATTGAGAAGTGAAGTCCACTCTCACTGCTGATCTCTTAGCAATCTTAGTCAAGTTTTGCAAGGCTTTACCATGCCGTGCTGTAGGAAGCCAAGAAATATCAAGAAGATTGTCTAGATAAGGCTATAACAGGCTTTTCCCCTCTGGAGGACAAGGTTTGTGGCATAAGCTACAGACTAGCTTTACAGTCACCAACCCCTGTAGTCCCCAGCTGTTTTTTAAGGAAGAGTGTACTGCACACGCAATATTCTGGTCCCTTTAGTGTTCTTTATTATTGTCCACCGTCCACTTTGAAGCAATTATTCTATCTGTGGGGAGGATGAACACAAGGTGTAGGACACATTACTTCTGCTAAGAAGCATCTGTTCCCTCAAAAGCTGCATACTGAGAACGTGCAGTGAGCAGAGCCGTTCCCCACGCCGAGGGAGGGTCCGGGTGAGCCTGAGGAGCTCACGGGCAGGAGCTGGGGCTGTGCCCTGGAGAGCCAGCTGCGGTGGAGATCCATCTTTAGTGAGAGCAATTGTGTCTCTTTCTTTTCATGCCATTTTTCAAAACCTTAGCAGACACCGTACTCTGTGCCTTTGCAAATATGGGTAAGCAGAGATAGCTAATTAAAAGCAAACAACTCTATGTTTAAGGAAATTCAGTCTAGTAGACATTTAAATCAGTTTTCATAATATTGTCACTTGAAGGTTGTGCCATTTAAAATAGAGTGAGTAAGTATTGGATCCCAGTTCCAGTGGGGATGGGGCTTAAAAACAAAACTACCTGCTTTATGTAGAGTTATACTTAAAGTAAGTCCAGGGAAGTACGATTTAAGTGCTTGCACATACAGCAGAAGTGTGATTCACTGTCAGATAATTGACCATTCTGTATGTTTTGGCATTCAGTGACCTCCTGTTTTGTTTTGTGGCTTAAACCTGCAGACAGCAGATATCCCAAGGTTAAAAGGTGAACTTAGAAAATGCAAATGAGGCATTTCCCCATGAAAGCATTTTGCTGCCCTTTAAACTTTCATTGAAATCTCAGTTCATTTAGAAGGTCCAAGATCTCATTATCTTGGCCATGCAAGGAGGTACAAGCTGATGCAAAGCATCGGACTCTGTTGGACTGCAAACAGGTTAGTTTATCTGGGAGCTGTGGTGGGTGATAAGTCATGCACAGCACCTAATAATTCTTCTGGTTGCCGTTCTCAGCTAACAGAGAGGACTAAGCCCAGCCCCCCATACCCTATCCAGTTTGATACTAAGCAAGTGGCAGAGATTTTCCACCAGCTTTCATCTCATGCTGACAGATGGGCACCTTTCCCAATGAAGAATAATACAAGGACTCATCTCTTCCGTAAGTTGCATTTTTCCAGCTTTCTTAAAGTTTTCCTATAAACCTTTCATTTCTCTGTGACTAGACCTTTCTGGAATAATGTCTGCATGTTTGCCACTAAAAAGTGTGAATGATTGAGCCCAATGAGCAGCTTTCCAGTTCTTTTCCTTAAATTACCCCAGGATACACCTGACCAGACCATTGTATCTTGTATCTTCCAGCAAGCTCTCAGACAGGTGACCCCAGATGCTCGTGCTTTGGGCAGCTGCAGCCACCTCCCACCCTGCATCTCCTGGCCTTGGCAACCTACGACCTCCAGTGAAACTTGGCCACCAGCCCCTCTCTGCTCCTTTTTGAAAAATTCAACATCACTCTGCAGAACAGGTCAACAGTTTAGTCTATGCACTGCTGTATCTTGCTGTGTATATCAACCAGCACTGCCAAATCCAAAATTGTTTATACCATCTCTGCTGTTTTTTTCCAGACAGTGGAAGAAGACAAAAGGAGAGCCACGTACCAGGTCAGTAGGACCTGTGCAACAGCGTCTGAAATAGTGTCAGCACTGACAATGCACCTCTTTCAAGTGCAGGCATCTAGTGATACAGAGAGCAAACCAGAGGTAACCCTCCTTCTCCTAAGGAAGGAGAAACTGGAGAGAAATAATTGCTCAATAATTTCTTCAGCTTGGCTGTAGTTAATTTCATTCTTTAAGTACACCTTATTTACATATATTTAAATAATTTCCTGCATGACATCCACTCAATATAAGCAGAGACGCAGTCTCTGACAGAGGTGTGGTTAGTTTACCCTTCAGCTGCTCTTATTGATGGCATTACTGACTCGGAGAGTTGCTCAAAACTCTGTCGGGTAGGTTGGTACGTTTTTGTCAGGCTGTAGTACTCTTCATCACTCAAACCATCTTGACCCTTATTTCACCTGATATCAACTTGGTGGTCAGGAATGTCCCTGTCCTAATATTTGCAATCAATCAATCATGAGAAGCGTAGAACAAATTGCCATGAGTTCTTTTCAATGTTTTCAAAGAAAGTATGAGACAACAAACACTTTCTGTTTTTGTAAGATAACTAAATAAATATTCAAGTGACACAGGTAACACCACAATTACAATGCTCAGAAGATTTTTTTTTTAAATCTAAGCAAGGAAGAAGGGGATGAAGGAATATTACAAGAAGTGCTATAAATGAATGACGCGCTGTTTTTTTTTGATCAAATGCACCCTTTCTCTAAGATTTTGTTTGCCATGCTTTTCTTTTTTTTTAAAAAAAACCTTGGGAATTATCAGTATTTCAGACAGATACACACCAAAACCTATTTTTGCTCAAGGTTTCAGTTTTTACCTTAATTGTGACACAGATATCGTTGCTCCATAGCTCAAATATTAAATAATTGGTTTTCACTTGGATGATTGAAGGGATAGTATTTCTGTACAGAAGGGTGTTTAGAAGGAGTTTTCAGAATAATTGTCAGTTTAAAACTGGACCAGAGATCTATAATCTGAAACTGATGGTAGGCTTGTTCTTACCTGTTTGTAGGTAGTATCAAGTTTGATAATGATTAAATTGTATTTCTTTAATTTTATGTTAATTCTGCTCCTAGGACATGGTTAGAATGGACTTCTGATGGATGTTGGTAATGAATATCAATCTGTGTCCCACAATGTCATTTGGATTTAAAGTCTGTCTGGAAAACCACAGAAGAATGAAAGCAATAATTCACTGTAAAATCTAAGATCGGTACTGAGATTCAGCCATGAGTCCAACAGAATTATCACCAGAACCTGGTGTTTTGCTACTTTTTATATAAAACCCAGCTGGGTTTAGAATCTGATGTCTGAAGCAGAAAATAAAAGTCAACATAATGATAAAAGATTCACTAAAACATCAACACCAAATAAAACTCCCGATTTGAAAAGAGGTGTTGGGTAACCTTTTAAAAAAGTGAAATCATAAGAATTCACTTTTACTGGGGAGTGTGAGTATGCTTTCTTATTATCTTCATATTATTCATTAAAAACCCTCCCAAAACAGAAGCTTTTTTCTGGTGGAAATAGAAGCTATCAGAAAAATTCTGAATTAATCAAATAGCTATTTTTGTGCTGAAATATTTTTTTGAATGGCAGTTTAGAAAATGAAAATAAAAATTTAATTAAATGAAGCGATGGAGTTATTGATCATTTATTGTCATTCAGATAACTTAGCTTTTATAGTCAAATTGGCTATTAAGACCTGTTTTGGGATGTAAAGTTACTTAATAGGCTGCTCTGTCAGTGGACCATGGAGAACTTGCTGCTGCTTCACCTTTTTCTGATACTTCTGAAGTTAACGAGAGTGGATTTCTTCCTTGACAAGAGACAAATAGACCTTTAAAATTCATTTTATTCTCTGAAACTACAGCTTAGTTTAGTTCCATATTTTAACCTAAATATACCCTAAAACCCAACAACAACTCCAGTGAGAGCGTGACAAGCCTGCCTTGAGTTTCGGAAGGACCTTTCTGAGCTGTCACTGCGGCTGAGTCGAGGTGTGAAGCAGGATTTGGGCGGATGGCTGTACTGGAGCAGGAGGCAGGAGCTAGCGCATGGATGGAGAAAATGAGGAAGGCAGTATCATCAGGTTATAAAGCAGAGGAGCAATTAGGGGAGAAAATCTGAGAAATGACCATGTAGTAACACAGCAGCCACCTAAACGCTCCGTGCCTCAATGAAAAAGCCCTTCATATCAAAGGTGAAGGCGGCTCGTGCTCGGTTTGGGGGTCTAGAGGGGATTTGTAGGGATGTAACAAGCTGTGGCTGAACTGCTTGACTCCCAGTTCTTGCTACAATAAATCAGCCCAGCTCGAGGGTTAGCAGGTCCCCTTTTTAGGACATCGCAAGTGTTCTGTTTTCCCTGAAGGTGAGCGTATGCAGTGCCCAGCACTGGTCAGAAAACACCCTCGATTTTGCAGGCTGGATACAACATACTTGATCCCAAGCCCATAACTATCAGTGGAAAGATTCCCAGAAGATTTACTGGATTTTAGACTACCCTCATCATGATGTGCTTGATCCTGCAAGGAGTGAGTCTCGCTTTGGCAATACAAAAAGATTTTGTTTGATTCAGTGAGCAGTCTTGCGCTTGGAGCTCGATCCAAAGCCTGCTGAAATTAATAAGAAGCATTCTGTTGACCTTAACAGGCTTTGGATTATGCTTTATGAGAAAACCAGTTCACTGGCTTAACCAAGAAATATTTATAAAGTAAAAGCCAAAGGAAACTTGTAAAAGAAAAATCTTTCATTTCATGTAGTATCAGTTTTAGTGCCAAAAATATAATAAGAAATCCTGCAACATTTTTCTCTTTATCATCATCTTCTTTACAGGCTTCATGAACCTCATCTAAAAGGTGCTCTAGGTAAAAAGTATTATCATTCTGATGAATGCCAGCCCTTTGACACGAGGAAGAAGCCTTTTATTCTCTAACAATGTCCCTGCCAAGCTAAGTAGAAGATGTAGGCAGAGAGCTTTGGGGAAACCCTGATGCTGATGAATCAGAGCTCCCTGCTGAGAAGCAGCCTGATGATACCTACCATCGAAAGAGTTTAGTACCTTTTCAGCAGGTAGAAGAATCAGGTTTGCCTTTTTGTAAGATTTTTAAAGGCTAAAGGCTGAACCTGGCTCTTCACAGAACGAAGGAAATCTGTTTCCCATGCATGACTCTTTCTACCTGTATTTTCCCTCCTAAACCTTTAAGCTCATATTCTTTTGTTGCCTTGTCTAAGGGACAGTGCAGCAAACTGTCATCACGCGTCGCCAGTTGTGGTGGGGGGGATAGCAAGGATGTAGATGTTGCGTTCGCAGGAGCTAGGGACTTGCAAAGTCCATCAAGACTACATGGACCTCCAAAAGTAAGGCAGAAAACTTGATTTTGATTAAGCACTTACGATGCTTTATACTTCTACTTAACTGGAAATACAGTAAAGATCACCCCTTCCTTAATTTTAGATTACCTTTTTGCATTATATGGACTTTAATGACATTCTGAACAGTAGAGGAGAAGTGACAGTGATGGAAAGTATTAGTCAATACGTTAAAACAATAAAAACCCCAAACACCATTTAGTTTGATTTTTCACTTTGATTTTTGCTTAGTTACATTTTTCACTGTGTTCACCTCTATCCCTATCTAAACTTAAGTGCAGCAGCTGTTTATGACAGATTATTTGTATCAATGTAGAGCCTGAAAACCTTTACATCCAACTGGGTATTCACTATGCCAGCCACTGAATAAACTTACTTTCCTGTTAGGAAAGCCTTATATGTAAAGTCTAGCCAGAGAGAAAATAAATTTCCATCCTACATGTGCTTTGTCTTTACACATTGTTATTTATGCTATCTGATAACAATGTGTTCTTTATTTTTCCCCTTGATAAGTGAAAGGCTGTCCTGGCCTGAAACCTTTACACTCTAAATAGATGTTGAACTCTGATTTGGGAAGCAGAGATACAAGAAATTGAAGTGAACTTTCCAAAATATCAAAACATCCCTGCAACATAGGACAGGTTTCCTATGAAAAATTTGTGGGAAAATTACTTTTCTGTGCACTGGTGATTAGAAACAGCTAAACTTCTGGTCAGCCAGAAATAAGTATTTAAAAATGTCAGAAAAAACAGATCTGTCCCTATGCCTGGCTCCACGTTCAACACTCTTTTGTCTGGCCTGAGTGCTTGGGGTCCAGATTTCCTCGTGGCAGAGCTCAGTGTCACTTCAAGAAACGTGGTATTTCTCTTGGCACGTCAAGCAGAGGGCACATTAGAGCTTTTTATTAAATATTTTGGCTGCTCTATCTGTGTTTCTTGTTTTATCCCCAGTTCAGTAACATGTCGCTTATCCTATATTCTGACTGACTTTAAAGCACACAACAAGATCAAGCCTTGAAAGAGCAGTTTCTTTTTGGGAAGTGGAAAATTGGCAGGAGAAATCACTTCTGCTTTCAGTAGCAATGGCAGAAGCAGATGCTTGGTGCGTATTGTGCAAGGAATAGCGAAGCAGAAGCAATTGGGAGAGAAACTAATATAGAGATCACACATAATCTGGGGAATTTAAGAAGCAAGATATATATATATACTGCCCAGCTACTGCTCAAAGCACAAACTGAAGCAGACAAGGTGAAGGAAGAAAGAGAGCAAGCTGAAGACTTTAATCACTTCATGTGAAGAAAGCTTACTATACAGGTGCCAAAACTGTGGATATTTAGAAAGTAGAAAATTGATTACGAAGAGATAGGGATGTGCTAGCTTGAAAAAGGCGACTTGGATACAAATGAACCAGAGGAATCATTGGTATGAAATTGTTTGTCATGGTGCGGAGGAGAATTTGCACAAGGTAATGAATCAAAACTTCAAAGTCAAGGACAAAAACAAGGAAAGAAGAGACCAATTACAGCCATCAAGAAATGCTCATTAGAAGAGCTTGACTATGTACATCAGAATTTTTAAATCTGAAGGTTTTGGCTTAGTGAGCACTTGGGTGGCTGAACTTCAAAGAGTTATTAGGTCTTCTGAAAGGTTCGGGCGCAGTCACTGTGTCTATGCATCTGCTTTTCTCTCATTACCAATACCACAAAGTACAAACAATTCCATCCATGATAAAAGAAAAATATCTGACCCAATATTTGGTGTATCACTGTGATGGCTGAGAAGGAAAGGTACATTCTTCTGGGGTTTTTTAGCTGGTAGGATTCCCACAAAGCAGCGAAGTTAACCTCAGCTCCTGGAGGAGACAGCAGCTCATACCAGCAATTACACCACCTCTCCAGTTTCAGCTATATGTTTACTACAAGGTGGTATCTGTGATGGTATTAGCTGGGTTTCTATTGCCTAAAATGATGCATGCAACTTAATCTATAGCAAAATAACTGCAAATATCCTGCTCTGAGTATGCCCATTCCGCTTTTCGCAGCTTCCCAGCAGGAAGTACAGAAGATCAACCAGGGCACGATGTCTCCAACCAAACCTCCTGTCCTTAATGGCTGCTGAGCATTCACGTCCAGTGGGAATCCCCAGAGTTGCCAAATGTGGAATAGATTGGAGAGACTTCGATCAACTTCATGCATACTATTTAGATATGGGTGAAACTGGGTTATTCTGCATGGGAACAAGCACATGGATAGGGAGGATCAGTGCATTCATTAAGTCTCAGAGTCCAGACCTGAGGCTGGTCATATTCCAGCGTACTAAAACAAGAAGAAAAAGTAGGGGCAAAATATTTGCCTACACAAGACGAATGTTTGCCCACACTGCCCACACAATATTTGCTTTTAAACATGCTTTAAAGAGCTTATTTCTACACACCCCAAATCCTTAAGTTCTAATTAAAGGCATCAGTGCTTAAATACTATAGGAGTAAAAAATACGAAATAGCTTGCTATGATTAAGTTACAGGTGTAGCAAAGCCTTGTAAATGTAGGAGTGAGAAAAAGTCAGGCGGATACTGTAAAATATTTTCCTCATAGTTTATAATAATCTTCTAGAAGCTTGAAATCTGTTTGCTTACCAAATATTCATTAGTTAATATTTGTACAGTGCTTTGAAAATGTAAAGCACTAAATATGTGCTAATTATAATTATAATTGCTTATTATTATCAAACTCTTTCTTCTCTTTGTTCTGTGTGACTCTGTCTATGAGGAGGCACAGAGGTTGCTGCCCTGGAATCATCGTTGCCTCTTACAGGGCTGAATTAAAAGCATTTGTTTCCTGGGGAAAAAGAAAAGAAGAATAACCAGGACAGGCTTGCAGAGGGGTGGGAGAGGTAGCAGAGGTGTAGAGCGCATCAGCTTCACTGGGGCTTTTGGTTACATTTGTGTTTGCAAGCCTTACTCAACACCGCGTATATATGATGTTGTGTCTGGAAGACAGGAGTTAGGATTAATGCCTTATTTTCTGAGGGACAAATGTTGGCCTTTTGGAAGGCTGTTAAGATGCCAGATTTCACCCTGTTCCCACAGAGGAGGATGCGGTGAAGGTGCTGTGTGAGGCGCAGGAGCCGAGACCCTGCCCCGTCACCAGCCCTGCTTGGTGATCCCTGCTTCGACCAGCAGCGATTCCTGAGAGCACGCTGCCCTGCCCATCGCCAACACCTTCCCTACTCAAACAACAGATTGCATTGCAGCTATCTTTTTTTATATAGTGCAGAGAGGAGGAAAAAATAACCATTTTGTTAATGCTGGAGTCCTTCTCAGATTGCTTGGCAATGACACACACGGGCCTGTGTGCCCATCCTCTCCTTGCTAGCCCTGCTTGATGCAGCTCTTTGTGCAGCCCTTACTTCTTCTGCAGTCCCTGTTTCCCCAAGTGATTCAGCGTTTTGCTCCCACTACCTAAAAATTAAACTTTCCCATCCCCATTGCCTGGCAGCCCCGACCCAGGCTGCTGCCAGCCCCGCATGCTCTGCCACTCCTTCCTTCCCTTCCCAGGGACTCGCTTCAGTGGCTTTTTGCTTTCAGTGTGCTTTGCCTGGCGCGGGTTTAATGACCTGAATGCCATGTTTTTAATTTGAGCGTACTTGTACGCACTTAAAGAGGGAAGACTGACAGCACTGGAAAATGAAGCCTTCTGCAGGATTTCAGAATAGGGAGGGGATGGAGAGCTTTCCCCACATGCCAGGCAGTCCTTGGGAGGAGATTTACCTTCCCGTGTGTAGGTGCAGCCAGCTTCGCTCACTTTGCTGCTAGAACAGCATGGCAGTCTGGGGAGGAGGAGCGGGGTTTTCCAAGTTTCTGTTGTCTGTAAAAGATCTCTCATATTTCTTAGCAGAATGTTGAACAGATCTGCTCTGTGCCTGCGTCTGTAGAGTGCTGGCTTTCTGTTTTGTCTAACATGAAGTGACACTAGAGCAATACTTTCCATAAATAGCTTCCAAAAGTAGCTACTAATTATTAATGCAGAGAATTCCAAATGGGAAAGAAAACAGTGCTTCACAGCAAGAACTTTTAATGAGAATGCCATTAAGGCAATCAGTCTGCAGACCGGCAAACTGAATCGTAGGGCAGCCTTGCCGTTTCTTTCCTCTCCGCTGAAAACACAACTGCCTTTTTGATCTTATCTCCCCAAATGATGGTCTGTCACCACCCAGGTGAACCAGCAGGATGGTGCCAGCCTCTGGGTAGCTGGCAGCATGCCAGAGGGGTTTTTTGCCTTATGCTCTGGGAGCCCAGCAGACCAGGCAAATATGGGGTTAAAATTTTTGACCTGCGTAGACACTTGCAGCTGAGACCGGTGGAGAACCCTCAAACCTTCACCAGAAGGTGTGAACATTTCAGCCAGCTCACAGCTGCACCGGGATCATGCTGGTGGCTTTGGAGTCAGCAGGACTCTAGATGCAATACTTGGGTAAGCGCTGAGTATCCAGGATAAGGCCGTGAAGCAAAAGCGTCTTACCTGAGTGCAGGGAGTAATTCCACTGCACAGAGGACCTCAACATTCCTATGTGCAATTCTAAACCGCCTTCTTGTAAACCGTAAAACTGTTCAGAAAAATTATATTACCAACAAATATATTTTGTAGACACCCAGTGCAAACACATTTGTACTGAAAAAGGCTTTAGAAATTTACTGTCTAACCAACATCTGATTTCCAGCATTTTACAGTGTTAAATATTTGTAAGAAGTGTATTTTCCATTAAATATTTGTATCTTTTCAATGAAAACAGTGATTTCTCAAGATTAATTCTAAGCACAATCATACTTTTTCAGTCAAGTGTTATGTCCCCATCACCTTTAGGGCTTTAGCATCCATAAGATGTGCAGAGGTAAAAATCTATTTATGACATTAACTCAAGAATAAGGACAAAATAAAAAAGAGTTTGTTGGGAAAATAAACTGTATACACACAGACTGGCATTACACGAAATTTAATAATATGGGTGCATGGTATTTTGATAGTCAATCTGGGGCATTTTACTGTAGCTTACCAACAGAGATAGAATTTCCAAAAGGGGAAAAGGAAATGGCTTCATGTCTTTTGTGCTTTAAAGGTTTAAAGGTTTGAAGACTTTATTTGCAAGAGACTTGTTATTACTCTATTTTCTTGTAAGTGGATGAATAGTGAATGTTTTGCAAGACAAGAAGTCCCTGCTGGCTGCTGATTTTTCTCAGTTTAGGAGCATCCAAATTTCTTTATAACTTCTGATGTTCTTGTGAGACCGTGTCGAGCTAAAAAAAAGCTTTCACCTCTTACAAAATGATTTCTGTTATTAATATTTCACAACTCAGGTCTGAGGATTATGAACCTTCTCTCACTGTAGTTTTAAACAAATATTTTAAGAAGCGTGGTGGTTTTGCCAAACAGAATGTAAGCTGACGAATGACTTAATCTGACCCCAGCTGGGGCAAGTTATTAAAGCAGAAGTCACATTTGTTTAGAAGGGAATGATGTAAAAGAGTACATGAATGGAGAAGATCTGAAAAATCCAGAGGGAAATCTTTCCTTTTACATAAATATAATGTAGTGGAAAGGCGAAACCCCTGGAATATTAGCTCTAAAACCTGAAAGTCTTCCTTGACAACAACAGAGAAATCCTACTCAGAATAAAAGAGGCACTAAAATACGTAGCAACATGTCAACTCTCCCGTTGCTTCTTTTCTTAAGAACTTAGAATTTTCTTTTTGATCATCTTTAGCAGCTGGATGGTGTTTTGCCATGTGAGTGAGTAAGTCCAGAGGAGCAAAACGGACGCTGTTGTGTACAGTCTGCATGGTTTCTGTCGTACCCGAGACATCTTTTTGCTGGCAACAGAGGTGCCGGCCTTCGGTCAGAGGCTTCACTGTACTTTTTGACTACTGGACCAAGTGGCAATAACTGAAGAAAAAAGGTCTTGGGAGAAAAAATCTTGAAGGGAAATTTAGAACAGGTAAGAAGTACACGAGAAAGGAAAGAGAAAACAAAAGATTAGGCAATTTCTTTGCCTTGCCACACAGAATAGGGAAGCAGCAAAGAAATACAGCAGATTGCTTGAATGTATTGCCAGAGGAATTGAACATAAACTGAAAAAAAAAAAAAAGAATCTTTGTTACAGTTGCAGATTTACCTAGGGTAAGTTTTTGAATTGGTCATCACAGAATATCTTGTGGAAAATATGATGTCTTTTGACGAAGAGCAGGTTTAGCAGGGAAACCGTGTGTCAGAGATCCTGGTTATGAAGGAAAGGCTAAGAAAATTAATTGCATCCACACTGCCATTAAGATGACTTCATAATAACTTAATTAGGTGATTATAAATAAATTATAGGGAAAGTGTCTATGATCAGTCCTCGCATTCTTATCACATTGGTACCAAAACTCCAGTGGGAAAAATGCCTTCCATGTATGCACCTAAAGTACTGCAAGGAGAATGTGAAAAATTTAGGGCAACTGAACTGAAAACATCTAGCTTTCTGCATGGACCTCTTTACAGTTATCACAGACATAGCCTCTGTATTTCCTTCCAAAACTGAAAACCCACTGTAAAAGAGCTTTTTACATAATCCTCATGGTGAGGGCTAAATTCATCTTGTACCCAAATCAGAGTTATTCAATCAAAGGGAAGTAGGAAGCTTCACATATCTTTGAAGTGAAAGCAGGTTGAAATATTACTAATTTTTTTCCTGAACCTCTGTGGTATTTTGATGCAATGCCATGCCAAGAAATACGCGTGCCAAGAAGTATACAACTGGAGCATAAATAGCTTCAGTTTAGAAAAAAATAAATCTCATTAAATGCTCTAAAAAAAGAAATACCTCGGTTATGCAGGTAGAAACGATAGTCAAAGCCAAACTGGGAAGCTAGCGCATTGTAACGTTACCACAGTCACATCAGACACCCGATTCTGAAGACTGACCTTATGTTTCATGGTGTGGGAGAGAGAGTCCAGAAGCTCATCCGGAGCAAAAGGGTTTGGCCCTGCTCCGATTTCATCTCTGAACTCCAACCTTTCCAATCTAGCCTTACAATGAACATTTTTCTAGATGGAAATCATGCTCTCGCTTTGTTGAGGATCCAGATTTGATGGACACGGGCTCAGGAAGAGATCAGGAAGGCCATGGGGATGGCTGTCCCTCATGGTGGGCCAGAGAAGGCCACCAGCTAGGAAGTCACAGACAAAGGAGGCTCTGGGAAGGAATCAAACATTATCACAGGGCATCTCACACGCTAAGGAAGAGAGAGAAGAAATCAAATGTCCTCCTCATCCCTGCTGGAAATGGCTCGGCAGCACGCAGGTTTCTCCATCCTGAGGAGCAATTATCCCTGCATAGACAGCACTTTCTGTCCTTCTCATAATGGAGTTCAAAGAAAGAGTTGTAAAACCAGGAGACAGCGCTGAAATGTATTGTTCAGATAAGAGAAGGAAGATGAGATGTGCCTACGGTTGCAGGAATAGTTTCATCTGCACTTTAAATGAAAAGTTAAAGATACTCAGCTACCAGCTTTGGTTACTGATTGCAAGCAAAAAGCAGATACTGTAGCTATGAAATCTTCTTCTCCAGCTGCTCTCAGAACTGGCCAGTCCAACTATATTGAGCCTTAGGGTAAGAAGTTACATGCTTCCTTTGGAAGAGATGGAATACCTCATATGCAGTCATTTTTGTGCTTTTGAAAGTGTTATTTAACAATTAGAAGAAGCCCACAACTACTTCCTTTCTCTATTTCTACAGGGTTAAAAAGATAGCTTGGGAAGTCCATGTAAAACTCCACTGAATTACTCCTTGGCGAAAAAAAAAAAAAAAAAGAAGAAACTATTAA
>Ga0065711_1042833_pt1 | contig 15109 bp, 9 predicted proteins | sample Hoacrofraction12_FD_59098 | JGI IMG/M metagenome (GOLD analysis project Ga0065711, IMG submission 59098) | Hoatzin crop microbial communities from Cojedes, Venezuela - Epithelial fraction 12 v2 (version 2) | ecosystem: Host-associated > Birds > Digestive system > Esophagus > Crop | place... | reverse complement strand
CGGCGGCAGCCAAAACCAAAACATTATCAAATTCCCCAAATCTTTTTGCATCTTTTGTGCTGTTGTCTCATCTTTTTCTGGCTGTTATTTGTTGTTGTTGTTTCTGTAGATGGTTGTTGTCATTCAAGCATCCCTTGTTTACTTCCCGGAGCAGTATTTTCAGAACAGAATAATGTACACAACTTATATTTAGATCTTTTGATACCGATTCTTGCTTTGTTTTTGTGTTTTTTTTTTTATTTTGTTACTTCCACAATGGCTTTTTCACAGCATTATGCCTCAAAACATGCTGCAATCTCTCTTTCAGAAATACATGATCTTCTTTACATTTTATGGGTGCATGAGCTCCATAGAATATTCTTCACTCTTCCAGGAGTGCTAAAAGGCATGTGCTTTTGGTTTCAAAGAGTTTTGATTTGGTTTCACAGAATTTTGTGGAAAATGTTCCTTCAACTCTTACCTGAACGAGTGTGATATCCTTGAATTTTACTGTTCCCAAGCACATAAGAGTTCTCAGTCTAGTGAGATTCTATCTGAACTTGAGTTTAATCTGAATTCACATCATCTCTATCCAAACTCCCATTTTTTTATCCAGATATAGTAGTCCAAATTTTAAACGCAGTGAAACTCAGCCCACATCCAATCTAACATCAGTGCACAGCCATCTGAAATGTTTGGGAAGCTCTCTTAAAGGTGAAACAAGCACAAATTCACCTATACCTGTAAGCTGTATGATAGCTTGAATAGCAGGCCAGAATAAGTCCCATACCTCTGAAACTTATTTCACAGCCCAAATTTGAACCATCACAGTTGAAGCACCACTGCAATTTGCATGTTTCCTGTTGTTTGCAAATACATCACTTTGCTTCTCTACTAAAACAGCCCGGGTGTGTGAATACGGACACATTAACTCAAAGGGCCCAGAACCCCCGCTTATGAAAATAAGTTGACATCAGTGGAATTGGTTAATTGCACCATTTAACCATCTGGCCCTCTGGTATTTTCTGTCAAATACAGCTAGAATAACAGCCGAGTAGCTAAGCATAAACTAATAGTGAACATATGTAAAAGAGTTGTACATTTTGCAATTGGAAAGTAAGAAATAGATTTTCCAGAAGAGACTTCACTCTCCGTCTGGGACCAAAAGTGCCTTCACCTGAAATTTAGATGCTGAAAATACTGAGCTATAATCTGACGGCTGGTAATACACAGAACTATTGCACGCTGGATTCATACAGACCTACTCAGAATCTGTGCCATGGCAAATCCCCTGGAGCATTCACCAACAGACGTTTCCCTCACCACCTAAGGACATGCTGAATTCCGCATGCTGAACTGGCTCCTCTTGCAAAAACTGACGCAATATGAAGCCAAAAAGGAACCCAGCCCTCTGCTCAGGGAGTTAGCATCTCTCTTTTTCATGGCAATGGTAAAAATCAAAATACCCTCAAGCCCTCAGAGAACTTGGGGTGACACTGGTGGTCTCTCCAGTGTTTATTGGACTTCTCTGTTTGTTTGCTTGTTTGGAGGGGGAGGCATTGACCAGCCTTCGCCCTTGCCTCCTAGCCAGCCTTCACAGCTGTGCACCTTTAACATACACAGAGAGCTTTCCCTCCATCATTTCTGAGTAAGGCATCTAAACCCTTCTCTTCCTTTCTGCTGATCAGGCTAAACAGCTCCCTACTCAACATGCTGTTTTTTACAAACCCTGGTCTTAGTCCTGTAATGTATATCTACAAAGCCGGGCAGAGGTATTCAAGTCAGCGCAGGTATCAGAAAGGCTGCGGCTGTGTTAGCACAGCCCCCGCCGGTAACTGGGCTGGGCTGTGTGTGCTCAGGGAGGTTGTTGATGAGCACAGCCCTGCTCCTTCCAGCGCTCCATCCAGCTACCTGAGCAACGCAAACTGCCTCTCCCTCTGTATCCCCCCTGGGCCTGCAGGTTTGATATCGCAGCACTAAGCCCACTTGGGAAACTAATCTTACTTTTTCCATGGCTGAAACAGGCTTATTTGCCTGTTGACATGGCAGTAAGAAAAATGGAATTTTTGCTCTCTTCTGGGGATCTGAATCCAGACCTAAAACCTTCTTTATACTCCTGTCACCCCCTAAAATCTGTTCCGCGTGTCTGTCGAAGCCGTCTCTGCTTCAGCAATCACACCAAAATAATACAGTCATTGCCCAAATGCCAGTCACTGCCATCGTCTCAGTAGAAAAAAAAGGATCTTTGATCTGAGCTAGTTATTCATCCTGCCCCACACCTACTACTACTGTTAAAAAACACAACACACTGGAGGAAGATTGTGCTATATTTCATGAACATTCATTGCTGCCGCTAAGGGACATACCCATCTGTTATTTGCTCTCAGCTTTGCTTACTGATAAAACAGGAAAGACAGCTTGCTGATGGGCTCTTTGAAGCAAAAGGCTTCTCTCTTTTTTACAATTAAGGTCTTTAAATTATTTTTTCAGTAGACTGTATGCAGCCTACCTCAAATCAAAACTACTTCTACTAAATTAAAATTAAATATTCTGTACATTCCTTTTGTATCACATGACTTTGAGTGATGGAACCTTACAGCAGCTTGACTCTCTTTAAAATATATTGAATTGGACTTTTTCCCAGCACAGTCTGGCTTTCTGTTATATGGGTTTCAAACACACAGTCTAGTGTGTTTTTCAGCTATGCTGTCATACAGAAATGTTAGTGTGTTCTGGCTCAGGGTCCCAAGAGAGAATTAAGGGCAGAGGGCAGGCAGGAGGACATAGTTGCCTGTAGGATGGAGGCTATGACAGATACTGGGCTCTGTCCTTTCAGAGGTTCTCTCTGCTCATATTTATGGCAATCATAGATCACAAGAACATCCCAGTACTGAAGACAGACAGCCTGCTAGCACACTGGGAGTGACCGTAGCCATCTGACACTCCACACAAAACCCCTCCAGTGGTTACTCCATCCACCAGAACTGTTGGAAGTCATCCTCTTCTTTGGGGTCTCTCAATGCAGCCAGAGAGGGTGGAAAAGAACAGGTCCTGTCAGAGTAAGTCCATGCAGGGACTTGGGTCTTGCCATGGTGAGCAGGCACTCCTTAGCAGTTCATTTCTAGACATCTGGGTGATCTTTCCACACCAAGGGTATAGATCTCTACTGTGCAGAGAACAAACACAAAGACATAAAATTTATTCCAGGAATATACCTCAGAAAAAAAACTATAAAAACCACCCTTGTTTTTGTTGTGCTTCTACTCTGCACGTGCTCAGACACTTCAGCTACCTCACGTTCTTTTAAAAAAGCAGCATCTGAAGATTTCAGCATTTAAACAGGGATAGTTTTCACCTCCAGGAGCGTGTACTCAGGGATAAAGCACACCTTATATGTGCTGAATTGTGTTTTCAGAGTGAGAACTGGTCCCTCATTTTTGTTACTCAATCACCACATTGCCAGCCCCCATCAATCAGTGAATCAGCTCAGACTGAACACCTGAAAGTATTAAAAGTCCCCTAGAAAGTTCCCAGTTTTGCCAAACAAACCTGTAACCTGGCAGCAACCTATCTAACTTGCAGTACCTGTGCCACCCTTCAAGCTCCATCATTGGGCCACTGGCCTGGCACTGAATTCCTCTTCATTCAGCACAGGAGCATTTCACAGGGACAGGAGGTACTCAGTGGAAAGGGAGACCAGCGACAGGTGATACACAGTCTCTTTTGATATAGTTCAAAGCAATATTTAGAGCTTTGTGATGGAAAGTTAATTTTCTGACATTGTAATGCCTGCCGGTGTTATACAACCAGGAAGCATAGGAATAGCGATCCTCTGTGATTCACCGTCAATGAGTTCTGAGCTTTCCACATTTAGATGCTCTATCTAATGAAGTGCAACAGTTAGCAGCATACCCTGTGCAGTTCTCAAGATATTTGAGAACAACTCATTGTTCTGACAAGGTCATTTCTACTGCTTGGACCAATTAAACCTCTTGAAGAGAAAAGAATAGATTGCCTGTTAGCACAGAAAATTCATCTGTAGTCTCAAGATATTTCAAAGTTCCTGCATAGTTCAGAATATATAACCTTATAATACTGAGAAAAGTTTGCTAACACAAACATCTCTGCAGAATCATTTTCATTTTTCTAAATGTGATGAATATACATAATGCCTATAATGGAGTTCTATAGGTGTGTAACCTCTACATACGAGCTACCCAAATACCTAGACCAGTAATTTTTCCCCATTCTTCTTCCCCCAGCACCTCTCCATCATTAATAGCAATCTACAACACAGGAGCAAAACGTGAGGAGAAGTGTTGACTAGTGAATTCCTATTGCTTTGGGAGGCTGGAGGTCTGCGAAAGCTGGGTCACCGCGCCACAGGTGTCATCTCTAAAACATCCTGGGAAAACATTCAGGGAAGAATACCAATGCTCTCCGGTTGTGTTGCTTTTCTACCTTTCCTACACCCACAAGCCCTCCGAGAAGGCTGATGAGTACTGTCTTACTAACAGCAGTCGAGTGTTTTGAGGTTCTCTATGAAAAGGGTTGCTGACATGGAAAGAAGATTGTGCTACATGAGGCTGGCCACCAGAACAGGAGCCACCAGAGGCTGGGCACCAGAGCAGCTGAGCTAGCACAGCCGTCTAGTACAGCTGGGGCAGCCGGGGTCTACTGAGGAGCTTTATTGGGCTTCATGGAGGGACAAGCATCACAACGGCAGTGCGCAGGTTCGCCTGGTTTATGCTTAAAAGGCGACCTAAGATGCAAGGCAAATGCCGCACCAAGGGCAGTCACCCTCTTGTGTGCCTCTGGCTACAGGAATTAGTTTGCCTGAAACACACTGTACCAGTGGGTCATCTAGGCTCAGCTGAATGTTGGGGGATACACCGGAATGTACAAAGTCAGGGTAACCTCACAGTGCAAAAATCTAAATTGTGTTACTGCTTTGCCTGCAGTAATCTTTGTTATCTCCTCTGTAACCATATCTGTCGTTGTTGCAGCTGAACATAATTACAACAGCAATTTGTCTACACTTTAAAAAAAATGTGCAGTTTGCAATGGTGTGACCCTGCTGCCATGAACTGTCTTGGCTCCATCATGCTCCTCCGTACAGCATGTTTGCCACACGTTTGGGCTTTTTTTCCGCTTGGGCAGAATAAACAAAAAAAGCATTTAACAAAACCTCTGTCAGTCCTGAGGCCCTTAATCTTTACGCAGGCAAACATGCCCTTAAAGCTCAGCTGATAACTGCCTCTGTTCAGAGGGACCTGCCCTGAAAGAACAGGTCTGGTTTGTCCTTGTAGACTTCCCTGTTCAGGCCAGCCCTGGGCACTGGCCGTCACCTGGGAGCACTGGAACAACAGCATGGGTACACTCACTCATTCTGAAGACTAACATCATCATTGACCAGGAAGTCTCCCTTCTTGCTCCAGGCGACAGTGACCTTCCTCTTGAGACTGTTTGAGGCCACAGTACATGGTTCCTCTCCCCGGAGGTGGAAAGGGCCACCTCTCTCGCAGTGCCACAGCATTTCTGAGGCAGTAGAACAGGAGAAAGGCTTAGGTAGCATCAGCTCATGAAACCTCGTGTCATCTGGAAAGGGTGATCTCCTATGCCCTTTTCCTTGCTGAAAAATATTAAAGGAGGGAAAGAAGGAAAGACATGCACATGCACAATAGAAGTGAAAAAAATGTAGACAAAAAGTAGGCAGCAATACCTAAGCTTGTGCATTACTTCTGACAGATTATCAGGTGCTTTTCTCCTCTGGTTATCTAATACATCCAGTCCTTGAAATATGTGTGTATGCATATACATGTATATATTTCCTAGTATAGTTAGTTCATTTGTTAGCCTCTTTTTATGCCGGTGAGAGCCTTCTGGGAGAAATACTAGGGATTTCATGGATAGTCTGAACTTTACACTCCGTCCTTGCAAAGAAGGTCTATGGATTATTTATCCGTTCCTTTCAAGTGCAAACACATTCTGTCATACATTATTGCATGAGCCTCCTTAGGGACTATACAATGCAATTAGATCCCCTTCTGTCACCTTCTTTGTAGGCCTGGAGACACTGTACTCTCCAAACTCTTCTTATACATAACACATTCATTTAATTCCCCACAGTACACCTTCTGCCCTTCTCTGCACTTCCTGTAGTGTTGAAGTACCATCTTCAAACTTTTGTTACAAGACTATCCAACAAAACAGCACACAGGAATTAGTCCAATTTTTAGAGGTGCTGTAGAGACCTTTTCTTTTCTTTGACTCGTAACAGTGCTCTTCCTGGTCTTCTGGCAGCTCAGTTCTTTGAGGAAAGGAGCCTCAAATGCAAGCCATTTCTAAAAGAGAGCTACAGCTTTTTGCTTTCGTTGGTGCACTTCAGTCATTTTCAGGGCTGTACTGAGTATCCCGGGTTATATGATTTCTTTTTGCTCAAGCATGTCATCGGCATCTCGATTCTGTTTTGGCGGTTTTACAGTCAGCATACGAACAGTACAAGCAATGAATTTCAAAATAGATGTGCTGGGAGATAAAGGACATTTTCTTAGTTTTCAAAGTGTTGTCACAAAGTACTAAAATCTTGAATACCTATCAGAAAGAATGAAACATCTGCTTAGGAAAGGAAGGTTATAATTTGTAACAGCAAGAGTTTCTATTCTAAAAAAAAATATAGTGAGGGAACAAAATATCAGTCCCTCATCAAGAAATCCTCCAGAGAAATCAGCTATCTCCTTACAAGCAATACCACTTACAAGTGAAGCATTCTCCACTTCTCTCTCAAGTGAATTTTGTGCTCTGTAAAAGCGTGAACATGTGATTACATTATGCTTCTTACAGTTGCCGGTGCCTGACTATATTCAGTCCACTTCTAAACCCTGTCAAGTTTACATTTTCCCTATTGTTAAATAGACTATTTTGTGCAGTTTGTTTCTCCTGCACAGTGATGAGCAGACTGGTATGTGTCACTCCTGTACTGTCATTAACAGCAGACTGGAATGAGGCCATGCCTTGCTGGAGCGAAGCCAGACCAGAAAACTGTCTTACTGAATGCCAGAGCTTGTCCAAGAGAACACTCACAACAGACTAAGCCAGAAATTTTCCAGTAAAATAAGTTTGCACTGAAATGCATCAGGTTCCTCAAACACAAAATACTAAATAGAAACATGCTGATTTCAGCAAGAGGGTCGCTGACTGGCTTCCAGCCAGGTGAAGCAACCCTCCAGAATCTGGGGTCTGTCCTGGAAGCATCTTTGCTGTCAAAGCCCAGTAGTTATTCCACAATTCATAGCCCAGGAGCAGATACCACTTGCAGGCTGCCACAGGTAAGGGGCTCCATGAATTTCTCAAGGAGTTTTTTTCCCTGGCTTTCTCTATTTTTTTCACTGGAAGCTTCACACATGTGCTTTTTTTTTTCTCTAAAAATTTAAAAAAAAAAATTAAAAAAATCCAAAGCTCCAGGGCTTCTGAATACCTCAGGACTGTGAAAAGAAATCTCTGTTACCCACTAGCTCTGTTCTCCAATATTGACTTCCTCAGAGAGCTCACAGTAAGTTTGAAATGCAGGTCTACACAATGCAACACTCAGGGTGAGCATATGCTTTAAAATGTAATTTCTTTGGTTTCCCTACAGGTAGAGGGAAACCAAACTAATAATGGTGCAGTGTTGCCTGCTGTTATGTGTTTCTCATATTTCTTTCTCTTTTGGTGGAATACACTATATTTGAAATTTTTCACTGGACTCATCAGCAACACTGTGCAGGAATTAGGCTCCTTGAAGAGTTAGCTTGGATTTAATGGCAGGTTTAATGGTCTAGCTAGTGTGCTCCTCTTCTTAATCGGAGTGTCTTTACAGCTCACCTGTGTGAAATGCCATGAAGATCCAAAGCAGACAAATCAGTACTATATCTGCAAAACAAGTATAGCGCTGAACTCTGGTCTTCTTACTAGTGCAGTGCGGCACAACTGTAGAGATGACTTATGAGGCAATTCCTCTATATTAACTTAGACGGCTTGCTCTCCCCCTCAGAAATAACTTAGGCATTCTTCTTCCCACGCTGCAAGTACATTTTGCTGAGTCAGCCTTTAGCTAGCTCTTTATTTCAATGACATAAATTTCAACAACTGGCTACAAAATATATACTTTTTCTTGCTTAGGAGCGCCAGAAGTTTAAGGTCTACTTTTCTCAAACCCTGGCGCTGGGTTTGGTCATTACAGTAGTGCCTGGGTTTAAAAGTAATTAATTGTTCCTGATCAATACTTTTCAATAAAGAGAATTAACCATTTTTATATGTAAGCATATGTGTGCCTGTGTCGGAAAAACCTCCTAAACCAGGGAAAAATTCAAAACGTGAAAATTTGCCTTGTAGATGGGGCAGAGGTGGTAGTGCCGACAGCCGTATTTACAAATGAAAACTACAGTCTCTTTTGGTTTTAAGATTCAAACTTGCTTTAACTATTCTGTTAGCAGTAGCACCTGCTTTTTTTTTTAGATCACTTATACATGGCAAAACCTGAAAGTAAGATATTGTTTCATTATTATCCTGAACCTGACAGGGGCCTGGGTTGCTATTTCTGCCATTTTAATCTTCTTATTTGGTGGCCATATTTGCCTTGCGTGTGTGGCTTCATGCCACACAGGGGGAGAGGTTTACTTTCCCCTGGAGCACTCCAAACACTGTCTAAAGGTTCACAGATTCTTAGTGGTAATAATTTCTAATGTCCTCTGTTCTCTGTCCTACTCACACACTCAATATTAGCCTGTAAGCGAGATTTCATTTCTAGACAGGATCCTGTTGGCTTGGCAAGGACAAAAAGACGGGGGCTTTAGCTTTCTATTGTATGGAGTACAAAATGATCCCCAGGCTCAGATAGACATTCTGTCTGGCAAAATGCTGGGACACAGGGACACAGAACGCTGGGTTGTATGTACATATACGTACACAAACACATACATGTACAAAGGACCTAACCTCAGGCTTCTCTCCAGTGCCGCTTCCGGTGGTTGTTTATTATTTTTGCCTTTGACTCACTTACCACAAGTCTTACGTTGATTATTGGGTATACCAGAGTGATTTGCAACCTCTGGAGGCTGGTGACAAGGGGAATACATGTTATGTAGACCCTTCTAACACAGACATCAATAGTACAGTTGTCTGTGATAGTGATCAGATGACTCCTGCATTTCTAACATATTTGAGCAAATGTTAAATGCATCCTGCCCTGTCTTTCCCTTTGTTTTTCCTCTTAAAATGTCATCTGTAGAGTTAGACTTGTAAGACAGAAAAATATCTGAAAATATCTGATTTAAGGCTAAATTTACCTTTGCTCATTAATATCTACCCTGCAGAGGAAAGGACTATAGCACTTTGGAGGAAACACTGTAGTGCCTTGCAGGAAAGAATGAGAATCAAAATACACATTTTTAAGAAAATACATACCCAGTTTCACATAAGGTATCTGAAGGTGTGGATGGTTATGTTGAATCTTACATTTAACTTCATGGGGAGAGGTTATCTTTGTTTTGTTTGTAAATATAACGAGAGACTGAGCCCAAAGGCACTGATTCAACTCAGAGGTTGCAAATGTCCCTATATATTGTATCTCAAGCTCTGTAGGTGCGGTTGCTTCCTTGTTCTGAACCCCAACACTGGAAATATCCCCGAAGTGTAGAAGTCTCTAGTTCGTGTCAAAAGTTAATCCTTATGACTATTCCAAGGTTTTAGCCTGAAGTAGACACTTCAAACAACTGCAGACAACCAAAATTAGGATGTTGTACTGGAAACCATTCCTTTGTTAGCATTCCATGAAGTGGTGGAGTCACCATCCCTGGAGGTGTTCAAAAAACATGTAGATGTGGCAATTTGGGATATGGTTTACCAGGCATGGTGGGGTTGGGTTGACGGTTGGACTTGATGATCTTAGAGGTCTTTTCCAGCCTATGATTCTACAATTCTATGATTACGCTTCTTCCTCGCTAGTAGTTCCAATTTAATTTATATCTAAAGTATTCACCTCTCTTCCAGTCCGTGTTATCAGTATGCTCTTGCGGTGATGAAGGTTGATCACAAATTGGGCTGTAGTGTACAACTGGAGGCAGCAACTGAAGAAAGTGATTATTCTCCTCTTTTTATCACTTCTGAGACCACATCTGGAGTAGTGTTCCCAGTTTCGGGCTCCCCAATACCTGCAGGACATGGACACGCTGGAGCAAGTCCAGCAAAGAGCTACGAAGATGGCTGGGGGTCTGTGAGGAGAGGCCAAAGGAGCCACTCAGTGTGAAGACAGCAGTCCTCAGCAGTCCAGTAGCTGGTGTTACAGAGCAGAAAGCCAGATGCTTCCTGGAGGAAGCACAGTGAAAAGATAAGAGGCAAAAGACATCAGTTGAGCCAAGGAACAGAATTTCACCACAAGTGGTAGAACACTGGAGCAGGCTGCCCAGAAAGGCTGTGCTGTCTCCATCCTTAGAGGCCTTCAAAACTCAACAGGGCGTGGCCCTGAGCAGCCTAGTCCAGCATAGAAATTGTCCATCTTAGATGGGAAGGCTGGACCAAACTATCTGCAGAGTTCCCTTCCAACCCAAATTTTTCTGTGACTCTGGTCTGCAAATGTAAAAGTCCTACGAAGTAACAGAGCAATGTGTGAACCAACAGGCAGAGGTATAAAGAAAGGGAGGAAACCAGAGCGATTTTAATCCCAAGCTGAATTCCTCTGCCATTTTGAGATGGTAAATTATTTCATAAACATAACTAGGAAAATGTCCAGTTCCTGAGGCCCATTTATAAAATGCACTGACATGGAAAGGAGCCTTCCAGAACAACTTCCCTCTCCCTTTCACAAAATGCACTCAGATTTTTGATGACGTCTTGCAGAGGGACAGCCAGCCCTGAGAGAGCTGATGAATTCCACTCCCTGTTCACCAGGGGTAGGTTAAAAGCTGGAATGTAGGCATCTAGCCTAGCAATACCAAATATAATAGTAAGAAGACTAATGAGATGAGTAATGGAGGATATCATGGCTTAAAATTTCACCTTTCCCAGAGATGAAAGGTTGAGGGAGATAGTTGCATTTCTGCTCTAATTCCTCCCATATAGGGACCAGATGGCTTTTAGAATTGATTCCATTTATTTTCTTTTTTTCTCTTTTTTATTTGACATTCCAGCAAGAGAGTTCTTCTTTCATAGCAGCTGTGTGACTCACCTTTGCATAGTCCTACAACGGTTCTTTCTTCTCTTTCCTTTTCCTAATCTGTGAGTTTTTTGATAACCAAGAAGCCAATTTTGCAAAGTTTAAATGTAGCAGCAGTGCAAGATGGAAACGTTATTCTTTTGCTTGTTATTGCCCTGGTTTGTCACTTATGCTAAACAAAAATTCTGCCCTCAGAAAAGAGGTTACTCGCAAGAGAGATAAATGATGGCTTACTGTACAGCATGTTAAAATGTTTTGCCTTGGACTAGGCCCACACTCTGTCCAATATTGTGTGTCTAAGTCATATCTGGAAAAGCACTTAAGCGCATACCTATTTGAGGGTGGCAGAAACAGTTCGCTGGCTAGGCATGGACTACTCAGCTGGGGACTGCATTTGCGAATTGCACATTCCTCAGCAAATCTGAGTACGTATTATAAGAGGAGCTGAGTAGCATGCATATGGTGCACAAATTGCCATACCAGCTGAACGGAAATATACAGAGTAGTAACGATAATCACTATTATTAGTATTTTAATCAATGGAAATGATGAGTAACTAGTAATAATGCACCCCAATGTTTGGATTTGAAAGTTTTTTCCTGAGGAGTTTCACAAAAGTTTGCACTATAAAGGGCAATATTTGAAGAAGGAAGGCAGGCTTAATGCCATGTTTTACAGAGCTCTGAGCATCGGCATATTTCAATAGTTCAGGCTGGTCCAAACATAACTTTGCAGGACATCACGGATTGGCACTACTAGATCCCACACCAGGAGGTCTCCTGCCCCCTGTGGATCTGTGGCCTGTCCTTGCACCCATACTGACTGCACTCAGGTCTGCTACTAAGGGTGTCTCCAAGTGGAACATGGGGGATGGAAAACCAAGATATTTCATGCTCTGCTTTAGACTCCTTGTTTATTGACAGCTATTGAGGTGAATAAGCAGTTTCCAAAGAATTTAACATCTGCGTCACTGTTAGGCTCTCCTGAAAAGGGAGGTTTCTGTATGCTGTTTTACAAGCATTGCAGTTGAGATTATGGCAATAAATAAGTTTGTTTCACAAGGAAATGCTGGTCTGTATATCCCCAACTTCGTTCGGATGAGAAGACAGCTTGCAAGACTGTAACATCTCCTACCTCTTAGAAGCAGAACGATGATATTAGCTCAGCTGTATTGCACAGGCAGGACACTTGCATCCGTGGAAATCTTGAGAGCTGATCACACAGAGTGCACTAAAGTCCCGAGTCACTTGGAAACTTTTGAGAGTCTTGCACTTTGGGTCAGATCCACCATTCCCACCAGTCTTCTTTTGCCTCAACGGAAACCATGACAAATGCGTTCACAGTTTTTACTTTACAAAGTGAGACTGTGCATTGAGAGTGACAGTTGTCTTTGCTAGGTGATTCAGAGTCTTCAAATATCTGATCAAGAGGTCTGTCTCTCAGTTTGGAAGGGGTTTTTTATGTTTTCAATTTATTACTCTGAGTTACTTTCAGTTGAATGGGAAATATATAGGCTTTCTGCTAATAACTTCATCTGACTATGGAGTGTGAACAACAATGGTAAAGACACAGGGTAGTCTTATAGAAAACTAGCTTTTGAAAAATTGCAGTTGAATTTATGCCAATATAGCTATAAACAAACAGAACTAGTCTATGACATCTCTGCAGAGAAAAATAACACAGCAGGAGTACTTCTTACGGCCTTTCTCATACCTCTTTTGGTGATTATTCAATGATTTCAACTTCAGGCACTTCAGAGAAATGCAGCGATGCCTAGTTGCCATGGCAGTAATAAAAAATTATTTCAAATTCACCATGAGTGCAGTCTCTTGCCTGTACAATTATTTTCTCCTGGTGTTGGTGGCCATGAGAAGCACAGTTCTGATCCATGCATTGCCCACAGGAAACTGAGAGTATTTAACCTGTATGAGTGCAAGATGTGAACGTGGGCCAAGATCTTGTCTCTGTTCCATACCTCCAGGAGCCATTTCTGTTTTCACTGGTGTAAGGCAGACCGAAAACCTCTGGCAGATACTTTGGAGAAAGTAGCTTTTCTCACAGCCCTTCCTTCTCTGTTCCTCTCTACTTATGGGAATTGGCTAACATACCTGACAAAAATCACAGAATCATGGAATGGTTTGAATTGGAAGGAACTTTTAGAGGTCATCTAGGCTAGCTTCCCCTGCAATGAACAGGGACATCTTTAACTAGATGAGGTTGCTCAAAGCCTTATCCGGCCTGGCCCTGAACACTCCCAGGGAGGGGGCACCCACAGCTTCTCTGGGTAACGTGTTGCAGGGCCTCACCACCCTTATAGCAAAGAATATCTTTCTTATATCTAGCCTAAATCTACCCTCTTTTAGTTTAAAACCATTACTCCTTTTTCCGTCACAACAGACTTTGCTAAAAGGTTTGTCCTCATCTTTCCTATAAGCCCCCTTTAAGTACTGAAAGGCCACGATAAGGTCTCCCCAGAGCCTTCTCTTCTCCAGGCTGAACAACCCCAACTCTCTCAGCCTTTCATCATAGGAGAGGTGCTCCAGCCCTTGGATCATTTTTGCATAGAAAAGAAGAAAGCATCCTCGTTCCTGACAGCAATGACTTTATTTGAGATTGAAGTTTATCCAGGGTTTAGACATCATACCTTTTTGTCACCTTCTCCAGCCACCCTTCAGTCTCTTTTGGAAACATAAAACCTTTGATTTGGATTGCCCTTTCTGACTTGCGGATGGAGGTTTGACTGCAGCTGAACTTAGAAAAGTCTCTGATACCCATTAACTTCTTCTTTCCATAGCTATGTCGCACTTCAGCCACCGAAGTCTGATCCAACTACAGTATCAGGAACAGAAGAACCAAGAGGGCCAATACAAAGTATCATACAGGCAGCTCTGCTACATAAATATGTATGTGTGCACGTGTCTGTATGCACCTGAGAGAGTGCACGTGTGCACACACACACAGACCAATTGATAAATCACACTTTTTTCGTAACTTCAGTTTCAGACAAATGAAATCGCCCCCAAAAAATAATGAAAGCCAAATTGATCTCCTAAGTGGATCAATAGCAGTTTAACTGAAATAGATAGGGGAGTTTATCGGACCTGATGTAGTAAAACACTAATAAGATCACTTCCAATTCACACACATAGGAGTAAATTTTCAGCACAAATTGATCTCATTGCCAAGGATGAATGGGAACCTTTAGTAACAGATTAGGGCTGTAAAGCTTTCTTTTTCTATACAAACAGCAGATTTTTCTCTTATCCTTACTGATTGCATGTTTTTAACACTGCCTTTCTTCTGCACAAAACAGTAGATTTCTCTCTGAAGTGCCTATTTGTTTCAGACAACAAACTATCAGGTCATCATCTGCACCTTTTTGCACTGAATGGTACCTGAGAGAAAGAATATGGTTGTAAAAATCACTTATGGCCATGAACATAAAAGCATTCTTCTCAGAGCCCTTGTTGCCACTCCTGCCTGCAGTGATCACTGCAGGGGCTTGGACGAAGTGCAGCAGCCTCAGGAGAAGCAGCGGATAGAGTCCCCAGCAGCACTGCAGAAGAGGGAAGATGGGAACTGGAGGTTCCTGTCTCTGCCACTGACCACTGGATATTTGGCACCTTCTCCTTTAACTTTTTGGTTTTGAGGTTGTCTGCAAGAAAGAAAAAAACTGCTTTTTCCCTGTCTCCTTGACTATGAAATCTGTAAAAGTCAGGTCACTCCCTCTGTCCCCGTGACAGGCACCATGCCACCTTTTGGAGTGGGACAGTAGCACACCCTTCTTTTCATTCTGCATGGCTAGCAAGGTGCTTTTCTCCCTCAGCACTCGAAGGAGTGTGGAGACCCAGACGGAGGCCCCACGCAAGAACGCGGGTGTCCAGGTCTCTGGCTGCAGGGAGTGCCTGAGCCTGGCGCTCGTACCGGAGGACAGCAGAG
>Ga0065711_1009199_pt1 | contig 15109 bp, 6 predicted proteins | sample Hoacrofraction12_FD_59098 | JGI IMG/M metagenome (GOLD analysis project Ga0065711, IMG submission 59098) | Hoatzin crop microbial communities from Cojedes, Venezuela - Epithelial fraction 12 v2 (version 2) | ecosystem: Host-associated > Birds > Digestive system > Esophagus > Crop | place... | reverse complement strand
TCTGATTTACAAACGCAAATGAAACTAAGGAAAAGAAAGACACAGCCAATGAGGACAGTATATATTAATCAGCAGATTCTATATAATTTTTCAAAATTTTATAAATTTGGTAAAATTCTATGTTGATTACAAGTACCACAGAACATGTTCTAGCTTTCAACAACGAGATTAAAAAATTGTATTTCTGAATTACTTCAGGACTGAGATGCATTATTTTCTCTTCTTACACCATTTTACGTGTACACTTACAGAAAATGCAGCTGATATAGCCAATCAGCTTCTGAATCTCACTGGTGAAGGGCAGCAGCTAACCTCAGACAAAGTAAATGATGTTGTGCAGAAGCTCAAAAAAATTGTGAATGATGAAGAAATCGATGAATCTCTGGGTTCTACCGTGGTGACAATTTTTTCCAATATTCTAACCAGTTCAGACAGTGTATTGGCAGCATCATCTTCAGAGTAAGTATTTCTGCATTTGAGACAAGCTTTTGAGACCAACCTGAATGTTGGAAGGATTCATCCTCCCATACATATGCAGTACAAAAATCAAACTTTTCTGATTTTCATCAAAAAGAATTTTTCAAATTAGATTTACAAATATTTCTTCTTGTACTAAAATTGATGTGCATGACAAAGATAAAGTATTTGGATGGAAAAGAAGCCTCCTGATACATGATACAGCATTGATCTAAGTATTGTTGGAAAATTTATGATAAGTAGCCAGATAGTTTCTGTCAATCAAAAGCTTTTGTTTTCAACAGAGATGCATAAATTTAGAGCCTGACAGTCTCCTTGTGAATACACAGATGGGTTACAGAAACATAGTCAATAATAAGATCATCTTAAACGTTAAGAGCATACAGAGCATAGTGGTTTTATTCCTGTATTCAGTTTTTAGAACAATTTTATTTCTGGTTTTAGAGCTCTAAAAACTATTGATGCCTTGGCTTTAAAGATCCAGTTCACTGGACCATCCATGAGTATTTCAACACGAAACCTTGCACTTGGAGTGTCTTCTATAAACTCAACTTCATTCAAAGGTGGTTCTTTCAGTGTCAGTCCACAGAACAATGCATCTGATTTCCAGGTATGGAACAAGCAGTTGTATTTGAATGTGAAATGTGCCTGTTGTTTCAAGTGTGTTTCCTGTGGTTCCTATAAAACCACTTACAACTCTGAATTCTTCCCCTACTTTCTATTTCCTTTTTCCAGCAACCGTCCAAACAGATTAATGTAGTATTTCCTTAAGTGACAGGAAACCCAGATAAACTCACATGTTCCGTATGGATGAAAAGTAATTTGCTTACAATCTAGAACAGGCTTTCTTTTTTTTTTATAGTTTGGTTTTTTTCACTAATGAAAAGGGAAAATAATCTTTAACAGTCTGCTGTGTTACCCATTGTACACTAGCTAACAAGTCCTTTGATGCATTTCAGCTTTAGAGTAAGATGACTAAACATAGGTATCTACATCTGGATTTCTGCAGATACAGTAGGTCTTCAACCTTTCAGTATAGTTTAAACACCTACTGCTAACAGAGACCTACAGCTGATCCAGTTGTCCACATATGGGTTGATAAGCTTGTGCCATTTGGGATGTCCGAGGCAGTTCAAGACATTTATGTGAAGTTTGACTAACCTAGACATGAAAACCAAAAGAAACACAGAGCACTCAAAATGCGGAATGGTCTCCAGTGCTGCAGCCTCTAGACAGGCTGCTATAGTTAAGATATATTTTATCACCTCAGAAATATTTTTTTCTTCTTTTTTTCACAAATATGAAAGCTGAGACATCTAAAAACTGTGAAATAGCATCTGAGGTGCACATGAGCACCTACTGGGATATTCCAAAGGTTCTGTTGAAATCAGTAGCAATGCGGTGCCGAGACTTTTTCGATTTCACTGTGTGCCTGTCTGCTTCTTATGGCACCTAAATGCTTTTAAAAATGTAGTGCAACGTGGTTTTTTCACAGTTATATAAGAAGTCTACAACAAAGGTAATGTAATCTCAGTTTTCTAGGAGTGTAACCATTCAAATACAGCGAGCCTTACTTGAAGATACATACAGAAAAGATTAAATGAAAAATAAAAAAGCTGCTATTGTTTGGACCAGAGGAACCAAATCTGAATCCAGACAACACATGGCATTATGAAAACAGTTAAAGACTGATCACTAGAGTATAAGCATCTTATGGAACTAAATTAATCCCTGCTGCAAATTGGCAAGACAACAATCGTAATAAATGTCTGATCATTTTGTAAAGTACTATGCACTGTAAAAATCAAAAACAGTAATGAAGACAGTGCTATAAAAACTAGTAGTAATATGATAGACTGCAGGCCTCTTATGTGCTGTGTATATAGACTTTGGATCATATCTCAGATGCTAGTTCAAATAGATAAAATGGATTTAATGTAGTTGAGATTTCACATATTTATATTCATAAACATTTTGGCTAAATTTTCTTGGAGTCAATTTTATTAGAAATTTTTGATGGTACTCTACTTTTGTTTAGCTCTCTTATTAATGAAGCTCAATAGCTGATTGTTCTTTGATTGTTATCAAAGGAACACTTCTTCTCCAGATTTCATCCTTTGTACTTATGGAAAGAGGAAAGGAAAAGTTCTGAGGTCAGGTTTGGGATGTTCGCATGTATAATAAGAATTACCATCTGTGGCTTGAGGACATCCAGGAATTTTCTTGCCCTGGAATCATTTATTACAGCACTGTCTAAATAATCATAAAATCCAAACTCCGTCAAATTATTTATAATGTTCCTATTGGAACATGAGTTTGTTCTCAGACTTTTACATTTCCAACAGCTGATTGAGAATTCTTAGCATCCTTCCTACCAGAGAAGTGCAGCAGCTGTGGTCACCATTTATATTTTCCATGCCTATCAGGAAAGATACTTGCTGTCCCGGCTGAAGGGAGATTCCCTTGTGAAAGCCCAGGTTTTTCACCAGTGATGTGATGATCTGTCCCAAGCTCATCAGGGAGCATTAAACTCTTCAAGCTCTATGTCAGAATGTTTCCAGATTTTATTTCGTATTTTTTTTATAAAGTAGATATCAAACAAATGTATCCATGGCAATGTGGAAAGATTCTATTTCGGTCCCCTGTGTCTTTATATTTCTTGCCAAACCTTTGACTAAGTTAGCTTTGGGTGATTCATATTATTAAATTGTTCCTGTAATAGATCCACACGTCTTTATAGAAGCCTCTTCTACTCTATTTGCAGACAATACCTAATGGGATGTCTTTATCACACACACACTTTCTGTTTAATGTGCCAGAATTATCCTTTGAAAACCTTTCATTCAGCTGCATTTAGCCCTGTCAGGAGATAGCTATGAACCACTTCTTGCTAATTTCAAACAGTGACTATTATTCACAGTAAATCAGTGAAAATTCAGAAGTGAAATAAGTCTATGAGTAGCCTATAGCTTTTAACTTTCTACTAGCTAATGGTGCTTTAAGGATCGTACGACTGATCATGAAAAGCGTAAATACATGACCAAATTGCCTCTGGAGAAGTCAGGAGTGTGAGTTTCCTCGTCTCACAGTAAAATTCTTGAATGCTTTTACTATAAAGCCACTGTGAGCTGGCTTGCTCCTGTTCCTTTGGTGGGTAGGGTGGCACACCTTGAGTATGCCGTGGTGGGAGAGCGTGCAGTCATAGAATTGCTGCCTGGTAGCTAATGAAATGCAAGTTTGCATCCTGACTTACTTGCTGCTCACTTGATACATCTCTGTGCCATAGAGGGCTTTCAGCTGACGTTGCCTGTATAGTTTAAGCTTATACTGATGGCAGAAAGTGTCTTTTTTGTGCTACATAGCACGATAAATGTAGAGATGTGATACTAATTATTACTGAACTTCCCTTCTGTGACAGAGAAACTAGAAAGGCGCATAAGAGAATTAATTCAGATGTGCAGATGAAGCCAAATAATAAAACTCAAGAAAGAAGGATGAAGAGCATATTTTTCAGTTCTCAACATTGTTTGGTATGAGGAAAAGTATCTTGAAGGTTACTGAAAATTATTATAACTGCTATTATTGTCATCTTACTATTTCCAGAACATCATTAGAGCAGTGGAGGAGTTTGTTTGTTTGTTTGTTTGTTTTGTCTAATACCTTCCTGTAGCATAAGGCTGATGTCATGCTGGAAGGGTGGGAAAACCTTCTAAGCTTTATTTATTTATTTATTTATTGCATCAACTCTTACATAGATACAGGTCATATCAGTGTTTATTGGTTCTAGTCCCATGTTTAGATATCTTTGTGTAAGGGTGTGAACCCATTTGTGGACAATAAATGGTTTGGTTTTATTTGAACATGTTCTTCTGTTTATTTAACAGATAGATTTTGACAAGGATCAGACAAATGCCTTTGCTTCTGTCGTTCTGCCACCAAGTTTACTGAAGAATTTAAGTCAAGAGGAGTTTGAAGTTATATCCAGGGCTCAATTTACTTTCTTCAATAAAAACGGTCTTTTTCAGGTAAACTGTAATGTGTTTTAAGTAATTTCAGTTCGGGTAAGTCAAAGGCAGCTGATAAAAGTTTTTTTGTAGTGTAATCATTTCACAGCATCTCATGAGTTATAGGAATGAGAAGGTGATAGGAGATGTAGGCACTAGAGACAGCGTTATGTTCAGAGTGACAAAGTAGACAAAGTGCCGAAGTTGAATTGAAGTCAGTGATTTGACTGCAAAGTACTGTCACATGCAAGACAAACTTTTTCTCAGGGTAATCTGTGGAAATTTGGATCCCAGCTGCTTATAATCAAAGTAGCAAGGCCATTTAAAGGGCATAACATCTGGTAAAATGCATTAATATAGGTCCTTGACGCTCAATGGAGCCGGGTTCTTGTCTATCAGAAGGGAATTTGGCCTATAGCACTGCCAAGCCTATTTCTTTCTCTTTTTACTGAAAAGAGTTCATTAGCACTCGTGTCCAGCTGACTACTTGTATTCAGTTGGAAACTGGGCTGATGGTCATCAGCCAGAGAACATTTGTTTCTATTCATACTATTCTTCTTTTCATAGATGTGTTCTTGTAAGCATACTGTCTTTTAATACAGAATATGGATAACAATACTTGAGTCTGAAAACTAAAGGGACTCAGGTAGATTTGATTTTTTTCTCCTCTGGGTCCCATGACGTGGTAATTTTAAATAGTTCCTGCACAGTAGATGCAAAAAATTAGGAAGAGTTTGAAGCTTGTAGAAAATGACTGAAAACATACCTATTTTGAAAAAAAAAATCAGTTAATTATTAAGAAAACATTGTTTCATAGTGAACTGTAGACTAAGCCTCAGAAGACTTGAGTTTGTTTTCCCATTAGTATTTCAAGTGACCTTTGGCTCTTGTGCATCCGCAGAACTCTGTAGTATTGTGTTGTCCCTATATTACCGTTTTTATTGGCAGTGTATCCAGATTCTTCAGATAATCTAGGCAAGAAAATACCCATGACCCACAGTTGCCTTCTGAAATACACTCCGAATTATCTTCAGCTATTTAAATTAGTACTCATTTTAAGCCAGCTTTTGAGAAAAACAGGATGGATGTATTTAATAAAGAAACCAGAGGAATATAGATGTAGGCTTGTCACAATGGCATAAAATCATGCAAAGTCAGAATGTGACCTTTAATGGTGCTAGAATGTGTTTCTAAGGGATACTTAATAAGTCATTGAAAAGTGAAAAACAGGAATATTTGTATCTAAATTTGCAACTAGAATTCTTTCAATTTTTTGGTGTTTTTCAAAGTATTCATGGGTGACATGTTCAACACAATTAATTCAAAATGCATAAAACTCACATTTTAGTGTCTAAAAATAAATAAATAAATAAATAAAGGCTAAAAATAAAACCTAAAAATAAAACCTGAAAATAAATTGATCCACATGCCGTCTCAAATGGAATAACTTTATCCATTAGTATAAGAGTATTTCATAAATGTATTTATTCCAATTGCAATTTAAAAAAATCGTAATGCTATTAGCTGTATTTCTTATACGCATGCAATGCAACAGTGAAACATCATACCTCACAGCACTAGAGGGTTTTTTTATTGCAACTGAGAGAATGCTAGTAAGTTAATCCTGTCATTCATTAAAATTGATGGTTACATTACTTAGAAGACTGTATGAAAAATTAATGTAAGATGCCAGGGTAGGATTCATTTCACCGAAGTCAGCTGTATTCAATGTACATACCTATGCCAGAACTGTTGTCCATAAGTTGCCTTCAAAGCTGGTCAATGGGAAAGAATGGACACCACTGAGGTGTGACACATCTCATCCTAGTGCAGGAGGAGGCATCTGTTCCTCAGGCAAAGACTGTAGTGCGATTTGAGACACCCCAAGGTACAAAGGTACTACTGGCAGACACACGTGACGATGAACATGTAAGAGATGTGAGATCTTCTGCAGTAGCAACTGGAGACTGGGCAGGATACCTTAAAATCTCTGTTTTTTGGTGACCTGTGTTTGACCTAGAATAGAATAGGTAAGATGAATTATTGATCTAGAATAGAATAGGTAAAATGGATTATGCCCTGGATGTGCCAGCTTCCTTTCACTTAGTATGTTAAGAAACCCTAGAATGGCTACTTGAGTTCTAGACATCTTCTTTTTACATACCTCAAGTTAGGTTGGAAGGGTCATCCTCATGAGTTCTGAGGCCAAGAAAATAGTGTGCAAATATGATAAATATGTGAATCATAATGATTGTCTAGACTAGACCAGATTTCTGTCATTGATACTAGTCTCAGCATTTCTTTACTTTGTAGCTCTGTATATTTTATTGGCTAAAAGCTTACCCCTAACTTTAGCTGAGCACAGCCTTACAGCTAAATAAGCAGTTATCTGTATTTTACTTTAATGCACACATTATTTGTATTCCTTTCTAAAGACAAGTAAGAATATATTAAATTGCCTTCCCTAAAGAGACCGTCTGATATTTATTTCTAGTTTTTGTTATCTGCTAGAGACAGAATCCACTGAAACCCATAGAAATTTGTCCAAAGGCTTTCATAGACTTTGTCAGATGTTGAAACTTAGGTAGTAGCTAAGAGGTTTTCATTTATTTGATTGCTCAAGAGCTGTCTAGAAAACCATGTTTTCATTCCTCTGCAATTTCAAAGTTTTTAGGATATTATGTCACAAAGCTCCAGTAGAATCTGAAATACTGTGTTTGAAAACTCTTGGATGTGGTTGTTAAGAAATGAAATCTTCTTCTTAGGATAATGTGCACTTAATAATTGAAGCTGTTCTGTCTCTCATGAATAGTGGGATCTCATGAGCCCAGTGCTGAGCTGATGCCTGACATCTTGTCAGGCTAACAAAGCCCCTAGACTGAAGGAATCAGGGGGTTCAGGAGTCTGGCAGCCCCAATTTTTGGAGGGAAAGTGAGTGGCAACAGACTTCATTTGACCTAAAATCTGCCACAAGCAGTGACCAAGCTTCCCAGCTTCCTGTAAGGCCAACCAGGCATGTAACTATGCAAGTTTCAGTGGAAGCTCATCAACAGAAAATAGTACTTCCAGAGCACTTCCATCACAATAAATCATTAGTTTCCAAGGAAAACTTCTCTTTTGGAAAATTCTCAACCTGGTACTTTTTCACTGCAGGTTAGAAATGGCATTGCTCAGTGATAATGTCAGTCTTCTATTTAAATTTTCCATCAAACAGACCTTGCAGAAAATGCCTCCTACAGTATGTAACATTGCTTTGAATTTGTTTACTACTGCTTAGTCAGTCATTGTAAGATGGAGGATGGTTTAGCAACTATACATAGAAAACAGGTTATTCTCCAAAAACTTTGCATCTGTTAAAAAGGATAGCATCGACAATAAAATAAGAAAGCTAGTTCATTCTTGTCTGGGGAAGTGAGCTAATCATGTCACGGATTGTTATCTGCTACATTGTTTGAGTTACAATTTTGTTGGCATCAGACATAATGATTAAAAGGGGAATGTATGCCTTCTAACCTCTCTCTATAATTGTGCCTATATGTGTTTATGACTATAAGGAAAATAGGGAAACTTCAATGAGGCAAACACATAATTTGATTTTATAAACATAATGTTCTTATATTGCTTGATCAAAAGTGTAGAAATGCTGACAAGTTATTTATTCTGGCACACTGCAGAAATGAGACTGTGCACTCTGACTTTTATGTTATGTGCTGTGTAAGCATTTATTGTATTTTTCTGAATCTTTCAAAGGATGCAGAAAATCCTGCCAATTTGACCAGTTTTGTAGTGGCATGCAGTATTGGAAACATAACCATTAAGGATCTTCCAGATTATGTGAAGGTTACAATTAGGCATACCAAAATACAGGTAAGACAAGACTGATTATTCAGAGGAACAGGAATGCAGATTATATACAGTAAAGGCTGAGCATATAGCCTGATTTATTTGGGTGGATTTTGAGTAAGGACATAAACTCAGATGGAAATAAAAACTCCAGAACAAAAGCAAGTAAGCAACAAGTAAAAACAAATAACCTCTCCCATCCTCACACATTGCTGCTCCAGTCATGATCTAACATTTATCTGAAAGACTATTGATTGTGCTACTCGGAGGCAATTTCTGTTCCAATAACTGTAGGCAAAACCAACATTCATGACCATGTTTGTGACCAGTGACCAGGGACACTATTTATTACACTGGAACTTTAGAATTACTAAATTCTTTGATCAAACATGAATTGCTTTGTTAATAGTTCCCCAAATTCTTTTGTTGTTATGTGGTTTTCAGCAAAGGAAGAATGGATAGAACCACACTTTTAAAAGATGACAGCAGTTCATTTAGGGAAATGCAGAACAAATGCAACCTTTTGGCACATACTGTTTTAGTTAAAAAATGGATGAGCTTGATCTTTTCTCAGACATGTTGCCAGTAGCTACCTCAAAAGAGAGACAACAGCCCTACAGGAGTTAAGCAAGAAGATGAAGATGTTAAAATGCAATACCTAAGTAAATTGTTTATGTAATGAGAGCCTGGTTTGTAATTTTTACAATCCAATTAACTTTTCCTTACATTTTTGTAATGATTATTTTAAAGTCACACAAAACAACCTCCACTTTAGATTTTGTAAAGACATCATACTCATCAATAACTTTAGTGAGACAATAAAACTTCATTATTCTGATGACTGGGAAAAAGAACAGTGCAGAGGAACAGTGCTCTAGATTTTATAATGTGGGCAGATGTGTCCTTCTAGCAGAGTAAATACTAATTTGACACTAGAGAAAATTTCAAAAATCCAAATAATATTTATTCTTCTACTTATTAAGTGAAAAGATATGTAGTAAAATAGCTGTTCTAAATGTATATGTTGATGAGATGTAGGTCTGAATAGGTATAAAAGGTCTACTTTTAATATGTTCTTAGGAAGATCCTAAGCCTACCTGTGTCTTCTGGGATATGAATAAAAATGGTAAGTTTAAAAATGCTGTCATTTCTTTTATGTGGGGAATAAAGGTGTCTAAGTTTTAAAATCAGTCACAGTCTTGCCTCTTTTTGCTTGTTAATCAGTCCTTGCAGAATTAGGTGAAATATTCAGACTATGTCATTTCTAGTTAGTAAGGTCACTTGTAACAGCGGGTGTTAAATATTCTTATTAAAAGTTTTGTACATAAATTTGATTAACACTTTAAATTTGTAAATAGTTTTTCTACTTTTCTGTATCTGATAGCAGTTTTTCACTGATCTGTCTGCATACGCAAATTAAATAGTAATTCTAATCAGACACAGGAATGGTTCTTAGCCATGCTTTTAACTGACCGTTTTAAAAATGTTGGGTTATTTAATTGTGAGATTGTGCCTGTTACAAAGCTTAAGGTGTTTTATCTTCCATGGAAGGTTAGAAACTATATTATGCAAACTTCATTTAGGCAGAGACACAACATGCATCGTGTAAGGAGATGACAGTCTCCACAGTGAGGTCCCGTATGGAGACACATATTAACAGGGCTTTTTTTTTAGCTCATTCTTCATTGCTACTGCCTAACTCGTGTGTGGTGTTAAACTCAAGCTCTTCATCCTTTGCCACAGACAAAGCTGTTCTCTGGGATGACTTTCCAGATCATTCTATTTTAGAGATCACTACTGAGATGTTACTTTGCCTTACCGTGAAACAGAGATAGAGCAAAGAACTGTCCTTAGCAGTAGGATTTGAGGTGGAGGTGTTTAGTACAGAAAGTCTTGCAAGAAATAAAATTTACCATAAAAGTTGTAGCTGAAAGCAGGAAATTAAGACAGAAGAACTGAGAAGAATGCAGAAGGATAAAAATAGCAAAAAAAACCCCAAAAACTAGGAAGCCAAACTCAAAAAGCACATCAAAGGAGAAACACAGGGAGGAATTCTCAGTGGCTGCTCGAGTAGGGGAGAGTTTTAAGTGGTTTTGTAACCTCTTCACAGTCTTTTGAGAGATTCTGTCTTGAATTTGAGGTAAAGTTACAGGGTCAGGCAGATAATTTGCTGAGTTTTGCCTGGAGTTGTGCAAAAATGTCTTTAAGACTTCAGAGAATATGAACGATTTCACAAAATTTGTTCATATTTTAGCAGGAAAAAATTAAAGGAGAAGTAATCAGAAATACAGATTTTACCTTTTAACATTTTTTTTTTAAATAAAATCTTTTTATTTGTCTTTCGGAATGGCCTTTTCAGGTGGGGTGAGGGACTCTTTATTTCATGCTTTTACATAAGGCCACAAAGGATAATTGGGATTATCCTCTCTGACCTTCTGCATTATATGCTGCAGAGAGGAAGGGACCCTCTGCTCCTGGGCCATAAATGCTTTCATGTACCTGGGGATATGTGAGTAGGAGGGAGGCAGGTGCAGATACTGCATCAGTGTGCTAAAAAGGAGTTCTAAAACCATCTTACTGTTGGGTAAAACTAAGGTGTGTGTTAATGCATGATCCACATAGTAGGTCTTACTCATCCCTTATTAACCAAAAAGCTCCTTACCTTTATTATAGATCTCCATCTATTGCCTCTGCTCAGTAGGCCGTTACTGGGACACTCATCTGGTGTGATTCTCTGCAGGCACTAGGAAATCTGACACTTGCTTCTTTCCTGATTGTTATAATGTTCACCCGTTGAACATGCGCTTGAGAAAGCACTTCTGCATTTGCACAAGGTGAAGTGAGAACTCTGTTAAAAGAGAGTGTGACATGAGTTTGTTGGGAAGTATGGTTTCTCCTATTTGATTTCCACAGGTGGCAGTGGTGGCTGGAACCCTGCAGGCTGCCAAGTGGATGCAGAGTCCAATGAAAATGAGACCGTTTGCTTGTGCAACCACCTCACACACTTTGGGGTCCTAATGGTAGGCAAACTCACTGTTCACAAAGTTACCTTTCCTAGGAACTGCAATGCAGTTTTTGTCTTGGGTCAAGACAACTTTCATTTTTGTTGCTTGGGTCAGTCCTTTTGCACATGAGTTTTAATNCATNATTTTCCCCCTTATTGTCATAAAATTACCTTTTCGTAACAAAATAGCTAGTGATAAGGATTCAGGAATGAGGTAATGAGTAAAGTTAGTAATGAAAGTATATTATTATTATTATTATTATTATGTTTATGTTTATTACAAGTGGCTAAATATTATAAAATAAAAAGTAAAATGTGCCTATAAGAGTATGCTAAATTTTGAAAATACCTGGGCTTAAGACTTCTGAGCAATACCAAAATACAAATAGCATATTATAGCATCCAGCTTCAAACTGGGACATGACTGGTTGAAAAAAAAGTCAGGGACTGTAAAACCAAGGCCCAGTACTAACACTTCCACTAGCAAAATAGAAAAAATCAATCTTAACGTGTCCTACAGTGCAGGGAGTCCCTGTCATTTCCCTTAACAATGTGATCTGATGAAAATGACCTGCAGCTGAGACAGGAGGGTGAAACAAGAGGGAAGTGAATGAGAAACAGGTCTAGGTAGATTTGAAACTTCAACATCAGGAAAGTGGGAAGTTGTTGGCAGAAAAAAAAAAAAGAGAGGTTCATATTGTCAGAGAAAACAGTAGAGAAAGAAAAACGTCCTACAGTCAGTAAAACTGCTACTGAGGGTGAGAAGTCAATGGAGCCCAATAATTTGCTTTCTTCCTGAGATTCAAGGGGCTAAATTGTCCCTTGCAAATTTACGTTGCAGATCTGACAAGATTTATATTTATCTAATGTCAAAAAGTATAAAGCAGTATCTTCTTTTGTGAAATGCGCAAACCCCTATTTGCTGTTTTCTTATAAATGCCTTTAATCAGCTTTGGGGATGCCTTGCAGTGCAGACCTTCTTTTGGAAAAAGTCTGCCCACTGAGGGCTGGTACAAAATGTATAACCAGTACTCTGTCACAGCCTAAAGCGAAGTGTCCAGTCTGGGTGGCTGAGATAGGTAGAGCATAGCCTGTCAGGAAGATGAAAGAGGGAACTGTATAGAGCACTTCAGCCTCAGTAGCGTAATTCCTGTAGCATTCAGGTGCCTCCAGTAATGTTTTTGAGAAGAAATTTCCAACATGAAAAAGATGGAATACTGATGTCTTGTCTTAGCATTTGGTGATTTTTTACACTCAGTAATGGGATGAAATGTTTCTTTCCATCTCAGATTAACATTCTTTGGTCTCTGAAACATACCTGAAGAAATTTTGTTTGCTCCTGATCACTGCAATGCTGTAGAAGTATTTGGGTTTTGATTTAATTTGTTGCAGTGACACACAGGACTTAACTGCACAAGGAAGCCACATGCACTGACTTTTTCAGCTTTGGCCTTCCAGAGCCTTCTTAATAGAGCTGCTCTCTTCACGTCATGCTCAGATGTAGATATGAAAAAGCTGCAAGCTTTTTGTCTTTTTGCAATCTAAATTGTGGTCTTGTTTCACTTTTCATCCTCGAAGGGAGAAAAAAAGGGCTTTCTTTAGGATATATTCAATGAGTCCCTTATCTTTCCCGAGTGCGTTTGTGGCAGTAGGAAATAAGGCAGAAGTTCTTTGAATTTGGGCTGTGTTCCAGTAGATTTTTACACAGTTTTGCCCCATTTAGTTTCTTTTACATTTGAATAATCTTTGGTGACTTTAATTTAGCTATTAAATTATTTTCAAATAACACTTTCCTTGTATATATAAACTATAACATAAGGTTGGGACAGGGTGTGAGAAACTGCATACAGCTCCTTCCTTTTCCTATGAAGAATGGCAAGTTCTGTAGCATTTTGTTGGTTTCTTTTTGATACAGAGTTTTGCTAGGGACAACAGTTACACTGACTACACTGACTGTAGAATAGACACCATTATATGTTAGTATTTGCGCACATTTACTCCACAGTGATATAGATCCAAACATTCTCGTTTTTTCTTGTACTTGAAAAAGGAAATAACACTGGCATTTATTCTCAGACAGTACTATGTGGCAATTACAGTTGGACAGAAAGCTGGAAAAAAAAATCGTCAGAATGTTCCTGCTTCATTTCCATTTTTTTTTAAATGTTGTCTTTGTCACTATTTTTCTGACCAATTCTATTTATAACTGTAGTTTTCATGTCAAAACAGACCATAAAACCAAAAAGCAATATCTTGCCCTTGGTTTCACCAGCAGATGATTAGCTACATTGACTCTTATGAGCTTTCAATAATGAGAAGTGATGTCACAAACTCCCCAGAATGTTGCACATTTCAGTATGTATAGTTTTAAGTTACATTTTCAATACACATACAACATAAACTTCTATTTAAATAGAGCTGGCTATAAGCAACTGAACTAAAAAGTTTGAAAAGGGGAGATTTTTCTAGCGAAGGACATTTGCATTGCTGTTACTGAATTAGAAGGATCAGTATTGGGTTCAGTTTATCTGCTGATGCCAGCAGTTATAATACTTAAAGTACAAAGTTTTCAAGAGCTATGGGAAGGAAGTGAGAGGTGTAGCGACTGTAGACTAAGTATACTTAGTAAACATGAACCCTAATGTCAGGGTTATAGTGGTATTGCCAAAGTGCTTTTGAGTTTTACTGGACTGATTATCAAGTGTTGTGCGCATGGAAAAGGTGTTTGCTATAATTGATGCCTCTTCCTTCTCTCTCATGTAGGACCTTCAGAGAACCGTTACACAAATAGATCCACAAAATACCAAGGTCCTCACCTTTATCACTTACATTGGCTGTGGGATATCTGCTATATTTTCAGCTGCAACTCTTCTGACATATATTGCATTTGAGTAAGTATTAGCTCTGTGAAAAGCATCACAAGGGAAGTACCTGTGTGTGATGAATAAAATAAATTAGTTATAGGGCTGGTATGGTTTATTTGTCTAGGAAGGGGAATCCATGTTTAAAAAAAAACCTGCAAAATCATGGTCACAATGTTGTAAGTGGAAATTTTTTTCAAGGGGAAGTAAGTTCAGATTTTTTCCTCCTGTTTCCAATGTGTTGTGCTGCTCAGGCCTGGGAGCAAGGCTAATGTGTCTCAAAATTTTCTCTTTCCGGAGTACAGTGTCCTCTAGATTCTGAACAGATGTAAATTATTTTGAAATCTACAACCAGGCTTTTTGTGAAAACAAAACAAAACTTAGCCATGTCAGCATAACAAGTCCTAAGTATAAGAAGAGAAATTTCCAACTAGAACAACTGCATTCTAGAGCCCTTCAGAAAGAAGTGGGAAGAGAAATAAAATGAAGATAAATTGTGGATTGTTTTAAGAATCTCAACAGCAGTCTTACTGAAATGTGCAAGTGACTCAAGGGAATGCAAAAGTTTTGAAGTGATACGGTTCTGCGAACAATGAAAAGAGAAAATGAAGTCATGTCAACACAAAGAAACCATTCTGCCTGTAACTGGACGGGACAGAGTAGCTGCTAAAGAAGGATAGTTTGCTGGGGGGGGGAAGGGGGTTTTCAAGTGCTAAATATCTCCAATGATTACATTCCTATTGCATTACCTATGGTATAGTGTTCTGGTCCAGGATGGCAAAAGTTGGCTTGCCCCTCAGTTCATACATTTCAATGTGTATCAGTTAAAAAAAGAAAACTTGATCTTCAGTCTTCCTAAGATCCTATTAAAAAAAAAAAAAAAAAAAAAAAAAAAAAAAAAAAAAAAAAAAAACAAAAAA
>Ga0065711_1042832_pt1 | contig 15111 bp, 9 predicted proteins | sample Hoacrofraction12_FD_59098 | JGI IMG/M metagenome (GOLD analysis project Ga0065711, IMG submission 59098) | Hoatzin crop microbial communities from Cojedes, Venezuela - Epithelial fraction 12 v2 (version 2) | ecosystem: Host-associated > Birds > Digestive system > Esophagus > Crop | place... | reverse complement strand
ACCTGCTGGCCACACTCCTCCTAATGCACCCCAGGATCCCATTGGCCTTCTTGGCAGCCAGGGCACACTGCTGGCTCATGGTTAACCTGTCGTCCACCAGGACACCCAGGTCCCTCTCCACAGAGCTGCTTTCCAGCAGGTCCGCCCCAAGCCTGTACTGATGCATGGGGTTGTTCCTCCCCAGGTGCAGGACGTGCAGATAATAAATTAAACAAGGACTGCGTGCTGTCTTGTCCTGTACATGTGATGATTATCTGAAATACAGTTAAGGTACAGTAGTTCTGTGCAAATATGGTTGATTAATTTTACCCAACCCTACCATTACAGTTAATGGTACAAGCCTCCTGGCTGATTCAGAACCATGGGTCATACTAATGGTAGCCATTTTGTGAGTGAGCCATTAGTTCCTCTTAAGCCATGGTAATTTGTCAGCTAAGCCCCATTAAACCTGGGTATGTTCTTAGTCTTTTGTGAATAAGAGGCAATATGCTGCTCTAAATTTTTATTGAAGTTTTGTATGTAGGTCTGTAGTAAGGTTGTTGTAACTCTGAGGCTCCGTACACTAGACTTCACAATTAATGGTTTTAATGGTTCTTGTGTTTTTAAATCACTTATAAAGAGAACTTGGCTCCTTAAGTGTGTGAGGTATTTGGAATATGGGAAAAATGTACAGCAGTGGAGCTACTGATAAAAACTTTCAGTGACTTTAGACGGTAAGGTATAAAATGTGTATAATGACATTTTGTTCACTCTGCTAATAGTGAATGCTTAAGTAAAATATACTTTTGAAAATGTTATACTATCACGTACTGGAAACTTGTCTAGATGAATTCAATTCTTAAACATGTATTTACTCCAGCTGTCTGTGTTTCTCTGCAGGGGGAGCTTGCTAACCAGAAGTCTTGCTGATATTGTAAAGAAAGAGGACTTTGTACTTGATTCAGAATATCTGGTCACGTTATTAGTGATTGTACCAAAGTAAGTTTATTGTTTGTTCTAAAAACAGAATAAAATAAGAAATTTAAATCAAATAATAGATCCCACAACCCTATAGTACTGTAAGAAGGGACATCTGAACTTGTTTGGGGTTTTCCTGGATGAACTAACACATTTTTGGAAGCTTAGTAGAGGCAAATGAGCCTGTGTATGTGTATTCCATTGTTCATGAGAATACATCACAAAAGAATGCGGATTGCTCATGAATTTCTTTAAGAAACTGAAGATTAGATTTATACCTCATCTAATATTAGCCATGGCTAGTCATATTGCAGAAGGTATCCTTATGAAAATAAAAAGTACTGAGCAAAAACATGACTTGTTTTACCTTAGAAAGCTTAATGATTTAATTACCCTGGTTAGGACTATGCTGACTTTCACTACTTAGTGAGTGAAATGAACTCTTTACTTCTTTGCTCCGCACTTTTTCAGACTGCCAGAAAGCTGGTTTTTTACTTACCTAAGTCTCTACCAATGGGACACTGCTTATGTCATATCAAAGGTTTGCTGGGAACAGGTTGTTCCTGTCTGAAATGTTTGAACAATGGAAAAACCCACCCTTCACCTTGGCCAAGGAAAGTGGTGATACAGATGCCCTTAAAACTCTTGTAATATGAGAAAATGACACTAGACTGGAGCTGGGAACAAAGAGAGCTTCTAACTTGTAAAGGTAGCCAGCTGGCTGGTTACCATGTGAAGCAGTAGTCTCTGTCACGTGTAAAACTCTGGTGAACCCAAAACAATCTTGCAGTGGCTTTAGCAGAAAGCAGGTGATTAGTGTATCTTGACTGTTATTTTTCTTGTATCTTTGACTTGTTTTTGGTGTTGAAAGGGTGGAACCTCTTCACCACCAACTACAGAAGGGCAGGGCTTCCAGAATTCTTGGTGGTCCTTCAGGAAAGTGTAGGGCTCTGGGGAACCCATTTGTAGTTGTGGAAATAGTATTCCTATTAGTAACTCAGAAGAGCAGAGTTACGTAAGGACTTTCTCATAAACCTTGAGATTTATGTCCATTTGGTCCCCTGAGATCTGTACTTAATGATGACTAATTTAGTTTCATAGTTCTTTGATTTCAAAAATTTTACACTTATATGAAGACTGAAGATCACAGAATCACAGAATAGTAGGGGTTGGAAGGGACCACTGTGGGTCATCTAGTCCAACCCTCCTGCTGAAGCAGGGTCACCTACAGCAAGATAAAATGTTACTTTTGTTATCATTATAGTTTACTTACCAATGACCTTAAAAACAGCATGAGGAGGACTGTTCCTGATGTCTTGTGTATTGCTGACAGCCTGCACCTGGGTTGGAAGATGTGATGATTAGATGTTTTCCACATTTTTTTTTAGAAAACTTGATCCATTAATCTAAGATCTTTACTGAAAGTCTAACCATAATCTGTGTATTCTCTAGATTAAATTATAATGACTGGGTTAAACAATATGAAACACTAGCAGAGATGGTTGTACCACGTTCCAGCAAGTAAGTTGTTAAATGCGAAATCTCATATTTCTGTGTGCTATATTTTATAAGTGTTCTTGATATGTAGTGACTTTGAATTTTAAAGATTGGTCAAAAACTTGTCAAAGCGTCTAGCTTTATAGCTTTATCTGGTCAAGCTTGATAGTTGTAGTTGAAAAATTCAAAGGTTCTCTAACTCTAGGGTTAACAATGTTATCAAATTAACTTACGTGGGAAGAGTAAAGGAATTGAAAAGTTAATCTAGTTCAGGTCAAGCGTATTCAGCTTTGAGCTAGTGCATGGTGGGGTTTAGCAACAAATCCTAGCTGCTAGCCTGTAAGCTTTATGCCTCTATTTAGAGGGCTTGAAACAAGTTACATATACTCTCTGAAAGCTGCTAAAGAATGAAGAACTGTTAAGCCACTTCAGCAATCTTGTAATCACACTGAAAATAAAGTCAACATGTAGCACAAGGCGTTGCTCTGTTGTTACTTTGAACTGACAGAGTGAGGTTTTGGTCAGGCAGATCTGATATTACCAGCTCTATGCCAATTATAAAATCTGAACGTGATCTGGCTAACTTCACATTTGAGTTGGATCAACTTAAGCCTAGTGGGAGATCTGCTAATGATTCTTGTTTAATTACTGGGAACACGTGATCTAGGGATAGCTTAAGAAGAGGTAACTTGTTAAACTGTTGGACGATGCTTGTATCGAAGCCAGTATGGCACTGAGGAACACTCTGAATCTCTTCAAGCTTTTTTCCTAAGATGAAGTCTCAAAATAAGCAGTATTGTCTTGAACTATAGAATAGTGGAACTAGGGGTTGTCTTTACAGCCTGAGAAACACTTTTGCTTAACAAATTATGTCTCTTAATTTGTGTCCTTTTCTATTTTAAATCAATTTTCTTTTTCTTTAAAACCTGTATCTCTAAGAATTCTGTAGTCCAAACTTCTCAGTATTAAACCAGCTTTAGTTCGTTTTTCTGTAAAATAAATTGAACCTGAACAAATATCCAGACATGTATGAAGTGTTTCTGAGTGGTGAAGTCTCTCATTGTGAAGTGGAAACTGCCATCCTTTAGGAAGGGGGTAATAAGAACAGTTGCTGAAGTTTAAGTTACTTTCCGTATAAGCTGTTTAATTCAGGAACTAGTCTCATGTGATTGACTACATTTATGGTCTTGCCTAGTAGGGATAAAGTACAACTTAATCTACTTTATATCAGATCTACAGTGACCTGGACCTTATTAATTCTGACACTTTTTTTTGTGTAGTGTACTCTTTGAGGATCAAGATAGTTACCTTTGTAATGTCACCTTGTTCAGGAAGGCAGTGGATGACTTCAAGCATAAAGCCAGAGAATATAAGTAAGCCTTATTTTGTGTGTGTTCTCTCTTGTGCTTTGAAGGATCTCTAGATAGTCACTTTTGATTTTATTCACTTCCAAATGCAGATTTATGGTCCGTGACTTCCAGTACAATGAAGAAGAGATGAAAGCGGATAAGGAAGAAATGAATAGACTGTCAACTGACAAGAAGAAACAGTTTGTAAGTCTGTATAAACTAGTCATTATAGAAACAGGAGACATCTAAGACTTACTGCTACATAACAATTTCATAAACTTGTGATTCTGAGAAAGCATTGTAAGGATGTAATGATGAAGTCAGCCTGCCACCCGGCTAATCTGCTTGGGGATAATTGAATTTCCTGTAGCACAAATGCTCCTCCCTGCCTTGAACCAAGTGCTGATACTGCAGCTGATAATATATGAAGTTTGAAAATCGGAAAGTATTTGAATTGAAATAATCGGACATTACTAAAATGGTCCTTAATATAGTTAGCCCACAGCAGCTGAGATGATGTATAGAAGAGACAATGGAAGCCTCATGAAGTTTCTCTTTACTTAGTATCAAAACACCCTTTGAGCCGTTATGTCCATAGTGAACTCCACCTTTAAGTTGCCTTTAAGTTGTCTTTATTATCATGGTACAGATACTGAGTATCTGTTCAAATGTGCTTAATGGGCTGAATCTTTTCCTGGAGAATGAAAACATTTTTTTTTTTCCTCTTCCCTTTCACAGGGGCCTCTGGTTCGGTGGCTGAAAGTCAATTTCAGTGAAGCTTTCATTGCATGGATTCATGTGAAAGCACTGCGAGTTTTTGTTGAATCTGTTTTAAGGTAATGAGGCAGACCTGAATAGTGCTTTTCCTAGACGTTGTAAGAATTTACATCTAACTTGGGTTTACCAAATTGAGGTGTGTGAATGCCACTCTTCCGGGAGGGAGGAAACAGGAAGTAGGGCAGTAAGAATAGCTGACGGCAATAGCTTTTGTTGACAGTTGTGGAACATTCGAGTTAGATAATTGTGTATCTTGCCCCTAGGATAGCCTTTCCACCAGTGCTTTAGGAGTTGTAGGTACTCTGTAAGTTGCAGCAAGGCATTTCTGCTGATTCTTAGCTTGCTTTATGAGCTGCTTTGAGTAATATAGCTTAACACCTTGAAACGTAGGCTTTTTCTTTAAAACGTGCCTTTCTAAGAATTTTGTAGTCTAAACTTTTCATTATTAAACTGTTCAATATTCTAACTATAAAATTTCTCTGCTTTTTTTCTTCGTACCTATCCAGAAGTATAGTTCCTAAGTTGACTTAAGAACAGCTGTACTTGTTCTGCAGATGGAAGGACCTGGTTTTTTTTAGAGTTGAAAGGACTTCTGCCTTAGTCAGAAAATGGAGGGTTTTTTTTAGTCTTTTCGATAAGTTCTCATGAAGGAGACAGCCAGAGGAGAAAAAGAAAAAAAAAAATAATCACATTAACTAGCATTCTAGTCCATTTAACAGCTGCTATGGGCTTATTTCGAAGACAAACTTGAGTAAGGAAGGAAGCTGAACTTGAGTTGAATATTGGCAAATATTTCTACACAACTAGAAAGGAGGATTGAGTAGAGAGCAGATTCTCCACCTATTCGCATAAGCAAAGTCTTGCAAGTAAACCAATTGGAATGTTCAATGCTTAGTCAGAGACTCCAGGTAGCTTTGAGTATTGTGTTACATACTTAAAGATTTAAAATAATTTTAAAATCATCTAAACTTCTGTTTTGTTATTTTAAACTTGAAGAAAGAAATTCTACTTTATTGATGCCTTATGAATTATAGAAACAGAAAGGTCTTGCAAAAATGAAAGTGAGCAGAATTTAATCTTCAACAATAGCATTCTTTCTCAAAATAAAATCAAATTCTGCTTTGAAAGATAAAAGGCTCATTTCGTCATTTTCATGGTTTTCTGCTTGACTTCCTCAGGTATGGTTTGCCAGTTAACTTCCAGGCAATGCTGCTTCAGCCTAATAAGAAAACAATGAAGAAATTGAGGGAGGTTTTGTATGACTTATACAAACACCTTGACAGCAGTGCGGCAGCTATCATTGATGTAAGTATTTTTGTAACTGCTGCTCCCCTTCAATATTAGGTTTACTCTGTTTAAACAAAAATCAAGTCTGTTGGCTTTGTTAAACAGCTATACTTGTCCATATTCTCCATCATTTTCTCACAGTACAGAAAATTATGCCTCCTTGTAAAAATGCCACTTCTGTTTTACATTTTTGCAAAGCACGTGGTATTTAAAGTTTCAACCAATGCATTTGACAAGCTGTCTGGTATAAAAGTCTCATGTAATTTGTTCTTATTGAGTTCTTTCCTGCTACTGAGGGAAGGAGGTCTTGTAGACTGCATACGTATTCATATCCTCAAAGAATTCATACAAAGTCAATTTTGATCTGAAACTAGGCTTAAGGAACTTGAATACATTTCATATTCCTTCTGTGCTCAGAAAAAAATATATATAAATTGTTCACAGTCTATGGTATGAGTGGCCTTAATACTGCAACAACTTTTTTTTTTTTGTTGCATTACTGGCTTTGTTTTTAAGTTAACGTAGTTGTCTTTCTCTGCTGAAGGAGGCTGAACTGATGTCAAGTTGGAGTCATCCTTTCTATCTGTAGGGGTCTCATTTCCATGTTTAAAACTGGTTTGCTGGGAGGCTTATGCTACTAATTTGTTTTGTATTGAAAAGCAGTGCTTCTCATAGTTAAAGATTAACTGAAGATGTACCACACAATGAGTTTAGCTGAATTTTAAAAGGTCAGAAATAATCTTTCTTAACGTTACATCTTATGTAATGTTTTTGCAAAGTATTTCCAGGCCTTCTTGGGGAAAGGGGATGTGAGACAATTAAGGTGAAAATTAAAGATGCTGAACTTCCCGTAATTTCCTGGATCATTCAGCACCCTATAACATTCTTTTCATAAGCGGTCTGTGTTTAGAAGTAGTAAAACATAATTACGGTACTCTCCTTCCATTTAGTGGCGGTGTGTTTGCTATAGGAACAGATGTGAATTATTGATACAAAACTACTTCGATTTTGAAAAAGCACTTGTATTTCATTTTGAAAAATACTGTTATTCATTTATGAAAGTTCTAACTTAATCTGTTGCTTAAACAGTCACTTGAAAGTGAAAATTTAAGCTTGAAGTCTTGTCTGGCCTATTTGCTTATAAAACATACAAACATTTCATCTGCTTCTGAATAGGAGTCTGAATTGTAAGAGTGTAACTGGTTCCAAAACTTTATTTGCAGGCAACTATGGATATTCCAGGCTTAAACCTCAGTCAGCAGGAGTACTACCCATACGTGTACTACAAGATCGATTGTAACTTGCTGGAATTCAAGTAGAAGTTCCCTAACATGACAATCTTCTCAGTGTTGGTGTAAACAAACAGAAGTGAGGTTGAAGTACAGTAATACTTTTAACACTCTACTAATCATATGCTTGCTTCCTATGTTAGGTGAATTTAACACACAGTGGTCCATCTCTAGACAGTTTCTTTTTAAAGAACAGTGTCGGTAATCTGCTTTTAACCAGTTATGTCTGTAAATGTATATTGAGAGAATTGAAGTATTTATAAACAGAGTGATTTATTTAAAGAAAAGCTCATTCTGCTTTCATATGGTGGTCCATGTTAATTCCATTTACCATTGTTTATAAAAAAACTTGTTTACAGAGGAATAGTGTAAATGTTCATGGCCATTTTGTTCATTTGATTTAGTAGATACAAATGTGTCAACGTTGTTGAACTGTGATGTAAAGTATGTAAAATTGGTATGAAATTGTGCTTTCTGAATGGTTTAAAATTACAATCGAAGCACTGTAAACACAGGAGAAAATAAAGATACCTGTGCAAATGTGTCACTTTCTTGTACTACATATAACTGTAGATAGCAGTGTCTAAACTGAAGCAGCGTATGAAGTCTTAAAACCAATGCTGCATCCTGCATGCAATGGTACAGAAATGCAACTGACTTCAGCACAAATACTTTTAAGAGATGCAGGTGTTTCTTTTGCTTTGTGCAGAAATGCTCAAGTATGTTGGTTGGCCACCAAACTTATGTACGGATGTTTTTCATGTTTATAACTTTGACTCTAACGAAAAGCTGTGAGATTATTATTGGGAAGGTGATGGTGACCTGGGATGCTAACAAGCTCAGCTGCTTCTGGGATTTTTTGGTAATTCTTTGTTCTTTTCAGTTAGTTGAAGCTTGGGAGTACTTTATGGCTTTGAATATTGTACCATTAGGTCCTTGCTTTTTTTTGACAGCATCCTTTCTACCATACAGGGAATACGACAGCTTCCTTTTAATGTGTATAGAGAGGAGCTGTTTATTTCAGTAGCTGTTATCAGATCTATTACAAGTATTCTACGTATTCTAGTTGTTAAATACGCAGTAAAAACTGCAGCACCTCTTAAAACAGACCTGAATTAAGACTGAGACTGGAGGAGCACCAATTTGTCAAAATAATATTTGAAGTACTGTAACCACTGGATTTTCTTGTAATTTGGTCCCTAACTGAAAATACCAGTACTGTGAATCTAAGCAGCATAGAGCTTTCGGCTGTAGAATCTCTTAATTGTGAACCAGAAGCACATTTGAGGAATTTTCTATCTTTGAGCCAACAATGAGATCTCTGATTGTTGAAAGAGAAGGCTAGCTTTTGAGAGCAAGAGTTGCATCTAGCTACTGATAATGAAATGGGGTTTGAAACCTATAAAGAAATATTTACTGTGTAAAATTGTATTTGCTTTTCTCTTTTTAGTAGGTAAAAGGGGAAAGAGTGAGATCAAGTGTTCAGTTGTGCTCGCGCTCCCATGCTTTCTCTCACTTCCTTACAGAGGATGACAGCTGCTTACTCTGTTGACCTGGTTGTTAAAGTGTGTGAGCAAGTGGAAGGGGTTTTCCCTTTTATCACCCAGGTCTGCCCCTTCCACTGGCTTTTGTTATTGCTACGTACAAAGATACGTACCAAGTCTTGGTTCTGAGTCCAGTGTCACTGAGATAAACTACTTAAGCCTAAAGAGGTTGGATTTTTGTCCGCTCAAAGCGTTTTATCCTGTTTCCCTGATCACAGAAGGAATCAGGCTAAACTGTTGTCTTTATTATTCTTAGTTCTCTCTTGATTTTGTTTTCAAAGCCCTCCTACAAACAAGTGCAGTGTGTGTTTATATATATAAATATATATATATACACATACACACTATATATACAAATATAGTATGTCTGGAGCACAGGTTATTTTTTCCTCTGTTCTTCCACCTGCGGGCAGCAACATTGGAAGAAACAGATGGGCCCAGTTTATTAATAAGTGGCTGCATGGCTGGTGTCACTGCCACAATTTGGGGTTTTTCGATAGCAGGCTTGCTGGCATCAGATGGGATTCTCCTTTCTCAAGGGGGAAGAGGGTTAGAGCTTTAAACTAGACTTGAAGGGGGAGGGGGATAATAGCAGGCTTGCCTGTGACAAGCTGTGGGATGACATGCCAAGGATTGAGGGAGGGGGTGCTAACGAGGGCCCTCAGCCTCTTGCTCTGAGAAGTGCTGGCTACACTGCAGCACACTTGAAGTCTTATGGAGATGAGCCAGGGTTTCCTGAGGTAATAGGGACCAACGAGGAAACACCAGTGAAATACTTCAAAGGAACTAAGGGGTGTTACTCTAAGAAGGTGACACGGCCGACAGCCCAGCAGGAGTGCCTCTATGCCAATGCACGCAGTGTGGGCAACAAACAGGAGGAGCTGGAAGCCACCGTGCTACTAGAAAAACATGACCTAATTGTCCTTACTGAAACTTGGTGGGACAAATCCCATGGCTGGAGTGTGGCTACCAATGGCTATAGGCTGTTCAGAAGAGACATGCAAGGAAAAAGGGGTGGAGGAGTTGCCCTCTACATCAAGAAATGGATAGAGCATGAAGAGCTGTCCCTGAAGAACAGGCGTGAGCAGGTTGAAAGCTTATGGGTAAAAACTAGAGACTGAGGCAACAAAGGGAACCTTGGGGTTGGTGTCTGCTGGCTGCTGGATCAAGGGCACTGTGGAAATGGAAAATTTTCATCTGGTTTCTGAGAAGCATGCCTGATGATTAAGATAAAAGGTAATTTGTGGAAGAAATTAATGTAGTCTACTCTGGAATGTGAGTAGTATGGGAATTTTATTATATTAAGTAATGACAGATGATTTATGTCCTAATAGGAAAAGCAGGCATAACTGGATTGTCACAATTTACATGTCTGTAGTCAAAATCTGGGAAGGGGAGACAGCTGCTGCACAGCAGAAGTATCTAAAATAGCGATGTACTAAGTAAATTTAACACAGATTTTGAAGTGCTGATGGATACCATTTGGAAACTGACAAAACTTAGTAATGAAATTGTGTGAGAAAGCAATACCTGCAGTGAGTTCCAGGGTCACCAGGACTGGGGAGGAGAAGGAGCAGAGAGCTGGGCAGAAGAGGAGGATATGTGGTAGCTAGGAGCTTGTAGAAGGGGCAGTTAAGCAGGATGTAGAAAAGAACTAGTAACTCATTAATGAGAAGGAAGGGGTGTGGGGGAGCATCACCATCGCTGCGGACAGAGTGGGAGAAAATTTCAGTGAATTTAAGGAAAATGAATTCCAAATGAGCTTGTTGGAAGAAAACAAACCTCACCCTACCTTGAAGAAGGGCAAGAAGAGGATCTGGGGAACTACTGTCTGGTCAGCCTCACCTTGATCCCCTGGAAGATGACGGAGCAAACTGTACTGAGGAGAGGAAGGTGATTAAGGGTAGTCAGTGTGGATTTGTGCTTTACCAGCCTGACAGCCTTCTACAGTGAGATGACTGGCTCAGTGGATGAGAGGAGAGCTGTGGATGTTGTTTGTCTTCAGCGAGGCCCTTGACCCTGCCTCCTGTAGCATCCCCAATGACAGACTGATCAAGTACAGACCAGGCAAGTGGACAGAGAGGTGGACTGAAAGCCAGAACTGATGGGCTCAAAGGCTTGTAGTTGGTGGCATCAAGTCCATCTAGAGGCCAGTTACTAGTGGTGTACCCCAGAGGTCAATACTGGGGTCAATATCATTTAGCGTATTTATTAATGACCTGGATGATGGGACAGAGTGCACCCTCACCAAGTTTGTGAGTTGATACAAAACTGGGAGGAGTGGCTCGTATGCCAGATGGTCCCTGTCCAGAGAGACCTCAATACACTGGAGAAATGGGCAGGCAGGAACCTCATGAAGTTCAACAGGGAAATGTGAAGTCCTGCATCTAGGGAAGAATAACCTTTATATGTGATTTTGGGTTTTTTTGGCAGAATTCCCTCTACAGAAGCAATGATTGAATTCTGCTCCATTGCTTATGTCAACAAATGCAGTGTTTGTCTTCTGCTCAACTGGGACTGGATTCTGAGAGTGAAAGACTAACATTTGGCAGCAGCTTAGTGTTTGTCTCCAGGCAGACAGTGTATAGTTTATTTTATACTGACTTAAATATCTTTAAGAGCACAATGTATGAGATGAGTCAAAAGTAAATGGCATCGCCCTTCACTTCATGGGGATAGGATCTCTGCCTCGGATCTGTTAATGTTGCTTTGGTACAAAGAAATGAACTCCACCACTTTCTGTGCTATGGCATTAACTGCAAGAATCGCAGAGTAAATCACGAATACTTCGTCTTGCAAAGGTCTGGGTTTTGTGTGTCACCAAGAAGCTCACATTTTGTAGGGTCAGGGGACATAGAAATGTAATATTTGAATTCCTGCAACTTCATTGAATTGAATGTGATTTTCCTGACATTCACAGGAGTCCGTGAGCAGGTTATTGCGGTGTTACATTTCCCCGAGACTTTGGGGCTCCGTGGTGGTGCTGGTGGGAGCTGAGAAGCTGCGACTGCGTGGACACTTTTGGAGAGCACTGCATCGGACAGGGCCGACAGGAAAACTTCAGGGGAAGCTATGTTAAGCAAAGGTAGATGGTGGAGAGACTTTATGTTAAAGAGTTACAAAAAGAAGCATGAGCGTGCACAGTGTCATAGGGCTGTTCACTATTTAATGGCCCCAGTATCACTCTTTTAAAAAAATGTGGTGGCTTTCATCTTGTGTAGGCTCATTAAGAACCTCTCCTGTCTTACAATGTCTCTGTGTGTGCTCTCCAACGAATTGTTCAGATTGGAGTCTCCAGAAATGAAATCTTTATTTTTCACCTCTAGAGAGCAATCTAGAGCTACTTTCAAAAAGCTGCCAGGGTAAAACTAAACAACACTTTGCTGAATGGATTGGGTTTGAACTGAAGTGTTGGATCTTTTAACGATTTCATCTTGTGGTCTCATAATACCAAGGAAAACTTTAATACTGTCCATAATTATTACGCTTTGCTTCCCCATACTCCCTAGAGATTCATATGGTGCTGTGCACGTATTCAACCGCTCACTGAAGAGAAGAGATTTAATGTCCTGACAGTGGAACAGAATTTTGATGGACTCGGAATTGCTACTTAAAATTCTGTATGTCTAATTTCAGGTATGTTATGGGATTTCAATATTTTGAAAGCGGATTATTTGACTACGCTGTTTACTATTTCTGTTGATTTTACCAAATGTTAAAAAAAGGGATTGTTAAGGATCACATGCTTTTTCCATCAAAGCAAAAGTCTTCGACTTTCAGCCTCCTGTACCAGCTCCTTTCACAGTATACAACCCTACTTCATACCCACAGCAACACAGGGAAAAGAGAGAGCGACCCTGCAGCTGAAGCCTGTAAAACAGTGTTGCAGGCCTTTTAATCTTTTTCTCTTTTTAAAATACATTTCTGATTTTTTTGATGTGTGAAAATATTCCTGTAGTTCCTGAGCTATGAAGTTTTCTTTCCACAACAAACTTAGATTTTAAGTTAAATATTCAAAATATAGGGTTTTCAAAATACAGGGTTTTCATAACTTGTAATAGAGCCCGGCAGAGGCTTGCTTTTTCTTTCCAGACTCTTCAGGAGAAATTCATGGTCTCCGGGAACAGAGGCACTGTGGACAGCATTAGACTTTTACTTTATTCTTGCATACATCCGTTTTGCCGTTCTCTACCTTGTGTCAGTAATAGTGTCAGTCCAAGGCAGACCTGCCAACTGGTCCAGCTGAAACCCAGTTGTTTTCCCATGTACCGGTTACCTACTTCAGCTAACAGAAAACAGAAAAACTGTTTTCAACTTAGCTTCGCATGTAAACATGATGGAGAAAGCAACTGTAAGAACAAATGTCAATCTGGGATATATGGAACGATCTCACACGGTGAGGACCTGCTTTCCACACTGGAGCAGCCAAGGGTGATGGCTGAGCCCTGCTTGCTCCCCGGTCTTGTTCTGCTCTGTCGTATCACCTTGGTTGCATCACTCTGCCATAGGTCATTGTGTGCTCCTTACTGAATCTCTTAGTTCTTTGTCCTTCTGCTACTCCGACTTTCCCTTCTTCCCCTTGCTCTCATTCTTTTACACTCTTGCACTGCTCCCTTCCCTTTTCTCTCTTCGATTTATAAACTGCCACTCTACCAGAGGCTGCAGTTCTGAATGTTTTCTTGTTGCTAAGTGATATTTTTCCTCTCTGCTCAGCAGCCTGGTTTTCTTAGAAATATTCAGTATCTGCAATCCCTGTTTGGTTGGCCTAAGTTCAGATGCATCCTTGGCTTTATCTCCCGTAGCTAAACCACAGCCTAACTTGCCAAATTCACCCATGTGAATCCTTGTAGGCATTAGTAAAACGATTTCTTGGACAATGCTATTTCAGAATTGGTTATAATTCACAACATACTTGTTGACTGTGTTGTTACAAGAGAGTAGTAATCTGCTCGTAAGGGTTTACTCAACCTGGACCAGGCATGCGACTTGAGGCCTGTTGTGCTGCAGAAATTGTCAATGCTCCAAAGCACCATAAGACAAAGGGTGTGCTGACCAATTATTTGAACAATCTACTCATTATGCTCTGCTGATTAAGGGTCTGGAAAAATTAAATTATGCATAGATTTTTCAGTTACCAATAGTACAGCAAATGTTTGAAGAGGCAAAGTTTTCACCAGCTACTGAAGCCAAACTGTCCCCAAAATCACAGTTGCCCCTTGCAAAACTGTGGATCAGAATTACCTGTATCAGTGTTTTTACAGCTCAGCTCAAGGTTAAGGTTCAGTAAATAAGTGCCAGAAAAGAACACGAAGACAAGCATCGTGAGCTGATGAGTGCGATAGGAAATACACAGCGAATGCAACCAACGAGAGGTCCATCGCAAAGCGCCCGGCCCGCGCTGCAGCTGGGACTACTGTGGGACAGAGGTCAGTACCCATATGGCACCCCGGGCTTTATCAGCCTATCACTTATATACTGGGCAGCGAGACTGCTTAGCAGTGCTCAGCACTTGGAGACACTGTAAGGCCTAAATTAAAATTTACTTTTTCAGACCATGACGAGTAATCTTTGCACGGAGAGAAATGTCCGTGATGCAGAGCCTTACCCCGTAGGAACTCCTTACTCTCGTTTGCTCTAAGCTAACAAATGATTTTGGCTTCTTTCTACCCCCCGGCAGAAAATTTCCCATTAAAAATGAATCAATGTTGAACCAGTGGGATGCAGTTACTCTGCCACTGCTCTTACCTGCACACAAACTCTGCTGTGTTGGCTTCACCGGTGTGAAGTGGCGGGGTCTGCCTCAATATACCATCGTAATACTTGCTGAATTTACTCGTGTGAAAAGGATTAGTTCTGACACCATTGCAATACTGGTGTATCATGGCAGCACTAGTATTCAGACTGACAAAACTATTACTTCAGCAGGATAGTGTAAGGCTGATCCACGTATCTATACGTACAGAGAAATTGTAAAAAGTTCTTAATTCCTACTAGCAACAAAATCTGAAATTAACAGCGATTAACAATTGTGTGCTAAATAGTAAATCAGTCACATTTTTAACTGGGGTACATAACACAATTTTACTTCAGCAGAATGAAGTAGAAATAGAAAGTTTCTTCCCAAATACCAAACTGGTGTGATGTTAATTCTTCACTTAAACTATCAAAAATGATTAGTTTCTGAAAATGTGTGATACACTTGTAGTGGCAAACATCTCACAAGAATTTAGAGAAGTGCTTGTAAATTACAGAATCACAGAATGGTAGGGGTTGGAAGGGAACTCTGTGGGTCATCTAGTCCAACCCTCCTGCCAAAGCAGGGTCACCTACAGCAGGCTGCACAGGACCTTGTCCAGGCGGGTCTTGAATATCTCCAGAGAAGGAGACTCCACAACCTCCCTGGGCAGCCTG
>Ga0065711_1042831_pt1 | contig 15111 bp, 13 predicted proteins | sample Hoacrofraction12_FD_59098 | JGI IMG/M metagenome (GOLD analysis project Ga0065711, IMG submission 59098) | Hoatzin crop microbial communities from Cojedes, Venezuela - Epithelial fraction 12 v2 (version 2) | ecosystem: Host-associated > Birds > Digestive system > Esophagus > Crop | place... | reverse complement strand
TCACCAGGACACCCGCCTCATTCAGCAGCGGCCCCACATTGTCCCTAGCCTTCCGTTTGCTGCTGATGTAGTTGAAGAAGCCCTTCTTGTTGTTTTTGACATCCCTTGCCAGCTTCAATTCCAGGTGGGCTTTGGTCTTTCTTGTTGCATCCCTGCATGCTCTCACTACGTTTCTGTACTCTTCCCAAGTGGCCTGCCCCTCTTTCCACGTTCCATGGACCCTTCTCTTCCACCTGATCTCTGCTAGAAGCCCCTTGTTCATGGACCCTTCTCTTTGTTCATGGACCCTTCTCTTCTACCTGATCTCTGCTAGAAGCTCCTTGTTCAACCATGCAGGTCTCCTGCCTCCTTTGCTCAAGATAGTAGCTGGTCTTGAATCTGGGGAATAGAGATAGTAGCTGGTCTTGAATCTGGGGAACTCTTACACAGCTGGTGCTTGTGGAAGGACATAAGCATTCAAATGCTGGAGATGGAGAAAGGGATGCAGTGTGCAAAATCCCTACCTTTCAGCTCAGTGTAAGAACCCAAAGCTGCTTGGGCTATAGCATGCCTGTGTCAGAGCTGTGGAATATGGGGGGCTAGAACATAACTGAAAGAGCATCCTGCCCTCTTCTGTCTTGCATCCATGTCCCAAAATAATCCACAAGCAGCCCTCTGCAGATCAGTGGTCCATCAGTTTCTGTGGACAAGCTGGAATAACTCAGAGGCAAGCAGAAATAGCTGTTGGGACTTGGAGATGACAGGATGAAGAAAGGAGACTTAGCGTTCACCCCTTCCTTTCCACTCTGGTAATGATTTTAGATAACAACAACCTGAAGCTTGCAAAAATGTAATTTGGAGCTGGAGGTATGCAGTACATTGCTACCATTTGTGGTATAAACATGAACTGTGCCAAAGATTTGTTTCTCCTTCCTTCCCTGTCTCATTCTTGGTTAAGCAGTAATGGTGAGTCTCATCTCTAGAAGCCTACAAGCATTGTACTGTTTTTCTAGAAATATTGTGTACACCCCATATGGGAGTCCTCAGCACGGTCAGGCTGCTTGCAGAAGGACCAGCTCTGTGAGACTTTTAATGACATGAGCTCCTTTTTTGGGAGGACTGGTTCTGGTATCCTCTTAGTGGTTCAGCACTGTGTGTATTACAAATCTGCAGCTGGGCTGATGGCATCACCTCTGATTTCAAGCTCCTCATGGACCAGGTTGGCCTTACACTATCAGGTGTTTTCTAGGAGAGCAAAAGTTACACTTCTCTGACTGGCATATCTGGACAGTACTTTTCACACACACTCTTTGTATTGCTTGCCAGTTGGAAGTGCAGTGCTGAGAATTGTGGCATCAAATCCGTTCCCTAACACAGCACTAGCTTTGCTCTTGCTAGGCTCAGAAGGGTTTTGATAGGTATTGGACTCCTGGCAGAAGCCTGTTTTGGTATGAAATCTTCCAGTAAGCAGAATGATCTCACTCTGTGGGCAGGCCGTCATTCTTTTCCTATGCATCTGGCAGAGCTGCCAGCATTAGACTCTTACCATGCTTATTTATAGAGCAATATAAATGTTCTGAGCACTTTACAGATACATAAAAGAGAAGATTCCCACTCTGCTAGGAGCTGACAGTAACTCTTCTGTACAGGAGTCATGGGACAAGAACTCAAGTTCTGAGGAGGGCAGACAGGATGGTAGAAGTCTTTGCAACAGGAGGCTGTGAGAAGAGGGAAACTATTGGTGACAATTTGGTGCAGGAAGCAGGTGTGGGTGATGTGGCCAAGGTGATGATGGGAGAAGCTAAGAGAAGGTGACAAGGTAGGAGGCTTAGGAGTTGACTAGGAAGAGAAGGGGGAAGTATAGGCAGTAAAACTGCTATTGATGGATGGATGAAAAGCAACCTAACTAGCAGTGCTCCATTGCTTTTCTGCTCCTAGCCCTAAGGAAATTGAGAACACCCGCACCCTCCGCACTCTCCTTCTCTTACAGCAGTAAGCTGCTGAGAAAGAGAGGGAATGATGTTAACTACTATCATTAGCAGTACTTACAGTTCATCTGTCAGGAAGGGACAAGGGCTGCATTTGCTAGAGAAGTTCCCTTGTAGTTGTTACTACTCACTGCAGCCAAGGCCTTTCCTTCACAGCTTAGAGATCACCAGTGCCTGAAAATCATTCCTGTGCAGCCACTGGTAGCCCAGCGCGGGGCTTCGTGCTGTCACCTTGCCGGGCACTGGCCACCATCGGCCTCGCAGAGCTGGCACAAGTATTGTGGTGGTTTTTCCTAGGTGACTGTCAGGACCTGTGTGTACTCTGTCTCTCTCCTCCTTCACGACGTGCTAAGCAAGTCCTTGCGTTGTTTCTCTCTGCAACTCTAGTTTCTAGTGTCAGCTTGTGGGTCCCTAGACTGGATGTAGACCCATGTTTTAGGTACATATAAGCTTAACAGCAGCACAGTTGCTTTTTTTTTAACCTCTGTTTTATGGATCCGTGTTCCCCCGTGAAGGGAGTTACAGACTGCAAGTCAGCTATGTCTCCTGTCCAAGTCAGTGCATGTCGTCTGTGCTGACCTTCCTCCACAAGTGTGCTGGAGTTTGTGGAAGAGGGATGAAAGGTTTTGCTTTTTTCTGTGTCTGTGGTAATGGGCAACGACTGCTAGACAGAAAGACACCCTTGTCCTCCCCCCTCGACTACCCCTCTGACTTTGTGCCCTGCTTGGGGCTAAGCACTTCTGCTGCCTTTTATTAATCTCTCCTGGTACAGCAGTATCAGCGGCCCATCAGCGTTCAACATGCCCTCAGTCACTACCGCTAAGTCGATTAGGGCAGTGCGGAGTGACTTACAAGGGAAGCTCTTCTCCACAGGCAGTATTTGCATACAGTGATTGATGCTGATACGTCCTCTAAACACATCCACATTTTGCATTTTAAACAAAGCAATTGCTGTAGAACTGCTGCCTGTCACTCAGCGGGATTCCCAGTGCCAGCATTGGACGTACCTTCCCTTTCTTAAAATGGCCTCTCCTTTCCCAGAGAGGACTCTGAAGTGGGATGATGAGAAGATCTCTGACTCCACCTCATGTTTGGAGGGGAGGAGACAAAAGCCTGCTGTGTGTCTGGGCTTGTGAACTCGCTTGTGGACAGTTCTGGGCTGTGTGGGTGGTGTCACCCCGTCAATGGGCTTTCCACCAAGAAGGTCAAGCTTGAATGGGACACACAGGTTGAAGCCTCCTGTGTTTCCTTCAGTCTTTCCTGGTTAGGTTTCAGGCTCTGGGTAGGCTTCCCCCCACATTCACCAGCGTCTCTCTGTACTGGGAGTACAGGAACCGGCTGGCACCCATGCAGCGCTGAATGTATGTGTGTATTATCCAGCCGTATTAGGTATATGTACAATATAAGTTATATGTGTATATTTTATGTATCTATTATATGTATATATAATGTGTGTATACACACACACATATATATGTATATAAAAAAACCCCACCTTGCAAATTGTCCAAAGAAGCAAAAGATGCCACGCTCTCTTCCAGTTACTAATGGGGACTTTATTTGCAGGATGTGTCCAAGTGAAGTTCTAAGTTGGAGGTGGTGTCCTGAGCCATGTCTTCCTCTGAAGAGGAGAGTGTGCACGGGAGGAATTGGGTGAGTTTACCTTCTGTTTGAAGGAAGGGCAAAGGGAACAAAATTAAATCTGTGGTGATTCTGCCAGCATGGTAGCTTGTTTTTCAAAGGCAGCGTTTGTTTTATCTTCTTTATTATATCATAAGTGTTTCCTTTCTTTCAAAACAAAAGGAAATTTGCCCAGAAAGTAACTCTCTTTGAACAGCAGCAGGGACTTCTCTGCAATTTAGGCTGCAGGGTTCCTTGGAGCAGACACTGAGTCCTCCTCTTTGTCCATGGAGGGCGGGGATCACTGAGGAGGCCAAATAAGTAAAAATTGTTTACGTAAAACTGTCCGTAGGTCCCAGAAAGAATGTCTCCTAGAGGCTGCCAGTGCTCTTTGCCTTCCAGGTGCTCATGGCTTGCTGCACTGTGAGGGCTTAACATTTTCAACAAAATTCAGATGCCTGTTGGTACAGTGCTTCAGTGAGACCTGGGAAAGTTTTGCTTAGGCTTAGTAAGAAATACCTGTTTTTACCCATTCCTGTTGTTACTTTCTCACCTTTGTCCTTATCTCAGAGGACTTGCAATGTACTGCTGGTTGCCCATGTTGTGCCTGAAAATGTCATGGTTTTGCAAAGCTAGGCACTTCATTATTGGGCTCATGTTGTCTGGCTCCATGGATGTAGGAGCTCCATGGAGAAGATGGCCCTTTCATCTCCTGCCACACCATATTAATTTAGTAAATGTGACAAGCTCAGCTTTGCAAAAATAACATATGGCCCATGTCTTGTTCTATTTAATATTGTATTCAGATGGTCCACGTGCTCAGCGACGTGGGCTGGGGGAAACGGCTCTGCAGACTTCTTTGTCACTTAACTGGCAGCTGACTTCCAGAAGTAATTATAGCTGTTCAGTGCCATGGTACACCAAACCTCTTGGGGATTAGTGAGGCATCAGGTGCATGGTGACCCAGAGGCAAGAACAGAGATGCTCCAGTTCCCAGGCCATAAAGGCTAGAATCTTTGTAAATCCTAATACCCACTTGCACTTGGGACTCAAGTGAAAGGGCAGCATTGCAGTGACCTTGCAGAGGGTGTTCTAATCTTCCAGAAATCCAAACAGGGAAATCTAGACCTTAGGAGTTTGAAAGTGAATTTCGTTGCCGTCATGTGGATGCACGGAAGCTAAAGTCTGCTCAGAAAAAGTCTGGGACCCTAGCTTCTTAGTTAGAAAGGAAAACAAAGTCATGATAGTCATGAAACTTGTTAAGTGAGATTTCTTAACAGGAAGTGAAGTGAAATTATAATAACAATTTAACTACGGTAATGTCCAAGTAAACACTGAAGTTATTTTGATCAAAGTGATATGAGTAATTAGTATGAATTATGGTCTAATATGTTCATTAATGTCACTATTTAGTGAGATTTAGTGCTTACAGAATTAGGTGCTACAAACATTAAGTACTTAGAAATTGAATATGCAAAACAGATAAAATAGCACAGGATCAGCATGACTTTTTGGTCCCTTCTTCAGGGTGGTGTTTCCAGACACCTGACTGCATGAACAGGTATTAAGTAAAATCCTATCTGCTCTGCATGAACAATAAAAAATGTTAAAACTTCTAACTTGTTAAGTTTCTACTTAAGTAAACGTGATTTTCTGTAGTAATTACAGTACCAGAAGCAAACCAATCAAAAGTAATGAGTGTTAATTGGGCTCTATGTAATATTAAACTAATCTAAATCAATAATTACTAGGCAAGAAAGGGTAGGTTTGCAAATACTCATGGCACAATGATCTAAACTGAAGAAGTGGAACTGTAATAGTGTCTGTCTGTGCACCTTTAGGACATGTCAGCTACAGGCTGGGTGTCTCTGCGCCGCCAGCATAGGTTTTTGCAGGACACATACCAGACCTTCTGGGTTTTCTGCTTGACATCCCTCTGCCTTAACCTCTGGTGTTTCCCCACAGGTAGGAACCTCACATATTGCCTGGCTGTCCCACAAGAAACCCATGCTGGTGTGTGTCTTCTGCTTCAAGCTCCCCTGCTCCCAGCTCCCTGAATGGAGCTTACTCTGTATTTTCACCTGTTCTGCTCCTGGCTTGTCACACCCTGGCTGTGTCCTCAATAGCCTGGCCACACCTTGGCCAGCATCTTTCACCACAGGTCACTGCTTCCTCCCCGCTACTTGTTCAGAAAAAGCAGTTGTGCTGCAATATAAAAGACAATCCCGAATCAGTGGGGAAAGGGAGGTGGATGGGAATGCTTGTTTCCAGAGAAAGAGTTTCCAGGCGCAGAACCAAGGCACCTGCGGGATCATTCTTTTCTGTGTATCTTACCAAGGAAACTGAAGAGATCATCGGGCCTTTCGTTCCATCCTAAGGCTCCGTCTGGATCAGGCATTGTGTAAGGGTTCCTGTAGGAAACTGTTTGCTAAAATGTTCTTAGAGGCTGTCGCACAGTCTTCACATGGTAAAGCCCAGTTAGCAGTAGTTTTAGGTAATTAACCTCCTAGACTACAGAGCTCTTGGTTGTTAAGACTGGGACAAGTGAGGGACCAAGGCTGGATCACTAGGACATCAGGTGTGATTTCTGTTGTTGTTGCTTTGCTCTGTAGTACCCACAACAAGAAGGCAGTTGTCACATGAATAAATACAAATATTTTGCTTATGCAGTTTTTCCCATGACAGAATTCAGTGGAAGCGGGGAGGATGAGAAATGATTTTTCTGTGGGACATAGCCAAATGTGCAAAAAGTAACGAGGAATGATCTAAGCAGGAGACTTCAGAAGAATCAGCATGACTTTTAAGGTACTGAGGAGCAGTGGAAAGATCGCAAGGACACTGGAGCAAAACTAAATGAATTCTTTGTGCCGGTCCTTTCCTGTGATTCTAATTTTACTTTGTAATTCAACCAATTTACCTGATTCAAAGTAAAGCTCAGTGGTCTGTGACTTCCCAGATCACCCCATATGCCTTTTTTAGAACAACTTACAGCATTTGCTATCCTTCATTACTCCAGTAGAACAGCTGATTTTAATGAGAGAACTCATGTTTTTAGCAGCTCAGCTACTTCAATCTCAAACTGCTACAGGCCTTTTGGATGTACATGCTACACTGTGCTGGTGATTTGTTATTCTTTAGCAGGTTGTTCCAGCATCTGCTCTCCTGACTCTTCAGTCTCCAAAGGTGTCTCATCTTCATTACTTACAAAGGGTAACTCTAGGAGAGGTCTCTCCAGCAGGTCTCTCTCTGGGGCTGTCTGGCACAGAGAAGCAGTGTCTTTTGATATCTGGATAAGTACTCGCCTTTAAGGCCTGCTTCTCCAAGAGACACTTTCTTGTGTGCTGCAGTGACACTTATAGCCATCCCTTCCACATAAAGAAGAGTACTACGAACACATGAACATGGGACCAGGAGGGACCCTGTGACTCATGTAAGCGTATACAGGTTGAGCTGTATTTCAGAGGTAACCATAGTTTTTGCTGCTGTATCTCCTGCTGGGAAGCAGCCCCAGAACTTCCTTGCTCTGAATCTAACGGTCCTTGTTCCCTCTGCTTTGCATTCTTTGCTTGTGGCTATCAAAACTCAGATTTAGGACAATAGGTTGAATTCTTCTTAGCCGAAGAGACAATGATTACCAGAGAACAGAGCATGCGGTGAGGGTATGGGGAAATCTCTTGCTGATGGGAAAAATATCTTTCAGCTTTTCTGTTGGCTTTGAAAAGTGCTGGGCTCTGCCTGCCTTGCTCAGATGAGCTTTTCTCATCCCCCTTAATGTTGCTGTCCCTTCTGGAAGTATGGAATATGCAGTAAAAACACATAATAGCTGCCTGTCACCCCTCCTGTATCTGGGAGTCCGATTAAGCTTCATTGATGTCTTCAGCAAGTCTTCAGCTTCATTGACGCTGAAGCTGTGTTTTGACACATTCTGCCTTTTACTGTGTGTTTTTGTTTCCCTTTCCTTTCCTGCATCTACTGACAAACCAGGAGAAATCATCCAAGATTCACTCTAGGAAGAGAAGGAACAGAGCAGTCACGTTGAGGGCTAGGGTGAGGAACAAGCTGACGTTAGTGTTTTCCATTGTTAATGGTTGCTTCTGTCCTCCTTTGCCAGGAGCATGCTGGCCTCCCATTTGTGTACTGCACTGATGCAAGGGTTGATGGTGAAGGTAGGGCAAAAATCGTCATGTCTATGTCATGGTTTCCTGCCAGGCTGATGAATGGGAAACAGGCCGTACGGCTAGTTATGCCAACTAGTTAAGGAACAAACTGTATCATGTTTTCTTATCTTTGTCCTGCTTCTCTCACTCTTTTCTCTTTGAAAGCTCAAAATATATCTGAGCACAAAGGTGGGAGCCTTCCTAGTCATGAGAAATGATCCAACAGAAATAAGTGCTACCTGTGGTGTAGACTGGCAGGGAAATAATATTATGCCCACATCTTTCCCCTCACATTGAGAAATGGAGGTTGGGGGCTGCAAAGGGAGAGGAGTAACGGAAGAAAGATTATTTTTTTAACCTGCTTAGCAGCAGTGAAGCATAAAGCTAACTGCAAAGGGTGTTTGACAACTCAACCAAGTCTGAAGCACGGACATGCTGAGGTACTGCCTAATGTTCATTTTGTATTATCATTATATTGTATTTTTTCTCTCCTTTTGGTTTTGGGGGAACTACATGTTCTGGACTTGCTGGGTGGCTACTTACCTGATGAGTGCTCGCGGAAGAGATGATTATCTCATTTTGGAACCATGGCTGGGAAATCACCAGGACGGTTTAATGAAGGACATGAACCCAGTTCTGCTCACCTTGAGAAGCATTGTCCCAGCGCAAGTTAGCCCTTCCCCGTTGGCATAACATAGCTGAATTGCAACTACTCATAGATGTAGCCCAGTTTCTATTGCAGTTTCTGTTCTTTGACTTTTTTGATCTTTGAAAAGAGTAATGTTTATCTGCCAGATGACCAGTTCATGCTGTGGAGCGTGCAGGGCCAGACTCAGTGAAAAGGGCATTTGCTGTGTCGACTTGTGTGATAATAAGTATAACCAGCAGAGTATGGAACCTGGTACCAAGGAGGTAACAGCGCCTGTGCTTAGCCTGGTATCTCACTGACAACTTGGGGGTAATTTATTTGTTCCTTGTAGTGGGATAAATAACATGCAGTTAGGTAGTCAGGCAGCTGTAGGTAAACTAGTGCTGTCTTTGTTTGTGAGAATGTCCTGAGAATTGACAGGAGCAACTTAGCAACACGCTCTGGGACACACAGCAATCACAGACTCCGGAATGAGTCATTGATGCCCCTTTTTGTGTACATGTTCCATGTGAAAAGCAACACAGACAGTTCTCTCATCCCAGTCCAAGCTGTTTCAGCCAATGCAGTGATTAAGTCCCCCAGAATTTGAGAGGTCCCAACCCATCTGATGTTTCAGCCACTTTCTAGGGTATATGTATTTGCAAGCAACATGCCCTGGGGAAAAAAAGGTGAGCCAGGGGCCTGCTTTATGTGCACCGGGCAGCCATTGAACAAAAAAGACTCCTGGCCAAAATGCTTGCTGCAGGCAGTGGGTGGCAGAAGGCAGCGCTGAGCTGGCACAGCGCAGCGTGCTAGGCAGCAGGGTTGTCCGTCCAGCCCCGGTCTCTCTTCGAGACCTCAGAACACACTCAGGGTATGAAGCGTTTCCTCTCACGCAGCTTTACTCTGCCTGCAGCACAGGTTGGCAGGCTCAGGGGAGATCTGCAAAATGGTGTGACGTTTGTTTTTGTATCAATTAAAAATTTTACATAAGATTTTCATGGTTATGATAATAACCTTATCATTTTTGTAACCCCAGAACATTTTATTTGCCTGTCTACTGAGGTTTTGTTTATCGCTTGCTCATGTGCAGGTGATGGAGTTCACAGGTCCTAAGGCAGTCCAGGAATTTTCTTTTTCTTTTGAGAAGGCAAGGTGACCTCTTCATTCAAGAAAGTTGAGAAGCAGAGCTCAGTGTACACCCAGGCTTCGTTCTGTCTTTTTGAATGCTTGTTTCTTTCACGATTGCATTTCTAGGCACATTTAGATGGTGTTATGATTTATTTGTAAAGTGTTTTTGTTTTCTGTGATCATTGAGTGATGTTACTGGAACTGCTGTAACTCAATTTGGGTTAATAACACTTTCGCCAAGTGAACACAGCATCATGGCAACGCAGCTTTTCTAATTCAGCACTGGCAACACCGTGCGTCGCTACGTGCTACCCTGCTGCATGGCCTTGCTGGCTTGTGCAGGCAGCATTTTGAGGTTCTCTTCAGCTGCACCATGGAGCCTGAAGTGCTTGTGGTATTTCACTGGTTTGGCATAGTTTGTCTAATTAACTAGAGCTGCCACAGAGGCTGCCGTGATCCAGTCTGACTGCGGACTGTGTTTCAGGCTTGTACTTCACTCCTGCCTGCAAATGCAAGCTTGAGAATGAAGAGGAAGGCTAACCTGGCCCAAATGGCAGTAGCGGTGTCATTTTGCAGATGCTCTCCTGTAGTCTTCCTCTTGGTTTGGTGAGCGTCACTTCGGTGGCATTGCATTCCTTGCGGGGCTGGAATGCCAGGACATCTTAGCAGAAAAACAATAAACCTTGTTCACTGGGGTGACCGTCTTTCCAAGTGGAAGGTACCCAGAACAGTGAGCTGGCTGCTAGCCCCGGGGGACTTGTTTTTAAGGGAGCTGGAACAATCTATCAGGGGTCTGGAGCAGCTCAGAGTGGTCGGCTGCCCCAGGGGACGGAATCTTCACTGGTGGCCTTCCCACTGACACGGGCAGTGTGTCAGAAACAGGGCAGGAGAAGGGAGGCAGGAGAGTGAGGCCATCACAGCAGTGAAGAAACAAAAATGTGTCAAAGATTCGCCAGGGAAACAGGCTGGATCATAACAGGTGCCTCATCATGAGAAAGCATAGAGTTGCAGCGGAACGAAGAAATGTGCAGAAGCAGCAGTAGCGATTAAGGGTTTTCTGCAGCCAGAAGAAGTGAGTCTGAGCTAGAAGTGCACAGGGCAATGGAAGAGCTGGGGAGCGCACCCCGAAAAGCTGATGCTGTGCTAATGCTGTTCCCATAACTATCACTCCCTTAGGACACTGCTGAATTTTTATGTCGTGATGACAAAAACAATGGGGGAAATGACAAAAGGAATGGGAGAAAGAAGTGATTACCCCAGGTTTGGTTACAAGTGTTCATTAGCCTGAAAAATATCTGATGAAATTTTACTTCCTAAGACTGACCCAAAGGATCATTGATTTTGTAGTAGCATTAACCACTGACAAAAAATATAAACAGCAGTTTGGTTAATGTGTTTCAGTTTAATAGTGTAAATGGTAATAGAAAATTACTTGCAGCATTGACTGCCTTCAGTGTTGAGGTGGAAAAGAATTTACAATGCTGGAAATGTAATTATTGAAGGTGATTATAATTTTGGCCTCAGTTAAATCGTTTTCCTTCCAAATATACCACTCTTCACGCCAATGAGATTATTCATAACTTACGTAGTGCACTTGACTTAATTGGCATATGGTGTAAATTAACCCCTCTCAAAAACATGATTTACGTGCTTTGTTCTGACCGATCTATTAAATGCAGCCTTGTTTTGTGTTGATTCTTGCCAATTTAGGCAAAGTGATTTCAGCTCTGTCCTGGCTTCTCCTTATCTGATCATTGCCCTGCCTTTTATTATTCAGCAATTGTAGTTATGTCAGGGATGTGTGATAAAGCTCACTGAAAATGTAATGCCAGTTTCTTGAAATCAGAGAACAAAACGTGTAATAATTTCATTCAGAAAAATAATGCACTTGATTCTGAAACTTCTTGCAGAATGGTCAATGTGCTGATTTTAGGCATTTAAAAAAGCAAGATTTTTGGTGTTTCTGAATTAAGCAAGCTGGGATTTCTAAACAGAACTCAGCTTCTTGTGCAATAGCAAGGAATACATTACAAAAAATCTCTTATTCAGTACATTAAGGAATGCGTTAAAATCTTCTCATTTTAAAGCACTCATTTGTGTTACAACAGAAGGATTCTATCAGAGAAAGGCCAAGGTGCCTTTTTAGTTTTCTCTTTCAGATGGATGAAAAAGGGAAAAAAGATCTGTTGGGGAAAAGGCTGCATCCATGTAAAGGAGGAAGCGTTCCGATCTGTTATTGTTATTATTGTTAGGAAAATACGGTTTAAATTGGCCACTCGTTTCTAAACTATCTTGAAGGTAAATGTGAACTCCAATAGTGCTGTGAATGAAAGCATAACTAAGAGACTCAAGGAGGGTGCATGTTTCTGTGTAGATAGCTACAGAAAGAGAGGTCTGGATCTGTCTTTGTATCTCAGATAGGGACCAGGTTTTTGTACTTGTCTTTAAAGCATCAAGATCGAGTGGTGGAAGGTAGCCATTTGCCTTTCTTGTTATCACAATTTCCTAACTTCATTGGTGCAGTGTGTACCCAGTGAAGGGGTAAGGCTGGCAGCTCTGCTTCCTCCTTGAAAAGAAATGACCATGGGTGGAATTGAGAGACCTGGAAGATTGCAAAAGGTAGGGAGAAGTGAGCAGGGGACTGTTAGTTTTGTCTTCTCATGCAAGCTCTGGGAGCATGAAGTAGGTTGAGCTGATGGCATGTTCAGAACAGGCAAAGGACATCCTTCTCTGAGTGGTGATCCACGGACCTCATTTCTGCAGGGTGCTGTGGGAGCTGAACGCTTGTGGTTGAAAACGGGACTGGAGAAATTAATGTAAGAAAGATCATTAGGAGCTGTTAAATGCAAAGACCTCACTTCTAGCTCAGGTAGCCCCTGATCCCTCAACTGCTGGGAGACTAAATACCTCCTTGCCCTGTTTTTATGTTCTTCTCGCTCATCTGCTGCTGGCCACTTCAGCAGAGGGGGGCACTGGCCTGAATGGGTCTGTGTTCCCAGTCAACACAGCTGTTCCTGCGTGTGCCGTGCGGGCTGCCAAGAGCTGCCTGCAGTCAGCGTGGGACTGGGTAGGTTTACCAGGGCTCGGTGAAGCACTGAAGTGTTTAGTGGTCTGTGATGTGTCAGTAGTAGCTGTTGTCTGTCTTCCCAGTTTTTCTTACAAAAGGTTCTTTGAGCCTTTGGCCAATTCTGATCTTTCCTGTGACTTCACTCCTACTTCTAATTATTTGGCCGCTGCTACTCCCAGCGCTGAAGGCTTTTCCAGCCTCACCCGAGCCCTGTGGAAGGAAGTACACAAAGACCAACAGCACGATGGACCTCTCAAAGCTGATTAGCACTAATGTAAAGAAACTCCCTGGCTGCAGTTCTTTTGGAGCAAGGCTGGTTTTGGCTGGCTGGCAGCAGTGTTTTGGATCAGGGCTGTTGCATGTTGATGAACCATCCTTGTACTTTCTAAACCCAACTCTCATGAGCCGCTTATCAGCCTCTGCCTCTCCTGGCCAGCGCAACAGGCTGCTAGGCTAGTCCTCCCGCTCCCCAGGCGCGGGTGCGCTGGTTTTGCCATGGTGTCATTTCAAATTGGTTGCAACGGGAGAGAATGTCTTTGTAGAGAAAGCCAGGCACACAGCCCGACCTCTCCAGCTTTCTGTTACTGGGAAGTCGAACGCTGAAGTTTGCTGTACATCAGCAAATGTTTGCTCTGATTCCTTGTGTGATGCCTTAGCCTGAAAGAGAAAAATCTTGTTGGTTTTCATTCTGTCTCGTGTGCAGGTAGCCACAAGCAACTACCGCAGTCATGTTTTAACATTTGGAGCTTAAGAACATATCTCAGCATTTAAACATGCCTTTAACTTGGGGGAGAGAAACGTGTTTAGGAAAGTCAATGTTGATTAGAAAAGAAACCTCCTTCCCTCCCCAGCTCATCAGAGAAAATAGAATATTTTTCTGATATTTCCTGTGAAGCTCTTCTGTAAGAGGAAACGCCAGGTTGTCCCCAGTTTCTCCCAATGCTCAGTGTGCTTACTATAAAGACACCCCCCTCCCCCCCTTTTTTTTCAGTTCCAACCTGAGTGAACAATAGTGAGGAAAGCCTGAAATACCTAGGTGAAGCAGAAAGATGCCCAGGAAATGGAAGGCAGGAAGCTGTCACTTCAGAGGTAAGGGACCAAGGAAAGCTTACGTCCCTTGAAAGGTGTTTGAGGAGAGCAGTGCTGCCTGGGCTCTCCGTTGTACTCTGGCTACCCTTACTGACCTCTGGCACCGGCAGCTCCAGTGCCACGTAAACTTTTCAGAACCCCAGAACTGCTGCCTTTTGCAGAGCTACGGATTGACCATCCCTGTGCTATATTTAACCCAAAGTCAAGTCCAGTTTAAAAGCCCTACTGCGATGGCCAAATCCAAACCGTCTGTGAACGGCCACAACGTTCAGAGGGCCTAAGCACTCGATGCAGGTGGGCTGTGTGAGGTGCCTGTGTGCACCTAGAAAGGGGTTGTGCTGGTCCAAAGATTGAGCCCGTCACAGTCAGAGTGGTGGTGACTGCGGGGCTGGGGGTAGCTGCTGTAAGCATAGAAAAAACCTTGTTGTGCTTCACCTCCCTCTCCAGCTCTGTGCTCATCTTGGTTTTTTTATCCAAGCTCATTTCTAGCCCATGGCCTTCCCTACTGGCCACCACTGATTCAGCCACCTCCTCCTCCTCCTGAGGGCAGGCCGAGGGGTCTCTTGGGCTGCCCGGTTTAGACCCATCATCCCAGTGAGTGCCATTGCCTGGAAGAAGGACCTTAGCAGTGCTGGTGAAGTAAGGCATGTGGAGATGGCGGTGCTTACACAGGGTGTGACGCCGTCTGTGCTCTGTAGTAGAGTCAGAGGTAGAACAAAAACCCAGGGTCCTTGTTTCTCACATCTCTGCCCTAATTACCACGGTGCCTTTCCTTCTTCTTTCTCCAGCAGACATGAGCTTGCCCTCCTGCACTGGCTGACCACCAGCTCAATGCAAACGCCATGACTTCAGCACTTGCACCACTTCCTAAGCACCGGGCAGCCGCTGTAATGTTTGCAGCACGCATGATGTCACTGTTGGGTTTAAGCCAGTGGTCTATTTTATGATTAGAGATTTTGTTTTTCACTGGAACAATTTCAGGGCTTTTTCATCACTAGCTCATGTTTATTCCTTGCACCAGTGAAATGCAGAATGTGGGGAGAAAATGGATGCGTGGAAGAAACAGCCCAGTGCGTGGCAGAGACTGACACCAGTGCCTGACTAACAAGTCCTCAGCAAAGCCACTCTCACAAAAACTCAGAAGCTGGCTGAGAAATCTATTTCTGGATATGGGAAAACACCAAATGAGCGTTTCCAAGTGAGAGGGCTGGGGCTCGCCTCCATTTCCGCAGCATGCACAAATCACACCTTCCCCCACCCCAGCCTCTTCCGTGGGGCTCTGTGCATCCCGAAGGATGGAACGGGGCAGCTCCTAAACACAATAAACATTACACTGGCTGGGTTAGTTTTTACATTTCTGTGTTTTATTTCTTGTTTTGTTTGAAATGACCTGTACGACAAGAATACAATTTATTTAACAGGTTTTTCTTTCTTTTTTTTTTTTTTTTTTTT
>Ga0065711_1042827_pt1 | contig 15111 bp, 8 predicted proteins | sample Hoacrofraction12_FD_59098 | JGI IMG/M metagenome (GOLD analysis project Ga0065711, IMG submission 59098) | Hoatzin crop microbial communities from Cojedes, Venezuela - Epithelial fraction 12 v2 (version 2) | ecosystem: Host-associated > Birds > Digestive system > Esophagus > Crop | place... | reverse complement strand
TGGGGCTGTTTAGTCAGGAGAAGAGGAGGCTGAGGGGGGACCTTCTTGCTCTCTACAACTACCTGAAAGGAGGTTGTAGTGAGGCAGGTGTTGGTCTCTTCTCCCAGGTAACTAGCGATAGGATGAGAGGAAATGGCCTCAAGTTGCATCAGGGGAGGTTTAGATTGGATATTGGGAAAAATTTCTTTACTGAAAGAGTGGTCAGGCATTGGAACAGGCTGCCCAGGGAAATGGTGGAGTCACCATCCCTGGAGGTGTTTAAAAAAAGTGTAGATGTGGCACTTCAGGACATGGTTTAGCAGGCATGGTGGTGTTGGGTTGATGGTTGGACTTGATGATCTTAGAGGTCTTTTCCAACCTTAATGCTTCTACGATTCTATGATTCTAGTAAATTTTTTTCTGAATATATCTTTCTCATTGTGGTAATTTTTAGGCTAAGTGTCTCCATCTCAGCCAGACCCAGTACATTCTCATTTGAACTTGCCAGATTCCTAATAGCGTCGTTTATGGAACATCCCATAACTGTCAACATTCCATGAGTGCTGATGAGTCATTAGTTCTTTGATACAATAATATGAGTTTTACAGTAAATGGGAACATCGGACCTTTAAAGAATGGAAGAATGGACTATTTAAGCGTTAACAAAATGTGAAGTAAAATTCCTAGCCTATTCACAAATATATCCTTTTAATATTGCTACCATTTTGAAAGAAAAAAAATGCGTTTCTTTTGTGGAGTATTATTCTGGTCTGTGGAGCTATCCTTCTACTATTGCTACTGTTTTGAAAGAAAAAAATCTATTCTATTTCTTTTTTAGAACATTCTTCTGGGCTATGGATAAGTTTCCTGCAAAACAAAGTGAGCATTGACTGATTTAGCATGCTGCAGAGTTTTCTGCAGGACTTAAACCACAGCAGTATTCATGGCTTCACAAGAAAAGAATATAAAGAGGTCTTTTTGAGGGGCGGAGTGAGAATGACCTGCCTTTTTGGTATAAAATCATACAGCAGAGTAGACATTTGGAACACAGGCACTGAAGCTGTCTTCCAAACTGCAAAAGCTGTGTCTCTGTTGTCTTTTAAGTGGACTCTTCCTTCCACCTTCAACTGGAAGCTCACTAATCTTCCACATTATCTATATTCAGGTCTGTGCTATGGTCAGATAGTGTGTGTATCCAGGATTCAGATTCTGAGGTTGCCAGTAGGTGCCTCCATGAAGAGAAATTCTGTAGCATGAAGCACAGGCAAACTTTTAACCCAGTCTCAAAGGTTCACAATCCACAGGATAACTTTCAGTTCTCATGTGACTTTGAGGTGAGATATGTCCTAAGGGGAATATTTTTGGAGGAGAGAAACAATGACCTTTCTTTACTGTTAGGTGAATACGGCAACTTCATATTTCACAGATGTGGAGTATGAGGCAGAAAGATTAAGTGAACTGCTGAAGGCTATAAAGAAAATTTTGTATCAGAGCCCAGATCAGAAGGGAGGAACTGCTGACTCCCTATGCTATGCTAAGATACCTCTCTCTGTTAAAATAGGCCTATGAATCATCCTAAAAGCCAACAGTAATGCTTTATGAGTCTCAGCACTGCAGATGCTATTAGTACTGTTGAGAAGGAAGGGAGTTCTTTATGAATGTGCAGCAATAATAATTTTTAACTCTTATAAGCATTTATTCATATTCAAAGCCTTCACAATCTAAATCCAGCAAAACACGTGGAGTGTCAACACTGCCTTCCCAGGACTGTCCTTGGATTTGCTTATATCTAAAAAAATCCTGTTATTGTTTTTCAAAATGTAGTTTCCAAAGCTTGTAAAAATGACTTTGCAGTCATGTCTGCTTCTGACAATACCTTTCTTTTCCATCTGTAAGCGGTTTGGTGGCAACAGTGCACAGAGAGAGAAAAAAAATCCTAACGTGAGCCTTTGTGTTTCAGGACATATCTCTATTTGATTCTGAATGATAATATCTGCTTATTTTCTATCCTCTTTCAGATATGAACAATTATTTTATTGTCCCTATCTGGTGACTAATGTGTCTGCGTACGAGACAGATCCTTCGCGCTCACCTTTCCTGACACAGCCAGCAAGAGAAGACTCAGGGTAAAGCTGAAATGATCCTTTCACTAGGGGAAGGAGGAGAATCTAGGATGTCTGGGAACAGTAGGAAGGCTCTCCTGGGCACAGCAAAGCTACATTCCCAAAACTTTGCATTGTCTGCATGGAGGGAGATTTTCAGGTTGGACAAGAGCAGACCTGTTGAATACATGTCTACGGGAGCTACCCTTTTCTTTCTTGTAGGCAGTACACCAACTCTTAGACTAGTACATCTCAAAGGACAGTGATTCAACAAAAACCATGCTTGACATAAAACACATGCAAATCCCTCTGAAGTCAGTGGGTTATTAGCATATACTAACTAATGTACCTGCCTTACTTGAAGTCTTTAGTTGCATAGTGGTGTGAGGAATTTTATTGTAGCTCTACAACTTGCAGAGAATATTCCAGTTCCCAAACCTTGCAGGATATAACTGGCTTCCCAATAGGCTATGTGCTGAGACCTAAGGACTTGGACTGTAATATTTATGGTGAAACAAGGAAAATATTTTGGCAGTATCACAGGTATTTTTTCACACATCTGACTAAAGCTTACAATATGATGATTTGAAAATAAAATGGAAGTAAAACCAAACACCTTACGCTTGAACTGTTGAAGCATGGTAAGTCGTAAGATTAAGACACTGTCTTAATGTCAAAATGTCTAATTAGATATATCATGGAACCAAATATATTGCAGTGCATCAAGGAACGAGTCTTGGAGGTTAAAATCCAAACTACGGAGGTAAAGATAATTTGTGTTGTGGAAGTTTTGCTAGTGTTTGTCAAAGGACTCTTTCTATGGGCAGATTCAACTGGTTCGGCATAGAGGGTTTGCCATGGAGAGGGCAGGTCTGCATAGAGGGGACAAAATGCAACATCTACTCTCAAGCTGTGCCCCTGTTGCCTCTTGCAGGATGAAAAATGCTGAAGAGCATCTGCTTCCAATATATAGTTGAAACTGAACTATTTCACTTACACTCTGTACTAGCACTGCAATTGCTTGTGAGGATTGACTGTGAAGTTATTCCCAGCTGGACTGCCCAGAAACTCTTTCTGCTTCACTTACTTTCTCATCGGTTAAGATCAGCTAGATCACCTTGGTTGATAGTTTCTGAACCAAGTGAATTTGGAGTCAAAAGGCACAATTCTTTAGGTCACTACTGGGGTAAATCTCCTCTTAATGGTGCCACAATGGTGTGTGAGGAAGAAGCAGGCCAGAGATGTCATGGGGCGGGTTCCCTTGGCAATCAAACTTACTTACCTGGCTGAGGTGATGATTTCGGTTGAGTTTCAGAAAATAATGTCTCTTATTCTACTGAATAACTTGGTATTCTGCCTCCCTCTGAAGATGATAAGCTTCTTGGCAATTCTAGATTAGAAGGCAAATTTCCACTGTGTATGGGACATGATGATAATGCCCAAGTAATCCATAGTTCCCAGAAGTCAAGATCAAATAGAAGCAATGGACTTGGAGGGGTTCTGTCTGGCCTAGCACAGATAAGTCTCCAAGAGTGTGGTGTCATCTCTTATTTTCTCTGAGACATGAAGTGAATTATTGCTATAAAGGTACAAGGCCTTGAAGAGTCAGGCCTGAAGCTTTATGGGTTATGGAGGACATTTGCATACTTGAGTGTGAAATGCACTAAAGTAACTTGAAGAGAGAAAATATGTAACGTTGCACACAGCCCCGCTCACAAATAAGCATTAAGCATAAAAGGGACCTAGTAAGATGTCATCCAGATTCAGTGAGCTCTGAAATGATGCTGTTGATTGTTGTGGTGTCAGATTTCTCAGACAAACGTCCCACCATCTTCTCTCATCTGGAAACAAAAATTAGTCTTCTGTATTGTTATTAGGTTTTCCCTTGACTTGCGGGCATGAGCTCATGCAGATACTTAGCAAGAAAATCTGCTCAGGCTTGTTAACGTACAAATACTGTAGCTCATAAGTTTATTGTCCTCAGAAAATAACTTTTAATTAATTGTGATTTTTTAAAAAAAATAAATGTACTCCCAGATTTTTCACTAAAATTAAATGCTGCATCCCAGGTCTACTTTCACAACGAAAAGATATGTAATACTGTTTTTTCTTAATAAATTATTTGTATTTAACCACCTGCATAACTAACCTCTTTGAAGCTATCACTGTTCGCATTTATTGTATATACAATGTCATATTTTCTTCTTCATTTAGGTGTTATCTCACTGGGTGCCCTTGGTGAAGTTACTTAAACTTCCATGGGTCACCATTGCATGGCTTGATCTGGCATAGGTATTCTGCTTTAAAACTGCCTTTTCTCTGGAAGAACTTTCACATGTGCTTTCTTGGTAATGGCACTTCCCATATGCATCATGAAATCTGCCCATTAACAAGTTAGCAGAAGGGCATGTAAGCATCAAGCATGTCACACCCTTTAGGAATTGTCATTAAAAGTTTTAAATTCTAATTTTTTTAAAAAAACATTTCTCTAAAGTGATATTAGCTACCTCTTTCAGTAACTTTGTTTTGTAGCTGCTACAAGTCACTTCAGACTGTGTTATTAACAACTCCCAGCACCCAAGTTGTTTACATCCATACAGCACGTTGAGAAGAAACCAGACTCTTGCAGGTAGTGCTGGTGACTGTGCAAGTCTGATCCTGCTGTCACGCTGATGATTCAGGCAGCAGTGCAGCTCCAGCAGCCATTTATTCGGGTTTTGGGTGTGAGCGCTGTCCAAGCCAGAAGTGATACTGTGGCCCAGGAATTAGCTGTGAATAAGACCCCCGAAATGAGAGGAAGGCTATTGTGCCAGTGAAGGGGAATGGCTGATAAAAAGTATGGTTCTAAATAATTTCACTTGTGAAATAATCCATGCTCTTTTCTGAAAGTGCTGAAATACTAGTTCAAAAGACTGCCTTGGAGTCTATTTCAGATAACTTTATCCTGGATATGTAAACTGTTGCCCATTTTGTGTAGTATGATATTTCCTGACTCAGAATGACTTAAGCTGGTATCGTTAATCAAATGCTAAATGCAATTCCAGAAAGCCTTTATATCTGTAGTGAAGAGTAATGAATAATTTTTAAAATGTTTAGGCTTCCTTCACAGAGAAAAGTGCTGTTTAGGTATGTGGTATTTTTATTATGGTAGGTTGGTACAGTTTGTGTGTTAATAAAAGCAACACAGGAATTTTGGCAGGGGGGTTGGACCAGTTGATCCACAGAGGTCCCTTCCAACCCCTACCGCTCTGTGATTCTGTGAATTACAATGCTTAAATAATGTTAAATCTGCTATCCTGTTATTACCATGTCTAAACACCAAATGTTTTCAAAAGAGTTTTAATCAAGTGCTTAATACAAATACAGCTTTACTGTCATTTCATGGAACAAAGCCTAATTATGCTGGTTGAACTATAAATGCAGAATCGATGTAAATTATCCACAGTACTACAGATGACATTGTCATAGGAAGGCAGACTTCAAACTATTTTATGTACAGAAATTCATATAGGTTTCCTTTTTTTCCAAAACCTGAATGAAATAGAAATAATGAATGACCTGATCCTAGAGTGCTTCAGTCAAAAGTTATAAAATTTGTATGGGAACTTCCTGAAGAGAGAATGAAAATGCCATTTGAAAAAGGCCCCCAAATAAGCAATAACTTAGGGCAGGATGTTCAGTGCTTGCATCGCTGCATGGTATTACATACAGATGTATCGTACTGTTATCTGACTGAAGTTGTCCTGAGACACTGTTCCTATAGATGTCCGTTGTATAGCCCTACCCTTGCTGGTTTAAAGCCAGACAAGAGATTAATCTTATCTAAACAATGTGCCTTTGTCTGTTAAGCAGGAGATGGCTGTCGAGAGCAGAAGTTTAACTGATGTATTACTAGCCCAGCTAGTAAACCATGAAGAAATGCTTAGACTTGTCAAAAGAAACAGGTAACTACGAGACAGGTAATTTCAGCAGGGGGAGATGGACTGCTGACTCATGTACCGCCTGCCCCAATTATACCCCAGACTCAAAAGATGAAGAAACTGAGCTTGCATACCAATTTATGTACTAGGTGGGAAGGTTTTAACCAATAATTTAATAAAATAACAATGCATATGTACTGGGAACTTGAATATGTTGATGCATTGTGTATAAATAACTGTTGATTTGGAAGCTTGGGGTGTGCTGCCTCGGGACAGACACCCATATCTGTGCAGATATGCAATAAAATACCTCTGCTCTGTGTATGTATTGGCATATTGCACACTGGGTAAATGAACCACAGGTTTTGGGACAACAATACTTCCATGAGCAGATGCTGTTCTCAGTTGTTCATAGTGTTACTTCTTGTACCCGTCCAAGCTGAAACTTGGACACTATGTTTACATCATAAGGCTAAATATAGCCAGGGCACTTGACTGTCTATACTGTTAACTGTTAGCCTAGATCCTGGCAAAATTTTTTCCCATGCAAACCATCTGTCTCCCAGCTGATGCCTGGGCATAGTTCGGTCAGCACAAACCAAGGAGACAGTCAGGCTGTGGCCATTCTGTTTTGGGATGTAAGAAAATTTAGTGATATGTCTGCAAACCATATTGTGATACTTGGCTACTCAGTGCTAGAGAACTGTCTCTGGAGTGTTTGATTTACTAATATAGTCATAACCTATGTGTGGCATGTCAGCCCCTTTCTGATTTTTGTTTGGAAATTTTCACTGAAAATAAAGGAATTTCTTACTAAGAATGAAGTAAAAGAGAAATACAGTTATCTTCTCAAGGTAGAAAATACTGACAGACTTTTTTTCTCAAAAGGTATGAAGTTCTCATGTGTTTGAGGCAGATCTTCCAAACTGGTTAGCTTGGGATGGGACAAAGGGGCATTTAGGACTTTTGTCAAGCCTCCAGCTCTTAAGAAAGACAGAAAACAAGAACATAGTGGTAATCTGTAAAATACTTAGCTAAAAGGGAGCCTGGCATCACACAGAAACTCTGTGGAAGAAACAAAGACAGAGAACAATTGCTGGGAGCCTGAAGCAAAAAAGATAAGCAAAAGATTCAGTTGCCTTAAGCTTGAGATCAGCTTTTTTCTTCCAGCAGCACCTTGCCTCATTCACTGGAGACCTTCTTATTCCCTCAGAAAATGAGACTGCTACAGATAAGAGCCTCCTTCAGTATTCTGCCTTGATTTGATCCTCAGCACAGCTTGGGAAGAACTCTATGCGGTATGTAATTAAACATTGTACTAAAGCAGACATAGAAGAGAGCTCAATAATGTTCTCCACATGGTGTGGAAACAGATGTGTCATTCTATTGGTACTGTTTTTCTTACTCTAGGCAACATTTGCTACGACTAACGCTCTTTTCCATGAGAGTCCCAGCAGTGAGGTAGCTTGATTATTGCAGGATTTTTATCATACACTCTGATAAACAGGATTGCTCTGATGCTCAGTCTATGTTTTCAGCTTCGTGCATCCAAGCTGTTCCGTTAAGCAAAAATCCTAAATCTCCTTTAAAAGAAGCTTTACTCCCTTCCTTGCTATTGCAGCCTCAGATATGTCGCAAAAGCATGGGGACATGTTGTTTCCTTCATGCTGTTTGCGCTGTGGAACTGTTGCTTAGTGTAACTGTCAGCATGTAGTAGAGCATTTTCAGAGCATTTTTCAAAATCTGCTTGTGATTTGATTCAAAGAGAGAAGCCAAAAGAGATTAGACACAACCACGGTGAGATTTCCTTTGGAGCTGACTGCAAGACCCACCTGTTTGCTAAAGGCTTCCTACCATTACAAATAAACATAAAGAAAGCAAAAACCAAGAATTATTTCTTAGAATAAGAGACAGTTCAGGAGCCAAGTCTCTGGCGACTTTGATTTGTAGAAGTCACAGTGAAAATCTGTCAGCTTGTACCTTAGAGAAAAGTGTGGAAAAAATATAGAATAACAGAAATAATATTAACTATGGAATATATCAATTACCAGTCTTAAATTTTACCCTGTCTGCTGTCATATTCTTGGTTCCATTTCCTTGTATAAACTCTGGGGTTTTCACTTGACTCTTACAAGAAATTTCAAATTTTAAAAAATTTTTGCTTCTGTCAGTATATCTCTGAGGGGGTTGAGACCTGCATTTTTTTTTACCTAGTACTGAGATTTCTGAACACACGATAGTGCAAGTCCTACGTTATTAGTGACAAATTTCATATTTGCTGTTTTGGTTTGGTTTTTTGTGTGACAGTAGATGAAAATGAGAGGTAAATTCACACCATGTGGAGATTTTATATGGTTGTGAAGCAGGTTATCAACCAAACTTTTCACCATTACCTGTGAACTCATTAAACATCACCCATGTAATTTCTGAAATCAGAAGTCCAAGAGAAGGATCCCATTTGAATGTGCCTGTGTAAAAATTCAGGAACTATGAAACCCCGGTTCTGCTCCATACTTTCTACCTTATTTCAAATGTTAAAAAAGAGACAAAAGCAAGTCATATTCAACGCAGAATCTTCTACACATGCTGGCAGTCAAGGTAGGGCAGAGTGGAGGGCAAGAGGGCATTTCTGAAGTAAACGGCAGCTTCTCACAATATGTGTACAGCTACATGGTATCTTGTCTACTGAAGCCTGCGAAATAAGGAAATCATTAGGTTCAGCATTCTTTGGATGCTCTGATGGATGTTAATAACTGCATTCTACATACTACTTACTTCATACTACAGAGTAGTTCAGACCTAGCTATGGATATGGGCACCATCACACCATCTTTCATCTTTGCCTTCACATTTCTGTGCTTTGTCTTCCCAAAGGGTGTCACTGAGTTCCAGCTGAGGAGCATCCCTTACCAATGGGGTTACGGGGTTACATTTTTCAGCTTCTTGTTGGTGGCTTCACAGGTCTTCGTGTGCTGCAACTTGTTCTGTTACCACCTACGACAAGTAGAACGTGGTTATGCTTGACTCACACGCAACAGCACAGGCACTGCAGGCAGCGAAGTGTACCTTAACTGCCTGCCGGTTGTCAAGTTAGCTCAGGCAAATAAATTCCGTGTCAGGTCTGCACTTCCTCCAAATTCAGTGTTCAAGAAAAGGTAATACTTTTGTCAGAAACAGAAAAGAACTTAACTAAAACACCTTTTCCTTTGTTCATACCAGTCACATTTTCTTGGCTGAGGTACTACACGGTATTGAGTATGCAAACGCAGAGACAGAATGTGGAATCTAAACTGTTTCTCTAAGCCTCTTGTTGCCAAGTTGTTATCTCACTTGTTGACAAATATTCTGTTGCTGACAACTGAGCTATTAAACATTAGTTGAAAGAAAGACAATAAATGCAAATTCTCTTTTAATTGTTTGAAGAATTTTCCACATCACTCAACACCCTAATATTCTTCTTCACCAACATGCATATCCTCATTAATACTCCTATAAAGTAAGGAAATTCTATTATTCCCATTTTACCAGTGAACTGTATCTAGAAAAGAAAGTGGCTTAGTGAAAGGTACATCAGAAGAGTAACAGAAACAAGTTCAAAATTCTTGAGTCTGAATCCAGTTCCTTAATAATACGTGACCTTTCCTGTAACCAATTTTTTTGCCTCTAACCTGTACTCTTCTCTCACAATTTCAGTATTTTAGCCAGTTATGTAAGTTGTAACTGATATTTCTGGTGATTGCACATTGGCTTATCATTTATTTTTCAAAGAGAATATTTTTAAAAAGATAATAATTTTATAACAGAAAATCAAAATTAAAATGGAAAATAACATTATAATGGGTACGCTATTATTTTTCCCTGACATAAGTTTTTTTCTTGAAAATATGTGAGGGTAGACAGATGTATATCAGAATGGATTTTGCATTTCATTTATGAATATAATAGTTTAAGAGAAACTAGCTTCTCATCATTCTAAAAAAAGCATATCCAGTACTGGTATTGTCACACTGAAACAGATACAATATCACTAAATGATCATCAAACTTCAACATCTTAGGAAAAAAAACACGTTACTGATCAGTGAAAGAGGTGTCTCTGTGAAGGGCATGCAATGGTTTCTTTCAAAGCCACCTTTCACTCAGCATTCCGTGAGAAAAACTGCAGTTCCTTTTTCCTGCATAGCAGAATATAGGACTTTCCCCAATGCTCAACTTTAAGTCTAAATCAAAGTTCCACGAATTCTCTTTTAGGTTTGGTGTTTTGAATGTTTCCACGAATATCTTGCGGCACAGAGTAACATTTGTGGATGTCAATTAGCTGCAAGGTCCACAGAGGAGTAGAAAGATACCACTTAGCTATATACATCATGATAACTCTCTGTTGATTCCAGCATACAAGAAGACATGTGCTTCACCTTTGATGATGAGTCACTATGTCATGGGAATGTCTTGAATTAACTGTTGGGATGGTTTGTGTTGAGACACACAGGCTTGACCTACCTTAAAGTAATGCTTCTGGTAAAACTAACTAAAAATATGTATTTTAAAAATTTTTGTGCATGGAGAGTAGCTTGCTGAGAACGTTCTAGATAACGGGTTTCTTTTCCTGTTCACTAAATCCAGTGAGTCAGTAAAATTAGGAAGCACATTTACATGAAATATGACTCACTTTTTTAATTAAAAAGTTGGCAAAAATAATAGAGGACATGTATTTCTGTAACATTCATTTTGCAAATTGTATTCGACTGCTGCCAAAATTTCTGTCATTACTGTTGGCTATTTAGTCCCATTAACAATATTTCTTTTGGTCTACCAGATTGTAAGGGCTCATTTTTCTAGTCATATGGGAGTGATATGTTCAGGTAACTCCTTTTCTTATGAACTGGAGTAAAGGGCCTAAGACAGGTGTAGAGTCCTCTAAATTTCATTTGGAGCAGTAGTGGTAGTGGCCAGCAGGTCCAGGGAGGTGATTCTGCCCCTCTGCTCCGCTCTGGTGAGACCCCACCTGGAGTCCTGCATCCAGCTCTGGAGCCCCCAGCATGGGAAAGACATGGACCTGTTGGAGCGGGTCCAGAGGAGGGCCGCAAAGTTGATCAGAGGGCTGGAGCACCTCTCCTCTGAGGAAAGGCTGAGAGAGTTGGGGCTGTTCAGCCTGGAGAAGAGAAAAGCTTACTATGGCCTTCCAGTACATAAAGAGTGCTGTAGTGACAGGACAAGGGGCAACAGTTTTAAAGTGACAGAGGGTAGATTTAGACTGAACATAAATAAGTGATTTTTTACAATAAGGGTGTTGAGAAACTGGCTCAGGTTGCCCAGAGAAGCTGTGGCTGCCCCCTCCCTGGAGGTGTTCAGTGCCAGGCTGGATGGGGCTTTGAGCAACCTGGTCTAGTGGAAGATGTCCCTGCCCATGTCAGGGGGGCTGAACTAGATGAACTTTAAAGGTCTCTTCCAACCCAAACCGTTCTATGGTTCTGTGGTTCTATGATTTAGTACCTGCATGCAGTTCTCACATAGCCAGAAGAGAACAGGCACTGTTAAAACTCCATTTCCATATGTTTTTAAACCAAAAATTCTGTTACGGATGTGTCTTTGTAACTCAGACCCCTCTGCATCTCCTCAGTACTGGCTTCAGAATAGCCTCTGACAATTGTATTAATGTTGAGTGCTACAATTTGTCTCATCTTTACTGGAATTTGTTCAGGGCTTCACTCTGTGTTTTTCTTTCATAATTTAAATGCTGGAGTGCTAGACAAACCTGAGGCTAAGAAAGAGCTACTGAAAGAAAACCAATGGAAGTGACTTGTTATTCTGCTACTTGCATGCACACACAGATGATACCTACATATTTAATACACCTTAATTAGACGAAGATGCCCAGATGAAGAGAAATACAGTTTGCAAGACATATGAAGTATTCCTTAGTCTATACACCACATTAATGAGCTTTCTGCTGAAGCAGAGGCTTACAGTTTGTGGAAGAAGGAAAGGAGAATTTCAGGAGGAGATCAACAGAAAAGGACCAGAGGTCTGGAAGACACGACCTACAAGGAGAGACAAGCAAGGGTTATTTAGATGAAAGACGAGAGGATTATCAGGGGACAAAGACAAGGAAAGGAGTGTCTGACTTCAAATAAGTAAAGGACTTCAGTGAAGATCAAGGAAATAGTTTGTTGTCTATGCCTATGATGTATGTATGCAACGAGATGTAAGGGCTTAAATTACATCAGAACATTCAGGTAAGACACCATGGAAGTTTTCTAACATTAAGAATAGCAAAGGGATGGATAAGTTGCCTGGGGAAGGTCATGATATCTCTGTCTTTGAAGAACTTTAAGAACAGGTTAGAGAGATGTCTACCAGGAATTATCTGGGTACAGGTGATCCTGCTTTGGTGTAGGATGGTGGAATAGAGGAACTTAAGGTCTTTTGTAGTTGCTGTGATTCTATAAGACTAGTAACAATAATAATTAATTTTTGTAGACTTAACTTGTGCTTTCCAGACAGTCTCTGATGGTAAGAGCACAAAATTCCCAAAGGAATCAGCAGAGATTTTTATGGTACTGACAAAGTTTAAATTTGACGAAGTCATTGCTAAGGAACCAGGAGTGAAACTCAGAAGGCTGAGTGATATGGATATTGAGATAACTGTGTTTATTTTGTAGGGAAGGAAGTAAAAGAATAGCTCCAGCCTCTGGCTATAGGGGCACGTGACTGGGTGCAGTAGAGGCAGTTATTCCCACAGAGAAGGGCAAGTGTCCCTTTGAAAAGGGGCTTAGTGAAATGAGGTTAGAGTGGAAGGTGAGTCATTCGCTGGGTGCCGGCCATTTGCTTTGGGTTGTGATCTGAGGAAACTGCAAGCGCTCTTGCAAATAAATGTGGAAATCGAGATTCCAGCATACCAGTACCCGAAAATGATAACATGCTAGCACTGAGAAGAAACAGTGGCCTGAAGGAAACATGAGTGAAAAATTATTTTATACAACAGATGCTGATTTCCACTGGTGAGAAACTTAACAATTAAAAGCTAACTTTTAATTGCACTACTGCAGCCTTTCTTTTAGTGAATGAATATCATGTTGATGTATGAGAAGCCCAGAAGGTAAAGCAGCAGCAGCACCCGCGTGCAGTATTCCCAGTGGAGGGAGGGCCTCAGGTGCAGTTTCAGCTGACTGCTGAGATCTGTAGTGGGGCTGGAAGCCCTGCCACACTGGCTTGTTATCAACACATTCCTGACACGGAGGCAAGATGCTTCAGACAGTTGATGAATGGTCTTGCATTCTTGTGACAGGCGGGGACTCTAGAACCAGTGTGCTCTCTGGTACCTGAGGAAACCCGTCGGGAGCACTGGCTCCCTCTGTGAGTGCAGACTTCTCCCCTCTCCTCGTCAGCAGTATACTTATCTTCAAGATGATAAATGGGGATATGCCATACAGCTCCATGGGGTAGCAACAACATTAACAGTAATCAGTAGAGTGGAGCCCTAAGTAGCTAGGAGGGGACAAACTAGTTTTCCTATTCACTAAAACATAGAAGACTTGGTTCAGTTTGTGAACTTTGCTAAAAGAAAATTATACATAAACTGTTGCTAAAATGCCAGCAGAGACTTCAAGCAGTTCTTAGCTCATTACCCATATGCTCACCCATACTGGAGATAACTTTATCCCATGGTGGGAAGTATTGCTTTATTTTCGTGGCAGGAGTTCTGCATAGACTCAAGCTAAGGAATTTTCATTTTTCAGGATGTCTTGGGAGGATGCTATCACTGATTTCGTAACATCTAGGAACCATCCCTGAAGACAGGAGTTTGGGCCTGGTTCATGGAAATTCATAGCATGCACAAATTTCAGGGAAGTCAATAAAAAGTGAAGGTGCATCACATGTTGGAAAACCACATTCAGGTACCAGATGTTTATGAAAGTCTGTGTATAGTACAGAGGGCAGAAGGAACTTCCTGCCATTAGGAAGGATACTGCTAACATATGTCAAATGTCCTTTGACATGTGTAGGGGATACAGCAGGAGTCACATTTCCAACTAGTGCCAGAGCTGGTGCTCAGCATTTAATCTATTGCTATTAAGTATAGCTATTGATGGAGCATTTCCAATTTCTGGGGAAGCTTATTTAACATTGTTGAAGCTATTCTAAAATACGTTGAGAAATCTGTGACAGCTGGTCAAATTTATCCTGTGTGTACTTCACTGAAATGAATCTGGTGCAGACAGCATTTTCAATTTCTCCTGAAGTGTGACCACAATACACAAGCTGGAATGGAGAAAAAAAGTCAAGGTGTCAATCAGTTTCTAATATTATAGTGAATAAATCTGACCTGTGAGATACCACTGTAAAGATAGAAGGCAAGATACTAAAGAATTTAGGTATCTTGTCAAAATCAGATGCAATAGCTTGATTTATTACTAAGCAGTATGAAAGTTTGTTTAATCAAATCACACGTTGTTATTTTTCTGTTGATAGGAAATATATTTCATCTTGTGCTGCATAGTGGAAAAATGGTCTTCAGAGTCACCAAGCTTTTTTTTATTTTCTTAACATGATTTGATAATTACAGACTGGGGCCACATAGCTTTAGACAAGATGTACCTTTAAAGCATGAATTTGTCAGGGCTCAGAGAGCATTGATAGGCTTTAATGGCCCCTACCTGGAGCTTCCAGCCCCACCACTGCCTGAGGGCTCCATTTCAGCTCGGGTCTGGGCACTCAGTCCTTCGCCTAGCTGTGCTGTGGATGGGCCTGTGACCAGCCTTGTCTCTGGTCCTTGTCTCTGTGTCTGCCTCCTGAACAGATCTTGGACCTTTGCTGCAGCGTTGTCTCCAGTACTGTCTTTGTCCTTAATCTCCTGATGGTCCCTGGATGGACCTGATTCGTGTCCTCACTATGTCTGAGACTGTCCTTGCATCCTATTATCAGCACTGCTGCACGGATGCTGTGGGACTGTGCCCTGATCAGTGAGGGCACGGCTGGATGGGCAGTCACTCCCGGCTCGCCTTCCCTTAAGGAATGGCCTCATCTGTTGCTGCTCCCTGCCCGTAAATTTCTCTGCCTATAAAACTGGAGTGTTCTGGAAACCCTTTTTTTTTTTTTTTTTTTTTGCCT
>Ga0065711_1042822_pt1 | contig 15111 bp, 12 predicted proteins | sample Hoacrofraction12_FD_59098 | JGI IMG/M metagenome (GOLD analysis project Ga0065711, IMG submission 59098) | Hoatzin crop microbial communities from Cojedes, Venezuela - Epithelial fraction 12 v2 (version 2) | ecosystem: Host-associated > Birds > Digestive system > Esophagus > Crop | place... | reverse complement strand
CCCGCCTGGACAAGGTCCTGTGCAACCTGCTGTAGGCAACCCTGCTTCGACAGGGGGGTTGGACTAGATGACCCACAGAGGTCCCTTCCAACCCCTACCATTCTGTAATTCTGTGAGATGACAGAGTATCTAATTTCTTTTAATGAGAAATAAAATGAAAATATTTCTCCCCAAAATCTAATATTTAGAGTTGTGTAAGGTGGATTTTTTTCAGGAAAGTTCAGTTTTCTTCTTGTGCTGCTGCTAGACTAACCCTCACCAAAAGGTGCTTTTAGTCTTTCCTCCTAAAGAAATGTCTTGAGAACACTTAGCGGCTTCAGTCATATCTGGGGCTGTGCTCTGCCAGACCTTTAGGCATGAGTTTGGAGTTGATATGCCTTTGTCATTTCCTTGATGCTGGTTGCAAACTAGTTAGGACCCACTTTTTCTGCACTGACTTGCTCTGGATAGTGCCATATTGGAATAGTTATTCCATTGAAATCATTTGGGATTGTTGGTATAGTAATGTATAAGGGAACTGCAACATTCTTCTAGAAATAACTGAAATTTAACAAAGATAAATTTGAAGTTGTTGCACTGTAGTTTTTCTTGCATATTTAAAGCTTTTTCTTCTATTTTGTAGGACTGAGGATTTTATATACTGCTTGTCTGTCACATTATCTAATCGTATTTAATATTGGGTCTTTTCTTTGCAGAGAGGAAGAAGAGAGTTTCTTATAATGTATGTGCTGTAGATGAGCAAAGACAGGCAGATCTCAAAAAAAACACCTCATAAAAAAAGGCAACCACTTCTTTCTCGCTTTACAGGTTTCATGTCACTTTTGCTCTTTTCCTTTGTTTTTCTACCTGATCTGTCTTGGTACTTGTACTGTGCTCTACTAGCTGATTTGGGAATATTATTCAAACATGGTATTACAGAACAATTGCTATCCTTTCACCTTGATCTTGTGATTGTGTTATATATTAATATTCCATTTAAAATAAATTAATTTTTTTTAATTAAAAATATTGGAAACTAACTATTCAGACATTTGCTTAAAGCAATATTTACACTAATTCTAAAAATGGTCTTGTGATTCTTGATTACTTGTCATATAAAGGCAAATCAGTTATTAACCCATTACCTTACAATGTATTGATGAAGTTTTTTTTTTAATTGCAGCAAAATTATACAGAAAACCCCAACTTGTTTTGTTTGCAGATGACAACATTCATGATTTTTCTCATCACTGTTACACAGACACAGGATCAGAAAGCCGTTGCTCATTATATTCAAAGTCTATTCATATTAACAACTCTAGGGCAGGTCCTTGTCTCAAGAGACCGAGATACACCTCTGTCTTGGGTCAGGCACATGGACGGACTTAAATGTTGGGTAGGTTTGGATGCCAGGACCCATGACCCAGAGTGGGTGTTGAGGATGTAGACTGCTGGTCCCTGACACAACCTTTTCTCCCAGGAACATGGCGGAGAGCCTTGTCTCTCTTACCGTGTGCATGCAACAGAGTAGGAAAAGTAAATGTAGTGCTCTTCAGTGTCAGCTTGCAATCACTTCACTTTCACTTGCATTTCTTACCCACCACTCAGTTTTTCCTCCCCTCCTTTTTGTGCAGCTTTACAGAGCAGCAGAAAAATGCTTCCGACCACTCGTGTTCTCAGTCAGCCTTTATTACCACACTGGGTCTACGCTGTCTGTAAGTCATGTGAATGTGTCTTGCAGTCCACATGAGGATGTCTGTGTGCCCATCATACAGCGTGATTAGTGGCCTCCAGAGATCACCACCTGAAAACCAGGCATGTCACAATTCGGAGACCTTCCTGAGAGAAGTCCAAGAAATTTATGCAGTACCTGCTGGCAATTTGCCTGGCTTCAGCTGAAGATATTGATTGTTAGATGCATTAATTTTAGGAAGCAGACTTTATCCATTTTTTTTTCAAAGAGCCAATACACAGCTGTGAAATCATTTAGATGACTTAACAAAGATTATGTGACAAGGACAACAGTTGTATTAATATAAACAAGCATGTCTTTGTTTAATTTCCTCCCTCTTTCAAACAGCCCTGTTTGTTTTGAACAAATAGAATGATCCTAAAACATTGTGATTTCTACCTTAGCACTCCCACAGAGGAAAGGTGTCAGACAAAGTAATAAAAAAATCTTAAACTGGTTCAATATTAGCAAGAAAGTCTCCTCTTCTCAGGCTGTCTCTATTTCTTAATATTTTTTTCCTCTAAGTCCTCTGTACAGGCTTTGTAGCTCATTTTTGTTGTTTAAAGTTGTCTGTCTCTCCTCCATCACACTTTCCTCTGTTAGACATATGCCTTCTCAAACTAGCACCTCCTTTCAGTATTGACTTTGCAAGAAATTTGTATCTTCCAAAACAGAGGACATTCTTCTTGGTGATCTCTGCAGACCCCTGAAGAGTTCTGAGTGGTACAACTTAAACGGTACCTCAAAATGACAATGAGAATAAAAAATGAGTGTAACAATACTGTTAGAACAATGCAGATAGCAAAACAGAAGCTTGAGTTCAAACTCCCTTGCAGGCAAATTGAATTTAGATGGGTGCATATATATTGGCATGCTAAGGTGGCAGTAGTGCCTCTTACAGCACTGTGTGGTGCAGCTGATGCTCTCCAGGACAAAAGACAACAAAGAAGCTTCAGAGTGGGATGAGACTATGTTTTCCTCCCAACAATGTGTCTGCATCCAGATTTTTAAACTATGTGTCTGAAGCCATCTCTCATTGAGTATTTTGATTTAGTGACTGGATTAAAATCTAGAAAAGGTTACAGTTCTACTCTGACTGCTGTAGAAATCCCTGCACATTTGCACAGTGTCAGCTCTGTCAAATCTCTAACAAAAATGAGAGTCTTTATTGCATTTCCCATTTTAAATTCAAAACTGCACTGTTTCGCAACTGTCGTGGATCTAAATATCCACTTCTTCAACCTATTTCTAAATGTCATAAAATGAGAAAAATGATTTTTCAAAGGATTTATTTTATGGATTATTCTACAATTCATAATTTATATCTGGGTGCAAGGAATATGATTTGAATATACAAGAATTATACTTCAGTGTGTTGTTCATATACTTGGGGTTCCCATTGTTGAAATTTGTCCCTTTCTTATCCTTCCCCTTTTCCAATTATTTTCCAACCTGTTTAGCTGATTTTTGAAAATAAATAAACAAATAAAATAACCTTCTACTGTCACAGAAATACCTAATAGAAGGGAGACAAAAATATCAGACTCATAAAATGGCACCTGATAAAGGGTCACATAGAAGACTTACCAGAAAGTAAGGATTTATGAATTACCTGGAAAAAGAAGTGATATAAAAATGCAGTAGAGAAGAGAGATTGGGGACATATGATTTTTCGTTGTAACTGACAGTCAAAAAAATTGTATTACTAATTCTGTTAGTGAGTAGTGATATCCTCTGAGATTCACTTTTAAGACTAGTTGTCTGCTGTATTCAGTGCAACTTATTGATGGAAACATGAGGAGGAGCAGACTGATAATAGATCTTGGGAACATTCTAAAGTAGTAGAGGAGTATACTGAATGACAAAATCTTTCTCCATGTGACACTGTTGAAATAGCCAAGCCAGCAGGTTGTTGACTTCAAGTTCATCTTCTTCAGTAGCTCATTCATGGGTTCTTACACAGCTACCTTGTGGCAGCAATATGTAGAGTTCAAGGTGTTCAAGGTAGTTAATTACTATAGTGTAGCTAATGAAGTACAGTGAAAAAATGCCAAAGGGCCAGTTGCAAATCTAGTTAAAAATAATGACAAAAAATGAGAGCCAAAAACTACCACACATTAAAGACAGCTGAAGATGGCCATAAAACACATTGTGTTTGGAAAAAAATCAATGGTTTTACATTTTTTCTGAACTATTTCTCACTTACATTCTTACAGTTTTATTTCTGTAAAATTAAATTATTTCATCATCTTCTTGGGAATGAAATAGAGAATGTTCTGCCTTTTGCTCTTCTTCAGGCTTTTATGGATTTAGGATTGCAACATGTCTATGTTATACACCAATTAATTAATTAGATTCGAACTGGAGCTCTGTTTTCAATATTGCCACACATTATGTTATTAAGATGCCCTAAACTGTGAATGCAAACATTTGAAGAAGTCATGGCATGAAATTAGGAAAGGAAAGGTTGCTTTAGCTAAGGTCAAGGAAGGTCTTCAGTCTATTCCAGTCCAAAGCTCTAAACACTTGTGATGAAGCAAGAGTAGAAATTCTGTTTTGTAGTGTGAAAGCAAGTGGCCTTGAATGCAGATATAACACCAACTCAACAGAGAATATATAAAGTTTTCATTTAAAAATATTTGTCCTATCCTGTCAAATTCCTGCAAGATTTCATATAAAAATCCCTAAGGAGTCAAAGAATGATTTTTGCAAACATGGACTGTGCATGTGTTAAGGTCAATATCGATATGATGTCCACAGCCTTGGATATCAATATGATCAGCAGACGAGCTCACTGCAATTTAGCTAGTCCATCTCGACAAATGACCAGGTAGCTCAAGTTCCAGTCCATAGCCACGGGAGATTTAAACATCCTTTCCTCTGCAGAGGTCCCCAAACTGTCAAGCACTCTAAAATTATTTACAAACCATTCTTAAAGAAAAAGAATTAATAACCTTGAAACACGCAAAAAGGATATGTAGAAAATAAAGAATAACACACTCCTTATCCAGATAGTTTCACAACTGTCCATTTAATTCCCTTCGTATTTTAGGAGAAAGAATGTCGCATAATGTGTCCTTTCTCCTGTTTGGGGTAAAAGTAGCAACAGTTTCACTTGAACAGTGAGATTGTACAATTTGCATATCTGTCCTTGAATTATCAGTAAAATTTTCCCAGATTTTTCAGTGCCTTACTAAGCTTTGGGGTTAATGGATTGATAGAAAGATCTAGAAGTTTCCATTCATCTCTGTTCTTGTCCTTCACATCAGTTTTCAGGAAAGAGTCCCTCACACCAGTAGAAGGGATTATTGAATAATGCACATCTCTTAGAGAGTTTCCTTTTTTGCACATTATTATTTCATCTCCTCTTTAAGTTTCCCAGAGAAAAGATCTCCCACCCAAAAGTCCAACTTTATGTAGATTTATAAGGATCTCTTAAGAATCACTAGTTAAAATGCAGGTAGGCTACAGTTGAATGAAAGGCTACAGTATCTTCTTTTCCTTCCCATTAGTAAAGGCAGGAGAGGGACTTTTTTGTTTGTTTGTTTTTTTGATAGGTTATGTTTTCCAAGTGTAAATTTTCTGTGGTTATTAATACCAACCCGAAGTTAACCCTACTGAAATTTTTCATTTGGGTTTTCAAGGGCCTATGATTCTACCAGAAAGAAAGAGAGACTGAAAAAAAAGATAGCTTTTTGGTTTTGCCGCTGTGTACTATGTACACTTGCATTTGGTGACTGCTGCTTTTGTAGCAATACAAAAAATGCAAATAAACAAAAAAACTCTCCGGAAAACTTCTCGTACTATGGAGTATGTATGGTCAGAAAATCCAGGATGACCATTTTAAAAACATGAGAAAAACTGGAAGTTCCCTAGTTCAGTAAGATCATCAGGCAGAAAACAAGTCACAAGCAAAAAAAAGCAGTGGTATTGACAAGAAAATATTGTGACCATTTAATGGCAGTTCCAGTAAGTGCACAGTGTATTGTAGTTAAATAGTTTTGTCAGCTGCTTTTCCTGTAACCATTGCCCATGCTATAGTTCTGTATAAATCTTTGCAGGAGATAGAATCAGCTTTAATGAAATTTGAGTAGCTGACATATTAAGCAATGCATTATACTGGAAGAAATGCTCCTTGATATTTTTGCAAAGGACTGTCTCTCAAATGTAATCACTTTTTCCTTACATGAATGATGTCACCAAAGACTTCAGAGAAACTAATTATTTTGACATTGACTGTAAAATAAATAGTTCAAGAGCATCTGAGGCTATTTAGAAATTATTTCCTTTATCCTATATTTATAAACATTCTAAGCAACAGCACGTAGCAGGAGTTGATTTCATCAGGTCTGCTAGCTGCTGGGCCAGTGAACCGGATCCCATGCAATGGAAAACCTTGCTCATTTTGCTGCTCTGACAACTTTGAACTCCATCATGGACAAAATATTTTAGAAAACAGCAAATTACAAAGCAAATTTATTCATAGATATTTTTAAAAGAATCTGTAGAATACAGTGATTTTAGTTAATGAATATCAGTTCAAATGGTTTAAATACATAAATGCTAGGTGCAGAAGCTATTTCAGCCCAAAGGAAAATAATCATAATCTGTATGTTAGTACCCTGAATTTAGGAATCTCAACACTCAAAAATTCAGCCCCATCAGGTTGATTTAGAACATCCGAGACACTTACCCATCCCTTCAGAGTCAGTGGAAAGGGAGAAGTGTAATCAAAACCAGTCTGGAAAGCCTAAGTGGTGACCAGAGCTTCTTAAAGCTTTTCAGTGGGAAATGCATGGCATATTTAATGCTTCTTCCCATTCCTAGTCCAAGTCAGGCAGCCTACCAAGTGTGGACTCATCCTGTTTAAAAAAAACAAACATTTGCTGGAGAGGTTTTTTCTGCCTATCTTTGGCTTAAGAGCTTTTGTACTTGCCCAGGCTATTTCAGATCTCAGCTAAATTTCCTCTTCAGTCTGAGAGGGATCAGACTTCTGTTTACCACTTTATAAAAGAATATCCTCACCACCAGGTTATAAAGTAGGTGTGCAGTAGGAAGGAAATGGAGCAAAGAGAGCAATACACTCAAATTCTCCTATTAAGATCGATCACCAAGGGCCAAAGGGAAAAAAAAATTAAGGGGGACATGTCTCTGCAGTTCAGTTCTCATGCTGAGGAGCAGGAGCTTGCATTGAACCAAGAGAAAGGAGACCACAGCTTTAATTGTTTGAAGAATGTGTTCTTTTATTTAGAATTTATTGTTACTCTCCTTTAATAAAAATAAAAATTTGACTGGCTGGTTATCTAGATCTAACATCTTTATTTTTTTTGCCCTGTTTTCCTTCCACTTATTCTACTTCATCTGAAACAAGAATTTCTCTTAATCTTTCTGTATCCTTGGCTAGAGAACATGAGGTCAGTATTTTCTGTTCTGTATGAGGAAGATTTCCATTCTTGCTAATTCCCAGCTTCGTATTCTCAGATCTGATTATGACCGTCATAAAGTCTGCATTACAACTGGAAAAAAGTTTTGTAATGTCTGTGTTAGAACTTCTTCTGTCTTAAATTGGATGGCTTCAGTGGAGTTGCACCAAATTTCAGCATCTGAAAATCTGGTTCAGTGTTTCAGTTTGCAATTGAGAATGTGAAGTGACAGCAGTTTTACAGAGAGCTTGTCTAGCCTTGTCAGGCCTTGAATTGCAGATGCAAGTGTTTCAGATGCTTTGTTTACATTATAATGACTTTGCTTTTGGCTGTGTTTATACCTTCATCATTGACACTTTTGAGATTTGCAACATATCTGTGCTGGTATGAGGAAAGTGAATTTCACAGCTTCATGTAGGATCATGAAAAGAAACCACATTTTTACATTTGCAGATACAGATATTGATAGTGCTTATATACGTCATGGAGGAATGACAACACCACTAGACCACGTGATCTCTCATCATCAACCAGCAACCCTAACCAGGGGTTTTTCTAATAGTCCTTTGCAGTCATTTTTGCAGTACTTCAGTGGAATCAGTGCCAATCAACATATATCTATGGAATGCAGATCTTACCAAATGCACTTCAAATATGTTATTGTAAGGATTCGAGCTTGGTTGACAGGATACTGTCAGGCTTCTGCAAGGTTTTGCACGTGGTGCTGCACAAAGAAACCAGAACAACACTAATCAACGTAGGCTATCTGTAAAGCATATGGATTAATTGCTAACCAGCTATACAATAGGGAGTTATCATATTGGTGTGTTTTTGCAATTTGCACACCAGTTGGTTTTTGACCCTACTCCTTTTTGTAATGAAGTGTACTTTTTTTTAACCTGTAACATGTAAAAAACATAAAGTCCTCAGCAGCAGCAACTGTAGCTGACACAAAAATAGGTTGTGACAAATAACAGAAAAGATGTCATCAATACTTGCTGGTTAGGCAGCATAAACAAATTATATGCATTTCTGTATATGCAGACATGATGTTCTATTAAAACAGTAAATGGAGTTCATATCCCCTGAATGTAGGGCTCCTTCCTGGGAAGCTGTTATTCTAAAAAAGCACTTGGGGGCTGTGGGAGCTAGCCAGTATAACATAAATTCCTACTTTGAAACAGTGGTAGAGCAATATATACGGTCCTTAGAAAAGGAAGCCAGAGAAGTAGAGAACTGCTTTTGTTTTCTTCTGATGTGAATGCTGCTGCACTCAAGAGCCTAGAGAGTGGTCAGAGGAACAGAAAACATGCCTCACAGTCAGGTCCTGAAGCACTGCACTGTGCTCAATAAATGATAGAGAATTTTAAGGATAACAAAAGCACAATTTGTAAGCACTTTGAACTAGAGCAAGAAATAAATGGCAAACTTCTGCCGAAAGGTTAATTAGCTATTAGTGGCAGCAACTCATTGTGGATGGTGGGAGACCCTCACTGAGGACTTTAAAACCAAATCTGAACATTTTTCTAAAGTGTTTACTCTGATTCAAGTAGAATTACTGAGCTGAAAGGAGAAATTAAATAATAAAAGTCCAATGGCCTGTGCCATGCAGGAGCTCAGACTACAATCATAGTAGTCCGTTTTGGATTTAATAGTTCTGTGATGCCAACCCGCATATTAATATCACAATCAATATTCATTTGTCCACATAATGTACTTGCCAAGTATATCTTTTATTTTATCTCTTTTTTATAGATGATTCGCTGAGACAAATATATTTTTCAGGGACATACAATCCAGTTTCTATCTGCCTAATGCCATAGGTATTCCAGTGTCTTCAGCACCCTAAGTTTTCGCCTAAAACAGCAACTCCTGTAAAAGTGTGTCCTCTCCCACCACCAACACAAGACAGAACAGCTGCCTGTAGCTGTGAGAGTCTTACTGTGTTACAGGGCTATCTACTTCCTACGTGGACACCAAGATTTCTAAATAATTTTTGGCTAAATGATTGACCAAGAATAAAAGGGTTCAGAGTTAGCAGCAAATGTCTAGACGCTCTTTGCAAACATGAACATGAAGATCAGTTTTCACTGTGTCTTTATCATTTTCAAAGAAACAAATATGCACTAAAAATCCAAAAGCACAGAATTTTCATAGCCAAAATTTTGTAATTTCAGCCTAAATAAGCCAATGTCCAAAATGTATCCTAAATGTATTCATTTTTTTCAGGACATCACTTTACTCCTGTCACTCACTCCCCTCTACTTATCTTAAAGATTTCTTGATCTTACAAACCTCCAGTGCTTATAATTTGCCACAATACTTGCTACAAAAAAGGCAAGATGGAAAATTCATGAGTTGCCTTAAGCCGACTTCTTCTAAATTCATTTTTTGCAGTATCCTGTGCCAGTGTGTATGGTGCGAAATGACTCGTGTTTAATTTCCTTCCACAAAGATACTACCCTTCTAGTCTGATGCAAGCCAAGACAGGGATAGGATACCAGTGTAAAATTTCATGAGCAACAAGATTTGAGTTCTCTAGAGTGCAGCAACCTGAATTATATTTTTGTGATAGAGTTTCCTTTTGATTACACAATCATGGTAGTTGTCACTGTTAGTGCATTTTTCTTAAAGCTAATTTCAGAGTAAAATGTTGAATATATATGTATGTATATATGCATATATTTGTGTGCATGTATTATGTGACATCATATCAAATGGAGTGTACCTTCACTTCCTGCATGTTACTGAATTTTGATAACACATAGGTCAGTTTATTATACCATAATTTCAAAAAATAATAATGAATAGAAATAAAAATTAACAAACCACTTACAATATTTTTTGGAGTCATTAAGGCCTCTGGAAACGCATCTGCTTCTAGCAAAGTACAAACAGTCATGCCTTCTTTTCTTTTAGATCTTCACTTAAAATTTGTTTAGCCTGTGCATTGTCTCCAACGTAGTTCATATCCTCTGAATTCTCTCAGTCTGGAATGAAAACTGCCACACTTTTTGGCCACATCATGTTTGCCTTGACAATAAGCAGGGAAGTCTGATCTTTGGTTTCTTAGGCTGCTAACACTTGTTTTCCTTACCTTTTCTGGTCACACAGAAAAATCTTGCTTATACGTATATGTTTCAACTTGGGCTTTTTTGGAGGATTTTTGAGCTTCTAACAGACATTCCCAATTTTTGCAGATAAAGCCACTTCTAAGAAAGGTATCAGCTTCTTGATACTCATCTGGATGGCTGTTTTCTATCTTTTGTTTCCTAAACAAAGAAAGAATCATTTAAAGCAGTTAGCCATGGCAATAGGTAATTTTTCATAGTCTTTTCTCTAACTGTGGTAGTATAAGCTTTCCTTCTGGCATTCCCTCTAGGTTCATAAGATACATAAAAAAGGACCATGCATTAGGTTAGATTCTTTCTGGGGTTAAACATTTCTTTCTTCAGGGGATGAGTCGAGGAGGGCAAAAGGTGGTGATACGACAGTTTTTATACACATGTTCCATTTTGGGGCAGCCTGAGGCTGTTTCAGTTCCCTTCACAACTAAAGAAGAGCCTTATATCTGACAATAGGTCCTTCAGACAGCAGCCAGATGCACTCAGAGACTTTAAAAGTGTTTCACTTGCTTGACTAGACTATTTTAGTCTAGGACTGGATCAAAGAATATGCAGCTTGTAAAAATACAGAAAATTGTGCCCAGAGAACAATGATATTATGGAATTGAGCTTGTGCAAGTACTTTACATTTCTTAACACAGACACAGTTCTTTAAACTGCCGTGGTCAGTAACCCATTGCTTCAGGTTGCAAGTCATCTGGCCTTATATCGGCATTTTTTCTCTCTTTCGAGTCCAGTTATTGCACAACAGCTGCAGTTGTGTACTTGAACCAGAAAGCCCAAAGGGTACTTGCACAACTTTAGTTCTACAACTTCAGGGGCTTGCAGTTGTGATTTCACTGCCTACCACCCATTTTAGGCTTGTAGCCGCTAGAGGGCAGACCGTAACAAATTGTTGCTAAATAGTCATGTGCTTAGTCTCAGCAGTGTGGTTTTTGCCCATGAGAAATCCTGAGAGACTTATTTTCAGCTCTATTTTGAAGTGAATAAATCACAACAGCAATGCAAAGACTGGTGAGGCAATTTTTTTTAGCATTATTTTGCTACTCTAGTCTAATTCTGACAGTAGAGATTTTGTCTCTGGGATTTGCTTTTGCAGCTCTTCTGTGAGGCCTCGTGGAGTCCCATTTGTTAAAAAGTACAAAATTTTCACTTTCATTGTGGTACTGTTATAACAACTGAACTCTTGCACCAGGGACCTCGTTGGAAGGGTGTACTGTTTTTGGCAGGGATAGAGTTAAAATTCTTCATAGTATCTTGTATGGTGCTATGTTTTAGATTTGTGACCAAAACAGTGCTGATAACACAAGGATGTTTTAGGTGTCGCTGAGCAGTGCTCACACAGCATCGAGGCCTTTTCTGTTTCTCACGCTGCCCCACCAGTGAGGAGGCTGGGGGTGCACAGGGGACTGGGAAGGGACACAGCTGGCCCCAGCTGACCAAAGGGATACCCTGTGCCATACATCCCTGCAAAGGGATACCCCATGCCATATGACATCATGCTTAGCAATAAAATCTGGGAGCAGAAGAAGAGGGGGACACATTTGGAATGATGGCATTTGTCTTCCCAAGTCACCACTATGTGTGATGGAGCCCTGCTTTCCTGGAAATGGCTGAAGCCTGCCTGCTGATGGCAGTAGTGAATGAATTCCTTATTTTGCTTTGCTAGCATGCACAGCTTTTGCTTTACCTATTAAACTGTCTTTATCTCAAATCAGGAGTTTTCTCACTTTTTACTCTTCTGATTCTCCACCTCCATCCTGCTGGAGGGGGGAATGAGCAAGCAGCTGGGTGGTGCCAGACGGGGTTAAACCATGACAAAAGGGTTAATGTGCATTCAGATCATCTGTCACTTGTCTCTCTTTTTGATTAGGGAAAATGGCTGGGTAAGGCACTGAAGGAGTTATGAACATGATTCATTAGTGAATATAAGGAACAGAAATTAGAGGCAGGAGAAGGATGGACAATAATGACTTACAAGTGAGCAGCAGCACATTTCTGTTACCTACATATGTAGATAATGCCTGATACTGATGTGCGCACTGGCACCCTTACATAAAAAAAAACCCTAAATCCAACAACCCTGTCCCATACCCCCAAATCCCTTGGTCTAACAGGCCTGGAATTATTCTAGAACATATTTAAGAGTAACAGGAAACAAATAGGTAGTAGATACAGATGTGATTTATGACTACATATCCCCACTAAATGAACAATTCTAAATTTTAAATTTTACCTGGATGAACAGAAAAGAAGATTAATGCTATTATTCTTATTTGTATATTATGACCATCTAATGAGAGAAAGAAAAAAAAAGGAAAATTTGATTTTCTACAATATATTAATCTCTGAGAACTGTAGGTCTTCAGAGTTAATACCCACAGAGGAGTACTTTATGGTCTGTCAACTGAGATAATCCTGCAATAATTGTCCATAAGGCTGGTTTGAAGGTTGATGTGAATAAACTTTTGAAAAAGCTGGACAGTAGGAAATGAATATATTATAGAAATTACAGGACACAGACCTATCCAGAGCCTCAAGAAAACTATCAAAATGAAAACTATTTCTGAATTGTTTATACATTTATGGCCTGTCAGAGGCCAGTAGAATTATAAGGGCAGAGTAAGGGACTTAAATAGATTAACCTGTCACCCTTTTCTGGCCCATTGGAAACAGTAGCTGCAGACATTAGAAATTGGAGTAAATCATCTTTTGCTGGAATTCTGAGAGTCACTGTGATGACAGCTATGTCTTCACAACTGCAGAAAGCAAATTCTGTCTCTATCAGATTCCCTCACTGCTATTTTTGGGACTAATGGGGTTAAAATAGTGGAGACAACAGGTCTTCTTGTCTTGCTAAACAAACATCTGGAAGTCACCACCACCCTTGGCATCTTTTAGTTAACTTGAAGCTATGAATCATGTTAGCTGGACAGAAATGTCCTGCAGGAAGCCTGTACCACAATCAAGGATCTAAAGCAGCGTTTACTCTTTCCATTACACACTCAGCCAAATTTGAAAATTTTCTTTCCCCTGAATCTCCTGGCCCTCTAAAGGATACTGGTGACAAAATTATTTCTATTTATTTTCACATTACAAAAGCAAGTTTTCTACTGTCTAACATTCTTTTCATTGTTGTTTCTGTATTTTCCTAAAAAATTCTTTGGTGACAAGAAATCTTGCAATATCTAGCCTTATCATATTTCTGCAAAACTTTCCTTCCTCTCATATACGAACTTAAATCACCTTCCTGAAAAGCATACAAAAATCGGTTGGGTGATGATAATCTTCTGGACCTAAACTTCCCCCAATATATGGGCATAATTTCTGTCCCCCTTTGCTCTGTAGCTCCTGATTCTGTGGGTCAAATTAAATTCAAAGTCTAAAGTCTATTCATACACAGAAGTTTCCAAATTGTGTGGCTCTGCTCAGTTCCTGTGTGGAGAGCCTAAAATATGCACCATCTGAGCAGTATTTGGATTCCAAAGTTCCTGAAGAATTGTGATTCACACTCCTGTCTGTCTTTCTTTCTCTTTTATCCTATAGTTCAATTAAGGGATTATCCTACTTTCATTTTACCCTCAGCATCTTTAGAAACTTCCCTTCTTGTTAGTCAGCAAAGTGCTAAGAGATCACAGAGGGTTCCCTCACTCATACTGAATCTTATTTATTCCTTTTGAAAATCATTTCTTAATTCTTTTCTGCTGCAGGCAAATCCTTTATTTCTACCATAATTATTTGCTTGAGAACAGATCAGCAGTTTCCTCTAAAGTGAAAAACTTTGTACAGCAGTGGGTGAAAGATGCATGCTCTGCCTTCCCAACCACAAGATCCCTTACTGAGACAACTTGTTTTGTTTCTATTTAACCCCACAGAGGCAGACACACCAACAGCGGTTTTGCTGCGGAATGCAGAAATAGCTGTTTGCTTTTAAAAACTGTTAATGCTTAACTTTAAAACATACATTTTTATCCTGTAGCATTTGATCTTCTGGCAAAACTTTTTTTTTCTAGATATTTTGGCCTTGTTTCTCAGTAACACTAACACTTTTTTATTCCATTCTGAAATCTAAGAACAGGCTTAATTGGCCCTCGGAGAGTACATGATGTGTAACATAAAGCTAACCTAAAGGGTTACAATACTTCTGCTCCCTACCACTAGCCCTGGGCTAGCACCAAAGAGTACTGCACAGTAGCACTCTCTTTACAGAAGCTTGCAGGCCATTAAGGGAAGCATAACATAAAACTTCAAATAAATCAAGGGCTGACCTCCATGGAGAGGGTAAACATAACATCACCATGTTTGTCTCTGTTATCCTTATCCAGGGAATGACGCTGGCGAGAACCTGACCTAAATCCCTAAGCCATCCTGCCAAACTAGCCAATTAGTCGAGTCTGGTCTAGACCTTGCACTTGGTGTTTGTGTGATGTGTACACCACAGCAGAGGGTTTTCATTAGAACTTCCAATTTTTGTTGGATGGCTGCTGCAATTCCTCTAAAAAGAAACCTGTCCTTCTGAATGAGCTCATAAGATTTATGCAGCCAAAAAACATTGTTGCATATACCTTTTCATGTACTGAGCTTGCCTTCAAGAGTCAGTGCTGCCCTTCTCTCCAGTTATTGTGTTTGCCGGCTTATATTGCAGCTAACTAATGGGAGTCTCCTATTTCACTTTTCAGGAATTTTTTTGTTGCATACATTTGCATACAACATTACATATTTCATCCCTGCAATCATAGAATCATAGGTTGGAAAAGACCTCTAAGATCATCAAGTCCAACCGTCAGCCCAACACCACCATGCCTACTAAACCATATCCCAAAGTGCCACATCTGCACATTCTTTGAACACC
>Ga0065711_1042830_pt1 | contig 15112 bp, 8 predicted proteins | sample Hoacrofraction12_FD_59098 | JGI IMG/M metagenome (GOLD analysis project Ga0065711, IMG submission 59098) | Hoatzin crop microbial communities from Cojedes, Venezuela - Epithelial fraction 12 v2 (version 2) | ecosystem: Host-associated > Birds > Digestive system > Esophagus > Crop | place... | reverse complement strand
CCCCCCCCAATCTCCTAGATTGTCATTACTTGGTTTAATTTTAATTATCTAGGTTTAAAAAAAACCCAAACAAACAAAAAACCGACAGCAAAACCCACCCAAGTTCTCCTTCGAGAGAATTAATAACAGCTCTTAGTGCAGGAAAGATTACTGGAATCAATGATGTGATTAGGATTGTAAATAAGAAGTAAAAGATGTCACTTTTAGAAAAAGCCTGCTTTGCTAACAGGAAGATGTGTATGTTTTACTGATAGGGCTGTAGGATGAAAATCCTGCTTCAAACAGAGGTCGATAGGGAACAATCTCAGAAATTAACTAAGAGGCCTGATTAAGGTTATTTGTGTCAGAGGGAAAGGTTCGCTGCCACCACTCCCTCAATGGATTTCTCTCTTAATTGCCAATGAGGAGACAAAACAGGAAGGCTAGACCATTTGGCTAATCAATAAAAAAAAAGCCTGCCTTCGTGGGCACTCCTTGGGTCAGATCGATGTAGCAGCCACCAAAGTTCTTGCAGAGGTCACCAGTGATCACGACATTTTCTGACAGCTTTTAAACAGTGCTGGAGCCAAGCATCTGCTGCGAGGTTGCAGATATAAGCAGAACTGGAGATACGATGTTAATCATCATCCTCATGCTTATGGGAGGACTCCTGGCGATAAAAAACAACTCACTGTATTTATGACCTTAGACAGCTGTTTTAATAAATGAAGATAAAGTATTACTTCATTACATGCCCTGGACTGCATTAGTGATCGGATATGATGGAGCGTCTCCAGAAGGTGCTGGAAGTCTTTCAGAATAAGAATTGCAGCGGACACACCACAGTCCAGAACAGAATTACAGTGGATGCATCCTGTTTCTCAAGGCCAGCTTCTGCCTCCTTTTCCTTGCCCCCAAACATTTCAGGGAGACCACTCAAGCAGCAAGAGGCTGTTCAGTGTGGAACAGTGGACTGGTGCAGTCTGTTGCTATTATCCTACCTTCTCCAGCTTTCAGAGTCTATCATAAGCTTTATTGTGGAAAAAAAAAAATCATCCCAGCCTGTTTTAATGACTTGTGGTTTTAGCTGATTCAAGTCTGCATTGAATATAAGAAAATACTTTTTCTTTTTTCCCCCCCCACAGTTCAGCTCTCAACATTTTCTGGCAACCAGGGCTTTTTACAGTGTCCAGATCAGACCACCCAAGGTCACTTCAGAACCCTCACTTCTGTATGCGTGTCTTTAATCAGCACACATTGGACCCGATTCCTATAAGCTTGTGTCATGTCCCATTATTTTTAATCTACTAGTTATTGGCAAATCTGACAATCTTGAACTTAACGCTTACTGTGGTGCTGCAGATACATTATAAACCAATGAAAATGACTTTACACAAGGTGATCAGTCAAAAGTACATATTCCTTTTAATATATCTGTTTACTTGCAGGCAAGAGATGACATCTGTATCCCGCTTACCTCACAGAAGATATTTCTTGATACTTTTCAATAAGGAATTTCTTATCGTCTAACTAGAATTTTCAGAAAGATAGTTTACTCCATAGATCGAAGCCTTGTACTGCATCAGCTGAGAAGCAAAATATTATCACATTTATCAAGACAGGCATCATCAAGCCACTATTTTCTGTATAAATTTCTTTTTTTATGATATGGCTCAATCAGCTGCACCCATTTCTTTGAACTTCATCAAAATACAGTTGACCTGTATCTGAATTTAACAAATGCTGCTAAGTTTGAATGATTACTAGAGCAAATGAGGACAGAACTGCAGTGGAAAACTCCGGTGGCTTGAAACTCTGCTAAGCTTCTTATTATACACTCAAAGCCATAGGTAGATGTAGTTGCTCATGATAAAGAAAATTGCTCTGTTGATTTTCCTTTCAACAGCAAGTTCAAGCCTTGAACTAAAGCATAGCTGATTCTGACGTTCAGCTTGAAAGCGGTACTTAACAATATGAAACTTTTATTCTTATCCTTATAATACTGTATGCGTAGTGCTTAGCAAAATAAATAATGAAAACACCCACCCTAGATTGTTTGCCCAGGAGATTTCGCACTCTTGGGCCTCTGTGCTCCACGTATATATAATCTCCACCATAATTCTATCATCTGAGTCATCATACCAACTACACAGCAGATAACAATAGCACCGACTGGGAAGGGAAAGGAGAAAGACGGGAGAAATGATGTTAGAATTATGTAGTTACTTAGGAAGAGAGCGCAGGTCTGTATTTTTACTACTTTCACTACCAATACTTAAAGCTTCATTTTTCTATTTGAGTCTTCACATTGTAAGACCCTATACTCGGGTGCTTGCTTTTTTCTCCTGAAATTGCGTCTGGCTAGCACCAGCTTTTCCATAGTGTTACCCACCTCAGTTTGATTATTGAGGAAGTTCCAGCTGGGAAGCAGTTTAGTCATTTATGAGGCAGTAATCAAGGAAAACACATTATTTTGTCTATGCTAAAAATATTGCAACATTCACTTCAGAGATTTTACCACCTCCCCATTTTGGAAGAGTGACTTTAGCAGATGGAGGTCTCAAGAGCGCTTTTTGCCATTCTTAGGAAGACACACCAAAGCGATAAGTCCTTGAAAAGCCTCAGCTTACACACTCAGACATTTGTCAGTTGGTCCTTGCAAAATCTGCACCGGGCGTTTCCTCTCACAATTCCTGCTTAGTAGCTGGACTAGATGACAGAAACTGTGCAAGTTCATATGTTCCATGCAATTGCTGTGAACGATGAACACCATTTTTCTTAGAATAATTATTTCCAGGCTTCTACAGGTTGCTCTGTAGAGCTGGATATAGATTCGGAGCATGGTTACGCTTACCATCCATATGCTTACTACTCCCACTGGTGGTAGGTTAGCAGGAGAAAGTAGAAAAAGTAAAGCATACACATAGGGCAACGCATAGAATGGCAGAAAAAGGAGATCACAAGTATACAGAAATGACTGTGAAAGTACAAGTACAGCAAAACAAATGATAAGAGAAAAATTTAAAAAAGCATTTAGACTTAAAAGCAAAAGCAATCAGACTATAACCACAAAGCTAAATATCCTACCAGCCTTTTCAGCAGCTTCCTAAGTTCCTGCAGTCTAACAACGGCAACAAAAGAGCTGTTAAGAGTTCCCCTTCCCTTTTGTCAGGAGGCTTTACATATGCATATGGAAAGCTCACAACTGCTAGCTCTTAGTTAATTAGGTAAAGTAGGAGTAGTCTGTGCTATAGATCTCAGTGGTCCCCACTCTGTTCATTATGCAAGCTGGGGCCTGGTGTTGCTACAATAACAGTTTTTCAATTAAGGAATCAAACCAAAAGATTGTCTGTCTCGACAGAAGCCCGTGCTAAAATCGGGGTCTCGGGGGGCCACGCTGGCCCAGCAGCCGCTGCCTTACACAGCCGCGGAGTTGCTCTGGTCAGCAGGACGCTGCGGCTACAGCAGACAGGGATGATACACCTCGCTCAGCAAAACTTTGGGAAAACTATGAACAAAGTGTGCAAGTTGCATAATCAGACTTTGGAAATGTTTGATTTGAATGTTGAACTTACGATGTTGCTTCTACTGAGCCTGTACGTTGTGGTGATCCATGCCTGAAAGATCCCTCTCTGCTGCCCATCAGTCCTGCAGTTTGTTTGTTGGAACAAGGGACTCAAACGGTACCGGATTTTTATTCTGGGACAAGATCTTTTCCAGGAAAGCTTTTGCTGTTTGATCAGTGCACACAACGAGCAGTGCTGCTGACGTTGAATCGGAGCCGGTTAGTACTTGCAGGACTTCAGCCTCTGTTACAGTATACAGTGCATGAAGAAGGAAAAGAAAGATCTTAGAGTAAAAAATGTTGAATGCCAAATGCTGTTGTATGTTAACATATATAACGTATGCCCCAGTTCCTCTGTTTGAAGAGGGGCTAGCACAGTATTGCCGAATGTATTTTGACATGAATGCATGAATACTTGCGAAGCACTTGGGTATGATGAGAAGAGCTCTGGAGTTGATTACAATTTTATAGGAAGTGGAGTTGGCACGATACGCACTAAAGAAGTTTGCAGCCACATGTGACTGTCTCCTGACATGGCCACAACAAGCTGCTGAATCACACCTGCTTCCTTTAATATTGGAGTTTTCTCATTTTGCAGGCTTTACTATGCAAATCTTTTTGAAGTAACGTGTGCATATACAATAATATACATATGCTTATATGTAATTACATGAACCTTGATGTTAAGCTTGGGAAGAAATGACAGTACTGCAAGATGTACGTGTGGGGGGAGAGGGGAATGCAGCTGCAATCGAGTTCAGCAGGCACCAGGGCCAGTACCAAACCGATCCTGCCTCCAGTGAGTGCCAATGCCTTTTGGTTCAACACACTTCCAAGCTCTCGGAAGAGGCTGGTCACCTCCGCCACTCGAGACTGCAAAACATTACCCCCATGACTAGCTGGCAGGGTCACCTCGGCGTGACGGAGCTCAGCGCAGCGGCCGTATGGCCTCGGTGGCTGATCCTCCCGACTGCCGAGCATCGGTGCCGGGCCCCGGTGCTGCGGGCACGGAGAGCATCCTTCCTCCAGCAGCAGCCTGCCCTTCTGCAGCCCGCGGCATGCCAGGGAGCTGGAGCTGCGAAAGGGTGGGCTGGCGAATCCTGCAGCTGTGGGAGGCAGCGGCTGGGCTGCAAATATGCAAAGTGCTGCCCGCACAAAAAGAGGAGCTATGCTCATTACAAACAAAAGTAGCGACGCAGCGCGCTGTTGCGTAGTAATCTGCACTGCTGCGCGGTCACGAGGGGAGTGTCTGTCTCCAGAAGGCAGAGAGCTGGCTTAAAGAAGCAATCGATTTAGTGGAGAAAAATGTAACATGGGCACTGCAATAACTGTGTGAGCTAAGCATGAAAGTAAAGAGATTTGCAGGAAAGGGGGGGGAAAGGAAGAGAAGACAGGAAGGACTCAAGTTGTGGGAAGTGTAAAATGGAAGAGTGAGTCATGTAAATGTGATTTAGGGTAGAGTGGGAAGATGATAGAAATCTTGTAGGAAGGCTTGGATTTTCTTAGCTTTGAAAAGCATTCAAGAGTTTGCTGGCTTTCGGTGATTCTCATAGATTTCCCTGTAATTGGGGGAGACAGTGAAAGCGGGTCATTGCGTGCTGTAAAAGGCAGTGTTAATAGCAAAGCAGGAATATTTTGGACCAACTGCTCACGATTACGGGTTGTGGCCTACGATCGGCTTTAATTGGGAAATCCTCTTCTGGAAGAATGTGTTAGAAAGTTGTCTGCTGCTCTCCCATGCTGCTGTAATGTTAGGCAGTAGGGATCTGGGGTGCACTCGTGTCGCCCAGTTTCCACCACTCTGTAGTTTCTAAGAATCTGGAGGTGGCCAGGAAACTAGTTTATCACGTTCAATTTGCTGGAAAGAAGGGATATGTACTTCTGACCCTTTGCCGTATTTTGCTCAGTACTGAAAGGAACAAAAGCACAATTAGGAAGGAAGAAACAGCCTTTACAGCATTACCAAAGTGCCAATAAATAGCTTCAGAAATGAGGTTCTTATTGCAGGCAGAGATAGAAAAGCCAAATAATACTTGTATACATTGATTTTGCAATGTAACTATAGGCTTACAGGGCACTATCAAAGAATATTAACTGAAAATCCTTGATCAGAATTCAGGAATATTATAGCATCACCAGAAGTCTTCGTCTACAGAACTGTAGATATAAAACTGTAAATTTTAATGCTTCTTTTGAGAATTTTCAATAGGTAATAAATAACCACCTTGTGTTGTGATCTCCGTAGGAAGAGGGAGGATAATACCTGAATCACAAAAAATGGAGCTAGACTATCTAACGGTATTTTTTTCCTACCAAAATGAGCTTTCTGGGTAGCAATTTGGTTCTGAAAATTTCTTGAAATGAATGCTGTAATAAAACAGTTTCCAGAGCTTATGTGCATTTAGGGAATGGCAAAAACTGCCATTTGATGTAGTACCAAAGTTAGAAGACAGGATTGTGCTCTTTCTTTGCTAGTGGTGGGAGTTTGGAAGAACTGCTTTACTTTTCCATGGCTTAGTCTTTATATATGTATAATGGGCATAATGTTCTTTCTCACTGGAAGTGAATTGGGTGCACGAGTGAGACGGTCCTATACAGGAATTGGACTTCATTACTGTGTAGGAGTCCAGTCCGAGAAGGGTTTTCTGTAAGCCTGCCTACTGAAATGAGACAGAAGTAGAAATGTCTGCTTTGGGCATCCTAACTTTCTATAGGAACTTGTTGTGGTTTGGCAGTATGAAAAATGCAGTTTTAGAGCTTCCAGTGCCGCATCAAAAATGCTGTGGCTATGGCCAAAATACAGCCCGATGTAAACATGTTTGGCTTATTCAAATGTCTTCAGAATATATAGAGAAGTTAATTTTGGAATGGCAAGGTTTACTGCTTGTGCCCTATATGCTAGATCATAGGTAACATCTGTCTTGATTTGGAAGAAGTGAGTAGGTATTCCATATTGCTTGATTTGTCTGTTTTACTAGGATCGTGATTGATTAACTTGAACCTGATCCAGCTTGTTATTGCTGGGTGATCAGATAGCATGTATATGTTCTATCTACTCATGTATAGAAGATGCTAATCATATATTAGTGATCTAAATAGCCTAGCATAAATTTATTAAAATACCTGTAAAATTAGAATAGAGGTTTTCTCAGTACCACCTGGTTGCCAGATGTGGCATTAGGCAATAATAGCTTTCAGTCTGTGAGAGTAGTAGAAAAAAAATTATGAAATGGTTTAACCTTTCTGGCTCTAAGAGCATCATAACTTTGGCATCTGTTCTAGTCCCACTTAAATCACTGGAGTTTTTGACACAGTTTTTTTTACTTGGGGTAAGATGAGATCCTGCATGTAGACACGGCTTCATTTGTCCTGCAAATCTGTGTGTGTTTGTCAGCCAGTGGATAGCTGTTCTTTGATCATGTTTTTTGGTTTTTGTTTTCTCTTACAGGAACAATAGAAACATATTGTCTCTGGCACTCACTGCAAACAGTAGAAGCCTTGCCTGAAATTAGGAATGGTCAGTATCCAACCAGCATAAGTTTTAGTTAAAATGTTTTGGAATCATGTTCCTTGTTTTTATCATTTGATGATATATTCATTTTTTGGCCTTGCTCTACTATATATATATATATATATATATATGCACACACATGCATACATACAAGTGAAAGTAAAGCTGTTGGTTACAGAAGTCTGACCTAGGATTTAATGAACATGTGAAATTGTGATGAAAAGACTGTAGGTAGTTGGGACACGGAAGAAATGCAGAACCAAGACTCTGGAACCAGCAATACAGGGAGTGTTTTCTAGAAAGAAAAAGCATGTCCTACTGTGCCCCCCAATTTTTGGCAAGTAATTTTTGGTTCAGCATTAAACCAAGGGATAAAATAATAGTTATTTTCACTGTGAATAATGATATCTCAGAATAGGGAACCAAACTTCTATGCTTTGTGGTATTTTCCTTTCGCTTCCTCAGACCAAATGAATTGGATTATATTGTGGAGCCAAATGCTGGAAGTTTCCCTTTTAAAAATTATGTAAAGTAAAGTAAATAGAAAGAAAACATGTGTTCCTTTTTACTGTATTTTTATGAAGGTTATAACCAGAGTTGTTTTCTTACAGCTTTAAGCTGAGTTGTTATGAGCAGTTATGGAGTCAGTATGGACCAGATCCAAAGTTGTTCAAGCAAATAGCAAGATTTCCAGCGATTTTAGTGTTCTTTTGATCAGGCCCTTAATCTTCTAGAAAACGGTGAGATTAATAGGACTGTTGTGTGCACAGTGCTGATGGTGTATGGAGTTCGCTTTTGTGCCGAAAGGAGAAGAAGATAGAGATTTACTGACTGGTTGTCTGTAAGTATTGTTTTACTTCATTGTCATTCTATTCCCTTTCCAGCTGTTTTTGTGTATAGAAAGTTCAAGCAAATCCCCTTTAAAAGGTCTGCTTTTGTGTTAAGGTACTTAAACTTTAATGTCTTTGTGTAAAAGAGCTTTCATGAAAGAAGATTTGTCCAGGCACATCCTGTAATAAACATCTGGAAACTGCAGGGGTTGGCTAATGGTGGCTATATAGCAAGAATACAGTTTAACTAGCTGGCTTTACATCAGGGTTAATTTTCCCACACTTTTTTTTTTTTTTTAATCTTCTCAATTCACTTATTTATTTTGTAATCTGAATATTTATGTCCCATCGTAGTTAAATTGTTTTAAATAGTGTTCTGGTTCGTAGGTAGTACAAAACGCCTCATCCTAGATTGATGCAGGGAGGGCTGTAAGAAAGCAGATTACATCTCTGTGTGGTTTTCACTGATAAAGTGTTTGAAGAGCAAAGTTGCTCATCTTTAAAGACAGCTTCCTTTAGTACAAAAAATATAGGAAAATTAATATTTCTAGATTAGTCAAAAGCACAAGCTTCCACAGAGGTAATAGGTATCATTTGTATGTGGGCCAGAAGTTTAATTAGGATTAAGCAAAACAGAAAACTAGAGCTTTAGCCTATCTGATATACAGCAGAAGTAAAAGCCCTGAAACAGTTTGGGTGGGGAGGGAATTTAAGGTTTTTGCAAAATGGGAAGGAACAGTGAATAGTTTCAGCAGTAATAATGGAGATAAGGAGGAATTGCAGAAAATACCAGAAAAGAATAAGGAAATACTTATTTTCAAAGATCCCAGAGAGAAAACTGGGTAAGGAAAGTTCTAGCAAATAAGAGGTAGAATATGAAGTGGTAATCCCTCCACTACATTTATAGTCCTGTGAATGAAGATGCAAAACCATAATCCTTATTTTGGATGTGATGATGCTGATGGGTAACGAGCTGTAAGGACAACAGTCACTGTCAAAGTTCTTGGATGACAATAGGAGGTTTCAGAAAACAATTTTAAGTGTATGACTTAATCGGTAATTCTTGGAGAATTATTATCAGTGACAGTGCAGGAAGAGATTAATTGAGTGGATGTGCAGAAATAAAGTTATCATCTCCCAAATTTAGCTGCACTTACCTAAAGTACAGCTCGACTCTTGCAGACAAAATGAGGCTAGGTCAGTCGGGGTGGAAGTCAGCTGAGTGAGTCAGCCCTCAGGCAGAGGCACAAGCCTAGGTTCAGTCCACTGAGCAACGGAAACGGCATTTCCACGTGCCACTGGTGCTTGCTGGGGTAGCACCAAGAAAGGTTTGCCGGGAGCGCTGCACAACCCGTAGTGCGGTGGAGATGATGTTGACCGAGGACCCGGAGGAAGCTGGTTCACCTCAGGACCTCGTCATCTCTCAGAGCAGCTCCCCTGAGATGGTTCCTCGTGGGCCTTCCAGCAAAGGGAAGATTTTAATTACTTCGAGGAAGAAGGAGAAAAATAAAGATGTAAATGAGAAATGCATGTAGCTACAGATGCTTGCAGGTGTTTGCTGTCAATCCCTTTGTTCAAAAAGTACTCAGCCCCTTTTGATTCTGAAGGAGGAAAAAATTTGCTTCTGAGGTATTTAAAACTAATTTTGTTCTCATTTGTGTGGGAAGATAAATTGTGATACTTATGAAACTGTGTCATTTTAATTGTGTATTTTAAAAGATGTTTGGTATTCAAGGATGGTCTAGATTTAGTCCTAGAAAGTTTATCTTTTTGCTCTGTGTATTTCACCTGTCAAGCCAATCTCAAAAAAAGCAGGTTATGAAGCTGCAAGCAAAGTCTCATGTTATTTCTGTGCTGTGTTACCTTTTTTTCCTGAAGAGGCCTGCCTTAAGAGGCCACACATTTCTAAGCCCATGCACTGCCTTGTATCTCAAACTGCTAATAAATGCCAACTAGTATTAATTACGCTGTTGGTGTGTGGTTCACATTAAGAACAGTAGGATTACTTTTAAAACTGGAGTGGCTGCAGTCTGTTGCAACAGTATGAGTGGGTAGCAGGTCTTCCCAAGTAGGGTTCAGCCATAAATAAACTTTCTCAGACCAGAACAGTGCTGACTTGTGCATTTTGAGCTTAATCAGCGATCGCGTGGTGCCTCTCTTCCCATCATCAAGCTATTAACAGAGAAGAGTGCAGGGAAGAGCCATGCGTAGGCATCATCATCTGAGTTTGGGTTGTGTCCACCTTGTGCCACCTGCAGGCTCATGCTTTTGTCTGTATCCTGAGTCCATAGTGGGAGGAGACTGCAGGAGACATTAGCCCTGCCCTTCTCCCTTGCACGCCGTGTAGTTCGGATGGGATTATCGGAGTGCTGGGGTGAGTTCATTGCCTTGAGCACGTGAGGAGCTGGGATCCCTTGTGTGTCCTCTCCCCATTCTGTTTTACTGACTTCCTCCTAGACAAAGAGGCATTTTCGCTTTTTCCTTCCTTTTCCCCAAATGTGGTTCTGCCATCATTTTATCACGTGTGGAGGTGACTTCAGATTTACGTGGTTGGTTTGGGTTTGTCTCTCTTTGCTGGCTTGACAGGTTGTATGGAGCCTACTTGTCCACTCAAACACTTAAATTAAGTGCCCGAGGTTAGCTGGTAGAGAATATGCCTTGAACCCTCTACCACAGACTTCCATGTGGTAGACCAGACATAATACATGCCTCAGATTTGATAACTGTAAGTATTTTAATTACACAGATGCATGTTGCTAATGAAGGAATGTAGTAAAATTTAATTTTACTACTATAGTATGTAGCATGGATTCAGTTTTTAAGTTGAAATGGTCATACTAGGGTCTAATTCTTCAGAGAATAGCGTCTTTAAAATCCACGACAGATAATTTTTTTAATTAATGAAAAAAAAATCTAAAATACTTGTTTGAAACTGGCTGAAATAAAGTTAACTTCTGGTTTTCACAGTTTCTGCAATTCCGTGAAATAGTAGAGTTCGATTTAATTGACCATGCACAATGTGTTTGTGTGTTACTAATTTTAAAATCCAAGGCTTAATGTTAAAGTTAGAATTTGAATGAGATAAGTAGACAAATACAATTTTTTTATATACACTAGGCTTTTCAGTCACTATGATGCTGATGCTTAGATACTCTATTTAATGATAGTTAATACAGTGATACTGATTTTGTCCCTGCTGTGTTCATTATTAACCCCAGAAGGTAATGGAAATCTTATTAGACTCAGTACTGGATATTAATATTGTGCCTGACTATGGTATGAAAAAAATGAAGAAAGAGCCTGCAAACATTTGTAAGTTAATTGCCTGACTTGGAAACCACTAATGTACATGAGTAACATTTACTCATGCAGATTGTCTCGGTGAATTCAAAATCCCTCCTATGGGCGGTTGCAGAATAAGGCCATAAATCACACCTTTATGGAAAGTCTAAGAAGTGTTAATGGGAAGATACCCACAAGGTGCTATGGAAACTTAGTAAGTTTTCATCAACAGTATTTTAAAGGCATATATAATTAAATAAAAGTGCTGGTAAATGTTTAAAATTAGGAAGAACCAGAAGTTGAGCTGAGTTTGCCTATATATATTAAAAAAACCCATAAATCTGGAGCAGCCATCAGCTCACAGTAGTTATTCCTATTCTACGTGACAACGCCAGCCACCATATCCATGTTCCTTCACACTCCATGTGACAGACTCAGTGGCTGAGTTACACATGCCTCCGTATAGGTTTTTCATTCATTTTTGTGGCTGGCCAGCGTTGTAGTAGCATCAGTGGTTGGGAAGGTACCTGAGCCATGGAGCAGCCTGGCACCCTGCTTTCACACAGGAAGCGATGCCAGGACCAACACTGATGGCGCCTACCTTGTGGCTAGGTGAAAATGCTGTGATGGCCCACCAAGGGTTTCAGCTGTGTCTGGCATACATGAATGGTGTAGCAATACCTAATGGTGATCATGACGAGCTCATGGCCAAACACACTTCCTGTCTCAAGGAAGATGACTTTTTTACCACCTGACTGTGGGTAAGCAGTTATCACTCCACTTCTGGGCTAGTTTATTTGGGTGCCTGTTGCCAGGTGCAATGATGCTCTGCGAGTGGGACATACATAGCTTGAAAGTATAAAGCAATTATTTGTTAATCAATACACATGGAACGTAGCTAGGGTTTAAGAAGCTGCTAGGGGGCTACTCTGATGAGGTAGCTGGGAGGGGGGGGTGGCGGCGGCGGCGCTGGTGCTGGTGCTGGTGCTGGTGCTGGTGCTGGTGCTGGTGCTGGTGCTGGTGCTGGTGCTGGTGCTGTTTGTGTAGGCTGTTTGGAAGGAGAAAGCTTGGTCTCTGTGGCTCCCTGAAGTGGGTCCTTGGTGTTGCTGTCTTTCATCAGCTCCTTCAGTACTGGTCATCTCATGTGATGAATCTTCCTGGCCTGGTTAGATTTCCTGGTATGTTTGATTTGTGCGTGATTTGTTTTGGATTTTTTTAGGATTGTGTGTCTCTCTATGCTGGTGGTTTTGTTGCTAGGCAGCTGGCTGGGAGGCAGGGGCCAACAGCCCCCCAGGAAGAGCTGTAGTGAGAGCCAGTGCAGGGGCAGTACCCGTCCCCACCAGCCTGCTGCTTACAAGTGTTCTGCCCTGCCTGTGGGTGGCCAGAGCCCCATGTGAGCTGGAGGGTCACCAGCACCCGTTAGATGCCCAGGCTCTTTGAGCCCAAGCCCAGCAACTGGCTCAGGGGCTGCTTGCTCTTGGCCAAAATGGCCCTTGCTGCTGGCCCAGTGAGTTGAGCAGAGGTGGAGGAGGAGAAAATGTGCCTTTCCAAGGGTGATCCCCAGGCCCGACTTTAGATGCTTGCTAAATCTACAGAGCTATCATGTAAAAAAGTGATTTTTGTTTCATTGAGCTTTTCTGTGTGTTTCCTTCTCTGTGCCCTGGCAATACCTCAGTGAGTGCATGACCCTGCTCTTTGCGAGCATGAGGCCATGGGCTGCAGGAGGGCAGGACCTGTCTCCACCATGGTGCTTGAGGAGCTCTCCCATTCAACAGAGTGCAGAGAGCTTGGAAGTAAGTGGCTGAATCCATGTGTTTCCTAGCGGATGGTTTGGCTTGATCCATGTGTTTTCTAGTTTTGGCAGATGATCAAGCATCAGGAACTGTGGCAGGACTGTCATACAGATACTTGTGGGTGATGAGGATTTGGGGCTTGACCACCAGGAATGTCAGGGTGAGCGTAATGTCTGGAGAGATCAGTAGTGGGATCAGGAACCAGGCTGACAGTTTTGGAGGTAGATCTTCAGTCATGGACTTTGTTAAGCGACTTCTTCAGGCACTGAGCAGTCAGAAAACCTTTTTAGTTGCTTCTCCAGGTGCCCAGGACTCCCAAACTATAATTTCATGACTCGTCAGCTGGCTGGAAGTATACCCACAGTGGTTGGTCTATAGCCAGTGGTGTTTTTCCAGAAAAACTCACCAGAACTTTAAGCTTGAAAACTTTGTTGGCAGGCCATAATGAAACTGGTGTAATGGAAATAAAAATGTATGCAGCATGAAATTAAATGCATGCTTTCTATGCCATCCAGATAATGAGTACATTGTTTAATTTCCTTGCAGGGAATCAATTTTCCTTATTCTATTTTAAACATTCTAAGTTGTCTAAACTCCATGCTTGTGTTCTCTGTGTGTGTGTAGTAAACAAACAGCCTTCAAAATATGGGCCAAGGGCTCATTCTTTTTCTTCAGTAGGATCTGTGTTTATAAAAATACTTATGGATGAGGGAAATCAGAAAGAGGTAAGTCAAGTGATACCAAGTAGAAATGGTAGAAAAAAATATTTTTTGTGTGTGTTTGCTTAGTGTTGGTGTCACAGTTGGTAAGTCATAGACAAAATATACTAGGCAAATCATTATTGCTGTATTGCTCTAATCTGTGGATTTGAAGAATGAGTCTGTTGATGGAATAAGGGAAGGGTAATATTCCAGGATAGCAGACCACATCAGTGCTGGCCAGGGAGAACTCTTGAGTATTAGTAGTGTAAATACAGTAGCAATTCCTGCTTCTATCTAGATTGTATTATCAAAAATAACACATTGCTTTTCAAATGATATTCAACATTTTTTTGAACTTTCTTCTGGAGAAAAAAAGTCTTTACCCCCTGCTTTGTACTCTGTTCCTGTTATCACTTTTAGCCATATCACATTAAACTTTCTCTGCCAGTATGAAAATAAGGTATGTGTAGCACAGGCTGTAGAAGAAATTCTTTACTACCATAGATAGAAGGGCACCTGTTTAGCCTGGCAGTTGTATATCTAGGCATAGCTAAAGCAAAGGCTTATGACACCTACAACTGACAAGTGCATTAATTGGGATGTAATAATGTTAGTCTGCCTTGAATCTAAATAAGAGCATGCTAAGACGGTTAAAAAAACCCAGTATGTGAGTATTTTGTAGCACTGATGGCATAGCTAAATACAATATATAAGCAATGTGACCATCAAAGGGGCCACAAAGATGAGGGTATCTGCACATAGGAAACATCCAAACAACAAAAAGCTGCAAGATAAACGTGCAGAGTGTCCGACCAAATGCAGAGGGGTGAGTGGCAAAAACAAGGTAAGCGTTACTGGAAGCAGATGACCCCCCCTTTGGAGGGATGACAGGGGAGTAAGTAGCAGAAACCTGAAGGAGGAAGAAAGGCAGAGAAGAGAAGGCAAGCCTGTCTCAGCCCCAGCTTTGCTAGCTGAGGAGCTGTCAGTCAGGCCAGATCACATTCACCTCTGCAATGAGAATTGCCATCAGCTCTGTGGTGCTGCATGCTGCTCGCAGCTGGTTTAGGATAGAGATGTGGAAGACTGACAGTTCTGCATGCAGCAAAAATGATTAACAAGGCGTAAGGGGTAACCGTAGCATGTTGCTGCCAACAAGTGAGAATAATACAGTTTTGTTTTAAAGTTTAAAGCTGGTCTGATTCATCAGTCTTCTAAGCCTTTCCAGCATTGTGCACTCGAATTCCCTAAGTGATATACTGAGGTAACATGTATTAATTTGCAGCACAGAGCTGCTTTTCTTGATGAAGTGCAGTTGCAGCCAGAAGGAGCAGACAAAAGCTAGCATGTTTAGAGGAAAGGAGATGGTTGCACTGTTTTACTTTGTGAGGAAGAAATCTGTGTGACTGTAAGACTGATAGCTGGCTTTGGCTTGAAGACAGCTGTAGATGGGG
>Ga0065711_1042829_pt1 | contig 15112 bp, 6 predicted proteins | sample Hoacrofraction12_FD_59098 | JGI IMG/M metagenome (GOLD analysis project Ga0065711, IMG submission 59098) | Hoatzin crop microbial communities from Cojedes, Venezuela - Epithelial fraction 12 v2 (version 2) | ecosystem: Host-associated > Birds > Digestive system > Esophagus > Crop | place... | reverse complement strand
TAATCACTCTATAAATTGTGTAACCAAACTGTAATAAACGAAGCTTGCTTATCACTCACATTGAGTTGGCTGCATTCTTCCGCCGTCTCTCCAGGACAGCAACCCTCGGGGTAGAACTTCGCCCCGACAGGGCATAATCAAGCGTTAAAGGACATTGTCTTCTCAGGCACTCCAACCTTCATGGACACAGCCCTTCCCAATGGCTTGCTGAAGCCTAGGCTTGAAGTTACTCCCAGAAAATCTTGACAGGTACTGAGAAGCTCATCCACCAGATCCTCCACCAACTTGCATGTGTCCGTCTTGTACAGTACTGGCGTCTGGATGCAATCAACTAAAAATTTGCCCAGGTCACATGTCACCGGAGTTGTCGTCGTCTTCTACCTCCTTCTCCTCCTCTTCACTTCTGGGGCTGCCCGACCTGCACCTACTTTCTGGCTTATGACTCCTTCTTCTGGTCCTCCAGCTGAGCCATAGGATCAGGACCAGGGCTCTTGCCCCACAGGCAGAGGCCCAGAACACCGTTGATGGAAGGCAACAAGGAGCAGGCCTTCCCCAGCCACACCGTTCTGCTCCTGGGTCTGCTCAGCATCCTGCAGCAGCTGAGTCATCTTCCAACTCAGCTGCCCTGCATGCTGCTGTGTGAGCCTGTGTGTGGCTGCATCCAGCTTGTCATCCAGCTGCAGGGTGTTCTAGTCAATATACACCACAGCTAGGCTGAGGAAGACAATGACAGCTGTGAGTTCAGAAGACAGAACAGAAGGGCTCTCAGTGGGCCTGGGCAGGAGGGAGTTAGTGATGGTGTGAATGGAGACGGGAGCTGGAGGGACATGGGTGTGGGTAGGAGAGGGGCAAGGGAACTGGCTGCCACCATGCACTGTTCAAGGTACTCCTCTTAGAGGCTGGACCCTTGCTCCAGGGTTAGAATCCCCCCAGGATCTGGCATGTGTGCCCCAGCCCTTGTCCAGCTCAGCCCAGCCTCCCCACCTCATATACAATCACACTCATAGCTGGCCCAGGCTGCACTGCAGCAGGCCTTCCTGATGGTGACCCATCGCCCTGTGCTGTCACATGTGTCAGAAGCCCATCACAGATCTCCTCCTCCTCTCCTCTCCTCTCCTCTCCTCTCCTCTCGTGAAGCAAAGTTCACAGAATAAAACAGATGCCTAAAGAAAAGGTAATGTGAAAGAGAAGAAGAAAGAATAGGGCACAATTTAAGAGTCTGATTAGATTAAGACTGCAGTACTCTCTTCAGTTTCATATTTAACCCTTGCATATAGTTTTCGACAATGAGACTAGTGGCAGTATTACCAAATCATAAAAACATAGAATGCTTTGGGTTGGAAACGACCTTTAGAGGTCATCTAGCCCAACCCCCTTGCAGTGAGCAGGGACATCTTCAACTAGATCAGGTTGCTCAGAGTGCCGTCCAGCCTGGCCCTGAATGTTGCCAGTGATGGGGTCTCTACTACTTCTCTGGGCAATCTGTTCCAGTGTTTCACCACCCTCACTGTAAAAAATGTCTTCCTTATATCCAGTCTAAATCTACCCTGCCTTAGTTTAAAGCCATTACTCCTCGTCCTATCGCAACAAGCCCTGATGAAAATATTTTCCCCGTGTTTCCCATAGGCCCCTTTCCGGTACTGAAAGGCTGCTATAAGGTCTCCCAGCTGCCTTCTCTTATCTGGGCCAAACAGCCCCAACTCTCTCAGCTCCCTCTACCAAAGTTTATCTACTTTACAGCTGGCCAAATTAGTCTCTGAGAAAGAAATTATCCTTTCAGTACAAGCCAATTTTTAATTGCCGAGGACTGTTCACTTAGATTTTTCCAAATATATATTTGGATTTACTTTTTGCTTAGTCACCAGAGTCATATTGTATCATTTCTGTCCCTTTCAGGTTAAAAACATCATAAAGTAAAAAAAAAAAATACTACACATAAGAAAAATCAGCTAAAAGTTTGTGATTTGCCCTAACATGCCAACAAAAGCAAAAGATTTTCAAGGAACTTTCACATCTTCTTGTCTGGTTTGTACATGTAAGTTATGGTAGATCTTGTGGACAGAGACAGCTTCCTATGGAAAGTTCAACTTCTATACAGAAGTAGGAAAAATAGGAACTAGAAGGAGTCCATACTGTTCCACTCATCCCTTGATACTTTTGGAAAGAGACTGTGACTATTTTAAGAGACAGAATGTCTTTAAATGGAGAAGTGAACAATTTTGTTGTTATGGAGTTCTTTATAGGGTCCTAGATGTATCATGTCCAACATGTTGATATGAAAATTCAGAAGATATCAAGATTCTCAACCTGTATTTTGAAGTAGACATATGAGAGCAAATTTGAATCCAAGCGCTGTAAAGCCACCTTAGATTTATCTTAACAGGTTCTTAGGCAAAGCTCTGCACTAATGTAGCGCATAGCTTATCTGGGTCCCCCTCCATACTTTTTCTTGAAGATGCCATGTGTTGAAATCTGTATGCAGATAAAACCTTTATGCCTTTCACAGTTTAATTTTTGTCTTTTTTTTGTTTTTGTTTTTTTTTTTCCTCTTGGGAATCCTATATATTATATTTTGCCTGCACAATTAGATAGCTTTTTTAAAAACTATAATATATGTAGATACATGTGTTTATATGTAAGATATCTTTAATAAAAGATAACCTTTTCAAAACTTAGCTGTGGAGGCCAAATGAAAAGACAACACAAAATCAAGTCTTAGGAGGCAAATTTGCCTGGACTCTTTCGTTTTCTCTTTATAACATAACTGAGGATTTTCATTCACTCTTTAGGCCACTGAGGTACAATGTTCATTAGAACACGATATATGCAAGGGTGTTTAGAATCTTCCCCCTCCCTGGAGACAGTATCTAGTTTAGAAACCTCTAGCATGTTTTAGTAATTCCTCTCAAATCTGCATTTTTACTTATTGAGTCACTCATCTATTAATGCATGTCACAACTGCTTTTTGTAGTCACTAGCTTTTCATATTTCCACTCCAACTGTGAAACGAAAGAGTTGAAATTAATATAATTTGCAAAGATGTGCTCCTTAAACAAGTAACTGAGTTTTTTTCTCTGACAGCACGCTGACTACATTGCTCAACAGAATCACTAATTTATTTTTGTATATAGTATATTAATCAATACATGACATTCCTATTAGTAACTAAATTCCAAATGTCAAACAAATCTCTTTTGATAAAGATGTAAATATTTTAGAAAAAGAAATTGACGGAGTGACAGGTTTATAGATGGTAAATAAAAATGAGATGTTTACTAGTATTTTTTTGATAGGGGGAAGAGTAACGTATTTGCTGTTATTGTATACTAACTTTAGCTCCATATAGAAACAAATTGTTGTCCATGTCTGCAATCACCTCATATGTGTCATAAATATTTATTTTTGGCTATATATATGAAAAATGTTAAGTGCTAAATGGAAGAAAGTAATATGAAAATGAGGAAAAGTAATAAAGTTAAATCTGACACCTCATTGCCACAGTCTGATAATGAACTGGATAAACTGAGTGACAATATCTGTTAGTAAGATTGAGGACAACATTAAAATATATAGATTAAAGCATATTTTTACATTTTTCTGCCTTGCAAAAGAGCATACATATCAGACGCTCTTAGTGAAATTCTCGAAGTCCTCACTAAGACGTAGGCCAAATTCCTTTCTAAATGAGTGGGAATTGTAGCTGAACAATACCTGTGTAGAGGTTACAAGCCAAGCCTTGGAATTTTAGTCATTACAGATTAAAACATTTTAGAATCATAGAATATCTCAAGTTGGAACGGACGCATAAAGATCATTGAGTCCAACTCCCTGCTTCTTGCAGGACTACCTAAAATTAACTATAAGACTAAGAGCATCCATCAGGTGGTCCTAGAACTCTGACAGGCTTGGTGCTGTAATCACTTCCCTTGGGAGCCTGTTCCAGTGACTGATCACAATCTCAGTGAAGTTCCCTTTCCTAATGTCCAGTCTGAACTTCCCTTGATGCAGCTTCATTCCATTTTCTCGTGTCCTGTCGCTGGACACCAGAGAGAGAAGATCAGGTTCTTCCCCTCTGCTGGTCTGCTTGAGGAAGTTGTAGACTGTGATGAGATCACCCCTCAGTCTTCTCTTCTCCAAGCTCAACAAGCCAAGTGAGCTCAGATGCTCCTTATAAGCCTTGCCCGTGAGAATTTTCACCATCTTGGTTGCCCTCCTCTGGACACACTCTCATAGTTTGCTGCCCTTGTTACGTGGAGGTGCCCAAAACTGCACACAGTACTTACGGTGGGGCCACACCACTGTAATGTAGAGTGGGACAGTCACCTCCCTCAGCTGGCTAGCTATGCTGTGCTTGTTGCACCCCGAGACACAGTTGGTTCTTTTGGCTGCCAGGACACACAGTTGACTCACATTTAACTTGCTAACAATGTAAACCCCCAGATCTTTCTGCAGGGCTGCCTTCCAGTCTCTTGTCCCCCAGTTTGTAGGTATAACCAGCATTACCACGTCCCAGGAGGAGAATCCCACACTTGCTTTTGTTCAGTTTCATATAGTCAGTGATTTCCCAGGTCTCTGGCCTATCCAGATGTCTTGTAAGGCCTCTTTACCCCCAACGGAGTCCACAGCTTCTCCTAGATTAGTATCATTGTAAAATTTACTTATTGTACGTTTGATTTCTGCATCCAGATAATTTATAAAAACATTAAAAAGCACTGATGCTAAAGTTGAGTCCTGAAGGACTCCACTCGTGACTGGCCACCAACCTGATCTAACTCAGTTTACTATAACTCTTAGAGCCCTATCTGTCAGCCAATTGTTCATCCGACACATTATGGACTTGTCTAGCTGTGTGCTGGATGTTTTGTCCAGAAGGCTACTGTGAGAGACAGTATCAAAAGCTTTATTAAAACAAAAAATACTGCAACACTTCTACTACCTTCCCTTGGTCAACTAGATGGGTGACCTTGTCATAAAAGGAAATTAAGTTTGTTAAACAAGACTTTCCTCTCTTGAACCAGTGCTGGTTACGGCCAGTGACTGCATTGTCTCTCACGTGTTTTTCAATAACTCCCAGAATAATCTTCTTCATATTTGTCCAGGCAGTGAAGTGAGAATGACAGGCCTGTAATTACCAGAGTTTTCCTTCTTACCCTTCTTGAAAACTGGGACAACATTTGCCAGCTTCCAGTCGACTGGCACACCTCCATACTCCCAAGACCATTAAAAAATAATGGAGAGATGTCCCACAATGACATTGGCCAGCTCTTTCAGTACCCTGGAATGAACCCCATCAGACCCTATAGATATACAAACACCCAGATGGAGCAGCAAGTCTCAAAGAATTTCAGGGTCAGCTGGGAGTTTATTGTCCTCCCAGTCATGGTCTTCTAACACAGGGCTCCAGGGGAGTTATATTATATCTAGGAATTGTTCTCTATATTAACAAGTTATTTAGTAGCTTCAGGTTTAATATCTCTTCTAAGAAAATTCTCTTTTTCTTACATTTCAGTTTTTTTCTGAATGCTAGCCAAAGTAAATGGATAAAGGAATATGGTACTTTGAAACCAGAATCACCATGTTTAAATATCATGTCACCTGTCTTATTGTCCCCCCAGGGAAGTCTTTCAGTTATCGCTACCTTTGAAGAAATATGTAGCACTCACTAGTAGACTAAATACATAAATCCACCACAAAACACTGTGAAAAGACAATAATGGTTGTTTGTGTTTATCAGCTTGTGACAGGTTAGCCTTGATGAACAGCTGAGCTCCTACCCAGCCGCCTGCTTATTCCCATCCCTCAGCAAGTTGGGGGTAGAAAATATGAAGAATGGCAATGGCAAAGCATATGAGTTGAGATAAAGACAAGGAGATTGCTTACTAATTCTCATCTTGGGCAAAACAAACTCAACTTGGGCAAAACTAACTTAATTTATTGCCTGTTAAATATTTAATCACTGATTCAGGTAGTAGGAAACAAAAAGACAATAACTAAGCCAACACCTTTCCTCTTCCCTTTTGCAGACTGAGCTTCACTCCTTCACTCCCGGCTTCTCTCCCCCACCCTTGCTGTCACCACAGGTCACACCCAGTCTGTTCAGTGAGGCAATGAGTGGCACAGAAGAGGGATTGGAGGGGTGGGCTATGGTCAGTAAATAGCGATTTCTCTCTACCCCATATTTCCTCTTGCACCTTTCCACTGCTCCAGAATGTGGTCCTTCGTGGGCTGCAGGGGATATTTGCTCTGGTGACATGAAGGACCTCCTCCTCTTCCTTCTCTGACATTGGTGTTCCGTCTGCTGTTTCTCACTTTTTTCCCCTTCTCGTTTCTCTCTCTGCAGTGTCCCCTGCCCTTTCTTAAACACCTTTCCCTGAGCTTCCACCATCTTGGTTGAGGGGCTCAGCTGTGCCCTGTGGTGGGTCGGTTGAACCGGCTGGAACCTTCTGTGCCCAGCGTGAGGCAGCCCTAGCTTCTCCTCACAGAGGCTGCCCTGCAGCCCCCACTGTCAACATCTGGGCACCTCCACCCAGTACAAGCAACTCTACTGTAGGAATTACAGGAGGGAAACATGCTTGATATAAATCCTAATCATTAAGCTATAGAGTAGTGTTTGTGCTTTTTACATACCTTGTGGACCTATTGATTTTGATTTGCTACCTGCACTGTGGCATAGTGGCACCACAGTTAAGAGTGGGCTGTTTCCTTTCCCCACAGCCAGGACACATGCTGAAAGATGTGAACTATGTGGACCTGTAACCTGTAGCTGCTCTAGCTGTTATTCCAAAAGACAAAATGCAGTAATTCTGAAAAGACTCAGCTGCACTGTACTGTGTGCCTACCTTTTGAGAAAGATCTTAAGGATGGAGATGCCCAATGTGTGGCCCTTAGTCAGGTGTATCAGTTTCAGAGAAGTGGAAGTTCAGACTTTACTGTGTATCCAGGATGTCCCCTTGCTGGGTCTTAATCACTCTTCAGATGCTTGACAGTAGCCTTTCTTTTTTAGGAAAAGACTAGAAGAGAAACATAGACCACATTTCTGGTAACTGCTCTGATAATCATCTGCTGCTGTCAGATGTCTAAAGCAGGACAGACATTTCCTCTGAGTTGCTAAGAGCAACTCAGGCAGGAAAAGAGGGCTGTGAAGTTGAATATTAGTATGGTGCTTAAATTCTGGCAGTTAGCAAATAAAATGCCTTAGTACTTTTAAATGCTTATACCTGGTTTTAATATTACACTCACTGATGTGAATGAGCTCCCTAGTGTGTTCAAACAAACTTATGAATGTTTTATTCTATGTGTTTGTGGGTTTCATTTTTCCATGTCAACTTTGATTTGTTTCCAAAAGACTTGTCTTACTTTGTTGTGATGGCTGATTGTTGGAGCAATGATATTTCTTCTTCTCTGATTTATTTTCTGTTCTTTCTGTCTTTTATTTATTTTTTTTTTGCTTTTTGGCCCTGTTTTTTTTTCACTGCTGTTCAAAAGCCCAATAGAATTAGAGATTGTACTTACTCTTGTCCGTACCTCTCTTGTGATCTCAATGGTGGCTTTCCTAACTGGTCAACAAAACATTTTGTCTGGACAGCACACAGCAAAGCCTAACATATGTTTAGACCTCTAGGGAAGACTCTATCTAATGGGTCAATTATCAAAGACTTTTGGGGTGTTGCTTATTTTTACAATTTAAACTTTTAACAACTACTACTTTATCTTTGATGCTGTATCAAAATTTCCCATGCTATCACACATCAGATATTTAACAATTATCACACAGAAAAAATGTCAATAGCTTATGCTTGATATTTTCTTGCATGTAATGATATTCAGTGTTGACAGGTGGAAAACATGGAATTCCTGTGATGGATCCTAGTGTAACGCTATATCCCTTTCATATGTTAAGATGAGGAAATATTTCCTTTTACTATATTTTTTGGATATAATTCCTGATTTTCTGTTTGCTTTGTTTTTTTGTTTTTTGTTTTTCTTTTTTTTCTAAACACTATTAAACAGGTTTTTATTTCCCTACCGAGATTTCACTGATCACACCTTCTTTCAATATGTATTATTTCCTATCTGTAAATATATTAAGGAGATGACATAAAACCAAATTAAATTAACCCTATTAACAGCAGGGTGTCTTAATTAGAAAATTGTCATTTGACCAAAAGAGAAACACTCTACCCCCCAAAAAAAAGCCCAGTTTTTAACCAACTAAACACATATTTTGAAAGCACAATCTATATGGGAGCTTCTTTTTCACTAAGATTTTAAAATAACTCATCTATTTTGAAATAATAATGTGGGTGCTGCAGTGCTACAGACCTCTCTCAAATAGCCAGATGATTTTTCTTAATAAAGCTATTCAGATTACTCTAAAACTTCATGCAAACATTTTTTGGGCCCTGATAAAAAAGAAGGAATATTAACAGCATAAAATAAACAAAATACAGTTCATCCACTAACCCATAAGGGAAGCCTGGTAATGAAAACATGTCTGTAAAGAAATTATTTTCCCATCCTTTTATCAATGGATTTATTAGAAGCTCCATGTATTAAACATAATGATGTGACTTTTCAGTGAGATTTCCACTGTGTGGAATTGATGCTGAATGGCCATGCTGACATTCAAGAAGCATTTTTTAAAGATAATTTTATTTATAGTCATAAATTAACAATAACACACAGATCAAAAATATCATAAGAAGGATCATATCAAAGGAGAAGAGAGGTCACCCAAACACTTGTTCTACTGAAGCAAATTCACTTATAACAAATATAGAAGGTGTCCATCCCATTCTTCTTCTTATGAGCTGCAGGTGGCAGGAGGCAGATGCACATTCCTTCTGTTGAAAACAGGAAAAAATGATTGGGAAACACTGTCTTTCTTATTGAGAATTTGCAGGGGGAACGAGTCATTTCCTGCTCTACATCTTTGTGAACAGCTCAAATTAAGTCCTGTGGCCACTCGGTTTGAGGATGTTTTCAGACAGAAGCCTTTTCTCCCCATTCCACTTCTCTACCTTTCTTTCTTGATGTAGCTGCTTTATAGTAACTCTTTATTTTGTCAGCATAGTACTAAATCTTCTTGATATCAAAGTTACTGAGAGTTCTTGGCATAGCAATTTCAGGCTGTGACCTTAGCATGAACCTTTAATAAGATCTAGTGCTTTTATCAAGATGAAGTCTCCTGTCTCCATTCCTTGTTCTTTGTCCTGCCTTCCATGACTGGAAACTCAGTGCATTTCCAGGTGGATGGTGTGGGCTACTTGAGGATCCAGTCCCTCCAGTTCACTGCAGCATGTCCAGCAGGTAGATGTAGATATTGCCTGGGAGACTACACAATTATTTTACAGAGAAATGAAAGATAGCTGCATGCAAACTCTAGTCTATATGACAGCCATTTGTGGATGCAGAAACCCATTCTAGTAGATCAGAATCTGATGATACAATTCTTTCATTTTTCCCTACTGTATACTCCCATGGAGATGTTATAGGAGATAAAGAAAATGTTTCAGACACTAGCTGGATTTTTTTTAGTGCATTCTTCTATGAAAATCTGAATAAAATATTTCATAATATAGTCAATACCTACTATTTCCTAATACTGTATGAGAAAATCTTTGATCATTAATAAAGTTTTGCCCCAGCATGGAATGTGTGAACACTGCAGTCTACAAATTCTGAGGTCAATTTTAGCTGAATCTTTTATACTGAGCAGGGGATAGAGCTGAATTTTCCTATGACACCTCAAGAAACTAAGTTCTTCTCATAGGTAAGCTGAAAAAGTACTTTAGAAGAGCTTGCTTTTATATATGGATTGTAAATAACCCGTTCCACTCGAGACTGATCTGTAACACTTCAAGCTTTTATTGTAGATGATACATATGTCTGAAATACACTGCAGCTTTTGTTTAGCTACCACCAGTGCAAGATGTTTTATTTCTTTACACAATTACCATTATGAGCAATTTGCAGAATATTGTTGGGGAGGCAACTTGTCACTAGTGATGACTTTAGCTCAGAGTACCAGCACAAATGTAATATATGTATAATTTCACAACATGGGAATCCTTGTGTGTTCAAAGACTCATAAGGCATTGGATAGGGAAGAGCTCTTTTTTTGGGGGATTGGGAGCCGTATTGATTGACGGCAAACAACATAAGATTACCTAAGACCAAGAACTGATATAAAACACTCTGATCAAAATGGGAAAGACTGGTATAGGCATCTAACAGAGCTATGAATGAGAAAGAAAATATAAAATTAAATTTAAAAAGATTTAAATTAAATTTAAATAAAAAAATACTGATTTATGTATTTCACTAGGTTTGTTTGGTCAGGTTAATACTTTCACTGAAAGCACTTTGACCTGGAGATAATGTGAGGCATTTTCCATGGAAAGGAAACTTAACTCAATCCTATCCTAACAGTGTCCAAGTTTAATTCTGTATGACTATAATTCCTCTTCTGTAAATGCAACTTTGGTGATTTTATACAGTCTCCTTATTGAATGAAATGTGGAATTTATACTGACTTTGTCATTCAGTTTTTACTTAAATTCTCAATGAGGTCCATATATTTCCATTTAGGCAACCAAGCCAGATCAGCCTTATCTGAACATATAGAAACTGCTGAGGATTTCTGTCTTGAAACAATGATTACCCCTTGGAAGATACTCTGCTTTAAGCTTTAGAGTAGGAAAATAGTTATGAGAAGATTAGAAAAAAGAAGTTAACCTTCATCTCCTTTTTTGAATTACAAATAAATGATAGAGTACGTTATAAATATTTAATCTTAATAAAATAAATAGGAATGTACCCATTACAGCTCTCTTGTTGTTATCCTTTCATATGGTTTGCTGACTTTTTCCTGATGAAGATGAAGAAGAGCTATTCAGGAGTGAATACTGTCCTCGCATACACAAATCTCCTCCTAAAAATATTACATTTGCTTACAGCAAATCAGATTTTTACAATTCCTGATGAATGGAGCAGAAGGATAGTAAGTGGAGGAACATGAGCATCTATGGACTTGGGAAGGCTAATTGAATGAGCTCCAGATTCGCTGCGGGTGTCACAGTCAAACCATGATGGGAAAGAAAATACAAATGCTTAGCAGTTGATTGTCTATCAGCATACTTTAGTTCCTGGATTGCAGGTGGATCTGCTGGCTCCGTCGTGAGATCTCACTGGTTCTTGTGTAAACACATGCTCCTGTTCACATAGTCTCAAACATGTTTTTTTGGCATGCTTTCTTGTTCAGTATAAAAATTGAAATGTTGTAGTTTACCTCATAATGGTATAGAAGATTATTAAAACTTTTATTCCCATCTAGGAAACTGTCTAAAGATTGTTCCTATATCTATATGTCAAATTTATAGATATATGTTCATTTATATATGCAGGTCTGTATGTGTGTATATGAATGCACATATAAATGTATGATACCCAATGTTTTTCAGGATATCTGTCACAGTAGGGAAGAGGTAGCTGCCATCAAGTTACTCCAGAAATAATGGCTGCCTGACTACACTTAGAAAAATCCTTAGTATGAAAGCATTGTTTCTTTAAAAGTTTGTATTCTTAATAAAAGTTATATAAACTTAAATTACAAGATCAGTTGAAAGTTTCAAAAGGAATTTATCTTTACCATTTTGATCACTGTAAGTTTTGAATTCAGAATTAAGCTAGTGTGGTTTCTACAGGTTTAATTAAATACAAAGCAAGGTTACTGTAAAGGTTAATTAAAATCTACCTCCTACGACTGTAGGAAACATTTTATGGTAAGGACTTCAAGAGGTATTGTTTCCTATAAGAGCAATCAAGTATTTTATATTTAGTGGTTTGACATACATAAAAAAAAAAAGCTTTTTCTGATTTACTTGAAAACTGGATAATCATAAATATTACTTTGTTGTTTGCCAAAAACACAACAAAGATAAAACCAAATTATTTATAGTGTTCTAGCTAGAACTTGCTATATGTTTCAAGGCACTTGCCCTGTGTCATCTAGGCATTGGCTGATCTTTTGAATGATTTTTATAGTGATTAAAGTGGGCTGGTGGGACAAGACCGAAATAGATTCCTTGGCACTCCATCAGAAGGCAATAAGAGTGCATGTCAAATATACAGCTTTCATTTTTGAGCTAATTCATCCTCAAAGGTGACTTCTTTCACAAAGAAAACAATAATTAATCAGATAATTCTGTTGCTGGCTAACCTTCTGAATTGGCAGGATAATTTAGTTTTATTTAAAAAATACTTCCGCAGAACTTATAAAAGTGGATTAGCACTTGGACAGTGGGATTAATTTACTTTATTATAGAAATCCAGCTTAGAATGGGATCAATTGTGTCATAGTATTGCTTAATTCTACATTTGATCACTTTTTTACTTCGTTTCATATTTGCAAAACTGGATTTCAAGTATGATTCAAAATAACTGAATACACAATTTCAATTTCAGACTCAGTGTATTTCTGAAAAAAAGTCTGCTTACATTTGCAAATTAAGCCTGGTTTGTAACTCTGTGAGTAATACAAATTGGCTTTGATCCATAAAAAGAACTACAATAATTGTACTGACATCTATTGTGGAAAAAAAAATCAAATAGAGGGAAACAGACCAAGGGAAAGGACAAGAAAAAGAAAGTGAAGTAGCAAGCAAAATTCATTTCCAGTTACTGCAAATTAATCTTCAAGTTCAAGGGAATAAAATGTTTCCATGTCTTGGCAGACTCTGATTCACAGGATTGTCTAAGAAATGTATTACATTACCTTCCTGGCATCTTACTGTCCTTATCCAAACTCATGACTCCTGGAGCCTCTAAATGCGTTTAACTCTGCCATCCTACACTCCCCATCTTTCCCTACATTAAAGAAAAGACTTCTTAAGTTACAGAAAAGAGTTCCAGTATCAACTGCTTGGATTCAGTGCCTAGTAATATTAAAAATAATGAGCGTTGAAAAAAAAGACAGCTACCAGAGATGCAGCAACTATCAAAACAGCTATCCCAGTGGAGTTACATGAGACTGCAAAGATGGTGCTGATGTGCCAAAGGGCATGGTCTCCAACAGAACCTGAAGCAACTACTGGAATATCAGATGCCTCACCTCAGTCCAGAGGGACTATCCAGGCCTTGTGCTGCAGGGAGGGAAGGTCCCTCCCACTGAGGCTGGTGAATGACTGATGAGACATGAACTGTGGTGTGGGCATTGAGCTACCAAGTGAAGGATCTGTGAAGAGCACTAAGCAGACTGCATACCATGAAAGGGGCTGAAAAAAACACAGACCTTGCAGAGGCAAAAACCCAAGCCCATGACACAAGGAAGAAATGACAGAAAGAGACTGCACTTAGAAGATGGGTGAATGTCACCATCTTAAGATGGAAGAAGCTGGAAATTTGCTTTGATAATCTGAAATTACAGAACAAGTAAAGTGCTCTGGGAAGAGGTGAAGAGCAACAAGACACTCAGTAAGCACATCAGAGCCTCCTGAGTCTGAAGAAATTGTCCCCAAAGAGGAAAAGCTGCATCACAGGTGCTGAAGACTCTTTCCTGTGGAGGAAGTCTCACTTACCTACTGACCAGAGTGACTTCTTGCAAGGTCTCAGACCTGGAATGATTTGAAGAGACCATTAAGGTTTATCTTTATCTGACTTACACAGTCTGATAGCTTTCTAAGATGGCATGACTGTCTGGGTAGATGAGGGGAGAGCAGTGGGTGTTGTCTACCTCGACTTCAGCAAGGCTTTCAACACGGTCTCCAGTAACATCCTCCTAGGGAAGCTCGGGAAGTGTGGGCTGGATGAGTGGTCAGTGAGGTGGATTGAGAACTGGCTGAATGGCAGAACTCAGAGGGATGTCATCAGCGGTGCTGAGTCTAGTTGGAGGCCTGTAACTAGTGGTGTCTCCCAGGGGTCAGTACTGGGCCCAGCCTTGTTTAATTTCTTCATCAATGACCTGGATGAAGAGTTAGAGTGTATCCTCAGCAAGTTTGCTGATGACACAAAACTGGGAGGAGTGGTAGATAGACCAGAAGGCTGTGCTGTCATTCAGCGTGACCTGGATAGGCTGGAAAGCTGGGCAGAGAGGAACCTGATGAGATTCAATAAGGGCAAGTGCAGAGTCCTGCACCTGGGGAGGAACAACCTCATGCACCAGTACAGGCTTGGGTTGGACCTGCTGGAGAGCAGCTCTGCGGAGAGGGACCTTGGTGTCCTGGTGGACGACAGGTTGACCATGAGCCAGAAGTGTGCCCTGGCTGCCAAGAAAGCTAATGGGATCCTGGGGTGCATTAGGAGGAGTGTGTCCAGCAGGTCGAGGGAGATTCTCCTTCCCCTCTACACTGCCCTAGTGAGGCCTCATCTGGAGTACTGTGTACAGTTCTGGGCTCCCCACTTCAAGAAAGATGAGGAGCTACTGGAGAGAGTCCAGCGGAGGGCTACGAGGATTGTGAGGAGACTGGAGCATCTCTCCTATGAAAAGAAGCTGAGGGAGCTGGGCTTGTTCAGCCTGAAGAAGAGAAGGCTGCGAGGGGACATAATATATACTTACAAATATCTGAAGGGTGGGTGTGAAGAGGATGGGGCCAAGCTCTTTTCAGTAGTGCCCAGCCACAGGACAAGGGGCAATGGGCACAAACTGAAGCACAGGAAGTTCCGTCTGAATATGAGGAAGAACTTCTTTCCTCTGAGGGTAACGGAGCACTGGAACAGGCTGCCCAGGGAGGTTGTGGAGTGTCCTTCTCTGGAGATATTCAAGACCCGCCTGGACAAGTTCCTGTGCAGCCTGCTGTAGGTGACCCTACTTTGGCAGGGGAATTGGACTAGATGACCCACTGAGGTCCCTTCCAACCCCTACCATTTTTTGATTCTGTGATTCTCTGATTCTGTGATAACATTTTAAGCTGCTAGCTTTACGTGTATTTACATAAAACTGTATCTAAAACTAATATTAGAATAAATGACAGAGAAAATGGTAAAATAGCTGAGAAATAAAGAAATAAGAATAGGAGGAGAAGAGAAAAGAAGAGAAGAGAAGAGAAGAGAAGAGAAGAGAAGAGAAGAGAAGAGAAGAGAAGAGAAGAGAAGAGAAGAGAAGAGAAGAGAAGAG
>Ga0065711_1042828_pt1 | contig 15112 bp, 6 predicted proteins | sample Hoacrofraction12_FD_59098 | JGI IMG/M metagenome (GOLD analysis project Ga0065711, IMG submission 59098) | Hoatzin crop microbial communities from Cojedes, Venezuela - Epithelial fraction 12 v2 (version 2) | ecosystem: Host-associated > Birds > Digestive system > Esophagus > Crop | place... | reverse complement strand
AGGGAGGTTGTGGAGTCTCCTTCTCTGGAGATATTCAAGACCCGCCTGGACAAGATCCTGTGCAGCCTACTGTAGGTGACCCTGCTTCGACAGGGGGGTTGGACTAGATGACCCACAGAGGTCCCTTCCAACCCCTACTATTCTGTGATTCTGTGATTCTGTGAAATATTTGTATCTACCTATGTATGCATAGCTCTTACTTGCAATCAAAGCAAAACATTTGAATTAAAATTCTTATGCTTATGGTCAACGAATGTGGCTTTCTCAACTTCTGTGTGTGTGCAGGGAAGATATTCTCCTGATCAGGGACCGAAGGTCACTTGTGCCCAAATCAACAGACGTCTTGTTCTGATTCAAAGATGGGGAGAGACGCACTCCAGAGCATCGCATCCCACTGTGTTCATTGCATGGGCGAGTGATAACAGCCATTGTTTCACACGCATCCTTCTGCGCACAGACTAACTCACCAGCTACGCTGCTTCTGAGGTTCCCCAGTGTGAATACGCCTACATTGACAGAAGCAGATCACTAAATAAACCAGGTGATGGTCTATTTCCATGCAATTTAACCAGCCAGGTATATGCTCCCACTTGGGAACATAACATTTATTGAAAACTGAATAAGGAAGGAAAATTCTGTTAAAGGCATGAAAGTTACACAGTGTCTGTCCTGTACAATGAGTGAAAGACAGAATTCCTTCTGCTTAAGATTATAGCAAATAAACCGCAGAACAGTCTCATAGGCTATGAGCGTATTTTCAAACTGATGAGCATAGACAAGGTGAACTCCCAACCGGCCAGGAGATGCAAAGATCTTTATCAGCCGTAAAATGAAGCCGTACAGCTTTTTGGATGGGACTGCACAGTAGGCTAAGGAGGAGATCCTGCTATCAGAAGTTTAAACTTGTGATGAGTCCTTTTGTACTTTGTCTCCAAAAGAAGGAGGCATTTGTTCATTGTGTTCATTTGCACCACGGCTATATAATCTCATGCCTCAGATATTTCTTGGCCTTTTATTTCCTTTCTTCCCACAAACTTGACTTCTGTGATTTTTTTGGCTCCCATCTGAAGCATCAGAAATAAGTCACAACTACAGACAGGACAGGTTACACTGGTGCTTCAATTGAAATAGAAATCTCTGGAGTGTCTTTGAGATATACCCAGAAGGTTATACACACCACCTGCCAGATCTGGGGTTGCAAAGGAATTTTCCCCAAAATCAGATTGGTGGAATGATCGAGTGTTATCTACCTTTCTCTGTAGGACACTGCATTATAACTGTTAGGATCATCTGATCATTACCTAACAGCATAACTGCTAATGAGAACTGAAATCAGCAGTGAAATCCTGGAACCCCCCAGCTGTCTCTGCAATGTACACCAGTGTGTTTGGGCCTTTTGCTATAGATCTGCCAGTTCTCATAGGGAGCTGGCAAACTTTTTGTGGCTCATTTGTGGCTGAACATCTGTCAAATGGTCAAATGCAGTAACAGGGGGCTGGGCTCAGTGATTTAAATGGTCCTTTTCAGTCCTTGTTCATATAATAATTTTACTTTTCGCATAGGCTGGGCAGTTATGCAAAAGAGAGAAAGATAAGTGATGCCCCACAGTCAGGGCATCATGAAGTGGCAGATTTTCAGCACACTCAGTTTCCAGATGAATGGCCTGGCAGTCTTTCACTAGGAGCTGAGGTCACGAGCGTGTGTGCAACACTAGCAGGACAGATCGTCTGAAATACCAATAACAATCTTTTCTAAAAAAAAAACAACTGCAAAATTCAGTGTCTGTTTTTGCTCTGATGCTGTAAAATTCCTACACATTCATTTCGCAAAAGCTTCTATTTCAAAATATCTTAAATATCTTATTAAAAGAATTATTCTGTTAATATCATTTAATCCAGTGTGGTATGAACATGACTTTTGACAGCCTATGGCTGAAAATTCCAGCTGCCTTTATGGATTATGAGCATAAAGTTTTACAGTTGTATGTGGCAAGCTGGTAGGGTCAGCAAAAAAGGAGCCTGAATTTTCTATGCATATCAGTAAAGCTGCTGATGAATTGTTATTCAGTTCCCCTTAGTGGGAGTCTCAAGAGACCAAATGAGCTGAATTATCTTCTCTTCAACAGTGGACCTATCTCTCAGGGGAAAGGTCAAAAATAAGACATGGCAGGGAGTACAGGAAAAGGGTTGAGCATGCTTTGAAGTCTTCAGTCTGGTGTGGTAGCCTAAAATGCAGGCATGAGGGCCTGGTTGAACGCCAGCCTTATTCCCACTCCAGAGAAATCCTCACACGGATCTTCTTCTATATGGGAAGATATTTTTTTAAGTGGTCAGGCTGAAGCAGGATGAGGGTTGTGCTTGGCAGCTGGTGATGGCTTCTTTGCAAATTAGTGATCAGAAGAAGGCAGACAGGTATCAGAGAAACCACTGGCCACCACCCAGATGTTGCTGCCCTCCATACAAACAAGGACATGCAGTGGTACGTCCTCTACCATCGAGGTCACGACACAGCGGGGTGCTCGGAGTTTACCTGTGATAAGTCAGGAAAAAAACAAGAAGGAGAAAACCACAGAAGTAGCTTACCCAGGGGGTGGAGAAGCAGATTCACAACACTAACATTTGCTAGCAATAACTCTGGGCTTCAAAGACCCCAGGATGTGGTGCAGGACCTCCTTATACTGTGTAAACCCCAAACAAAGGAACCATCACTATCCCAAAGTTTTACTGAGTAGTAATTTAATCTGCATAATTTCATACAAGCAATTTAAACTTTAATCTCAATAAATCAGACTAGTAAGATGTGAATAATATAGAAGGCACAGAGCTCACTGCATTTATTTCTTCTGAAAAGGTGGAAGAGCATCCATTCAGGAAATAGACCTCGGGCATCTGGCAATCAGGTGTGGCTGAGAGATATGTCACAAAACTAGGAGCCGATTCAATTTCTGTTGGTTTTGTTCTTCATACTGATCTCATGTCATTATACCAGCTGTCCATAGAATATATAAAACACCATCCAAATAGCTAAAATTCTTCAGAATTTTGAGTTAGAAAAATCACAGCTTGTGATGAGGATTGAAAAATATCAGATCAGGAAATACAGCTCTCCCTCTGAACACTTGAGTAGGTTCTTCTGAAAAACAGCCAGCAAAGCCACCCTAAATGGCTTTAAAATCATATTGAGAAACACAATTACAATGTATTTAAAAGATTGTCACGCATGAAAAATCATTCTTTTCCACAAAGGCCAACTTTGGTTCAGTCGTGATGAACAGTTTGGCTAAAACACACCAAAGGGCACAGAAGCCCTCCTCTTTTTCCTTGGGTTGTTTCCTGCGTAAGACCAGGCAAAACGTGAAAGCTAGGCAAGAAGTAGATGGGGACAGTAAATAAGCAACAAGAAAAGTAGGAAAGAGTGGATTTCACCCATGAAGAGTATGCTGCTAATAAGCTGGCTTCCCAGGAATGGGGACGATTCCCACACTGTCCCATGCAAACAGGAGCAGAGCTCAGGCTGGAGCGCAGGCTGCAGGGAGCCATGAGCTCACAGTTTTGAACAGCAAAATAAACCCAACCACTCCAAGTTTGCGATTCACCTTCTCTTTCAACTTGCACTCTCCCTTGGTAAACATTTCCATGTGGGTAAATTACTCTTCTTTTCTAAGCAAGTCTATGCAGCTGCTTTATTTCTGAGTGGGACAGTCCCTGTGCCACCATCATCCTCCCTGCTAACAGAGGGGGAAAGGGAGAGAGGAAGAAAAAATACGATTTGCATTAGAGTAGCTCCTGGAGGCCCCTGTGAGGCAGGCATCCCACTGCGCTTGGCTTGGGGACGGGGCCAGCAGAAATGGGCAGAGATGAGAAGTGCTGGTGGTGAGAAAAGGAAAGGGGACTGAATAGACTTGTCTGATAACTGGAGATAAATATTGCTGCACACTCCTAGTTTAGAAAAAATCTGCATCGTTTTCATTTACACGACAGATAGGCCAAGGCAGGGACCTCCTGGTGGGACGGTGTTCAGGCACAAGAGTGCACAGAGATGCTGAGCAGCCCGTGGCGCAATCTAGCACAGACAAGATGAATCCCACTGACCTGAAGCTGCGTGGAGCCTCTCCAAACCCATCAGAGGAAAGAGTATTTAAGACACTTTACCCTACCTGACTTTTGGGCTGAGGCTAAGTTAGCGTGACTCAAATACACCCTAGGTGTGAGTGTGTGGGTGTCAGCACTGAGCACTGGACTCCTGGGACCATTCTTCTGGTCAGACGGCTGTTCCCATCGCTGCTGGGGAAGAGGCAGGTATGAAGCCAGAATGTGCTACCCCTGGGCTGCTGAGGCCATCGAGGGCTGGGCAGTGCCCAAGTGTTAACCTTCACATTGTCCAGGAGGCTCCCTGAAGTCTTCTCATCTCACATGGAAAAAATTCTTACTCACAGCACCTGCAGTGTAGGGATTTGTTTACAGAATAGCTTTCATTAAATTTTGATAAAAATTCAGTGCTGGCAGGAACCACTTTTCTCACTACCAAGACTGCCTTTTCTAAAATAAGATATGTCAATGGCAGCCAGTCAATTACAGCAGGCATTCTAAGGCTAAGCATGAAGTGAGCAATATGGAAGTGGCCATGGGAATTTAAGGGAGCAATATTAATTGAATTATCCTAACTGCAAGCAGACATGTGATCTATGGGGTCTGTTACCACAGAACCACAGAAGGGACGGGGAGAGGTGATCTGGTCCAGCTCCCAGCTCCAAAGCACAGCTGCCGCTGCTAAATCCCTCCTCACAGATGTTTGTCTGAGCGGTCCTCAGCAGGCTCGGGTATGGAGATCCTGCAGTCCACCTCTGCAACCTGCTTCCTGCGCTTACCTGTGCTGATGGCGAGAAGCCACTTCAGTGCCTGGCAGCTCGAGAGTGTCCAAATCTGCCTTTGAGCTTAGACACACCTTTGAAAAATGTGCTCCTGAGTTTTAACTTTTTCTTTCAAAAAACTGAAAACCAACAAACAATCTCCTCCCCAATAAGGTATGTAGAAAAGACGATGAGTTTCACATCCCTTTAACAGTTCCCTGATTTTTTTTGCTTGTGTCAGTCTTCCTTTCCCCCTTTAATAAAGCAAGAGGTGTGAAATAAACAGCAAACCAAACACAAACACCAAGCACATTCCCTGACTGGATGGTCTCTCTTTCTAACCACTGGTTTTAAACCTCTGCTTTCCCAGGAAAAGCAACTGTAACAAGTGCCTTGTGAAACAAAGCAATATGAACCCCTCAGCAGTGAAGTTGTCGACTTATCATGGAGATGACAGTGGGAATGCAATTTCTATCAGAGGCTGATTCAATCTTCTCTATTTCTAAAGAATTTGACGGATTATGTCAGATTAAGTCAAGCAAATGTACTTTGACACTAATGCAGTAAGATGTTCTTTGGCAGCATTATTAGGGTGCTAGCCATGTTGTCCAAGTCTACAAAACTCATGATGACAGTAAAACAGAGATATGGAACCACTGAAGAAGTGGTGCTTCAGCTGAGTGGAGCACATCACTGTCCAGGGACGTGGCTGCTTCACACATACCTTAATAGTTCTGCTGAATGGAAATTAGATAGTATGCTGAAAAACAAGGGCTTTGCTGTTTAAGGAAAATGTATCTCTCTTCCAGAGAGGGATGCATAGCTACATTCACCAATCTCGAGTCAGATGCTGACGTGTAAGGAGTATGTAGATCTGACTGAGAGGGACCATGTTACGCTCTGAACAAAGCAAAATCAAACAAGAGGTGTATCTGTCTTCTGCAGCTGAAAAGGCGGCGCCTGCAGAAATTACAAGGCACTGCTGTGACTCATTGCATCAATAACTGTTTCCCCTGGTATCCGAGCTGCCTGCTGCATTTATCTGCTGTCTCTTGTCTTATGTTTAGTCTGTGAGAAATCTGGGAGTGAAACCATCTTCTCTATTTGGACAGGAGGCATCAAGCTCTGAGAGTGCTAATTGCTACCCTAATATAAAATAATAGACAGTAACAATCACCACATAATGACTGAATACTGGGAATGATGGCAGGGCATGCTGTTCCCTCTGGTAGCAACTGATGTTGTAGCAAAATTGGGTAATCATCATCTGCTGCTGAACAGAGCAGAAAAGGCTATGTCCTGTGTTTATACCGGTTGGGGTGTTCTCCAGTTTATCTGTGAAGTCAGGCTTGCAGGCTCTTGAAATGTAATTTGGGAGATAACTGGATCAGTTCTTCCCAGCGGATGTAAAGCAATGAAGGCTCTGAAGAGAGACAAAAGGAGAAGGATTTGGTCACTGAAGAACATAAGTTCCAAATTAAACACAAGAAAAAAATAAAGCTCAAAGAAGGGCTTTAGGAAGGAAGGGGGTAGAAAAGCAGAGATAAAGGAAAAATAAAGAGATCTTGCAGAAGAAGCATAGCCGTCTGTTGGAGTGCATGTCGTTGGGCATGGAAATGAGAGGAGATGTCGTCATTCAGTTTTCTGTGCACTGAATCTTTAAATGTAGATGAATCTCCTTCCCTGCCACGGGGGCAGCTTCAAGGCAGCTGCTGTCTTAGGTTTCAGTGCAGAAGCAGAATAGTACCAGAGCAAGATGGTTTCCTCCTCTGCTGACCAGCAACTTCTTTTATTATTTTTTTTAATGTTCCCCTTCTACAAGAAATGAAAGCAATATAATCTGGAAGATATAAGCAATATATTCTGTCAAACAGGAAAATTCAGCCTTGTGGGAACTGCTGATGTGACAGTGCATGTGACAGTGCTGGGCACCTACTGCCAACCAGTCAGAATCATTCTCAGTGCTGGATGGCACTGGGGTTGTATCATCCACCAAGACAGGACCACAGGATACATGGACACCTGTGCTGCCATATAACATACACACCCAACTTTCTCCTACCCCTATTTGGATTATCTCCATCACTACCCAGCCTCAAAATCCTCAAAACCAAAACACACCATCAGCAGTTAGTTCAGCTTCTCATGCCCTGAAGTGCAGTCAGGATGACTCCGAGCGCAGATTTTCCTGCCCAGATCTGTTTTGAGAGAGCCAGAAATCAGTGCGGTCACAGTCTCAGCTTTTGTCTTGGGGTCCCCACGATATTTCTGCCTACACGTCGTATGCCGTAATGCACTGTACACATACATGCCCCGTGTCTCTTGCACAGTCTCTGGCCTTTGCATAATTACATGTAAATAGAGTCACTGTGCCACAGACCTTTAATTAGCATTAAACCCCTCAAATATCACTTGCCATAGAAGATCCTAAGGGTTATTCACATTCCGCTGTGAACTTACCCAGAAGCTAAAACTCGTTGACATATGTTTTTTCTAAATATGCGGTAATATCCAAAGTGCACACTTTCATCCGTTAACCTCATATTGACTGAGATAGCACAAAACTTACAGGGCTAAATTCTAACCTGAGTTCAACTCATGCACCTCAGTGCAGTTGAATGCATAGAGCTGGGCACTAATTTCGACTCATGCATGAGAAATGGAAAGGCTGTGTAAAATATACTCGTGATTATGCAGAAATTACACATATGAAAAATTACAGTGGTTCAAGTCTACCCATCAAGAAAACGACAGCCTACAGAAACTGTAACTTGCAGCCCAATTCTTCCCCATCAGCAACATGAATTGTTTCGAAAATATTAAGTCTGACCACTCACTACATTAGCTCCCCATAGAGCTTCTCTTTGGATTCATGCTCCCACTAAATGGCCTAAAAACTTTGTGGAGAAAAGGAATGTACTTGACTACTGAGTTACTTCGGCATGAAGGATTGCTCTGTAACAAGTAATGTCTTTTGTACAAGACAGAGAGCTTTCCAGGAAGCAGAGCCAATGCTGCGACATCGTTTGAACTGCCCTGTGCATTTGACAAGGTCCTCACTCCACTTCCGTTACTAAAAAGGAAGAAAACAAAATAAAGAAAAAGTAAAGTGTAGTGTCTTTAACCTTCCAGAAACCTCTATACACACGAAGCAAAAGTGAAACTGGGAATGACACGTGAGTCATGTTACTTTCTGTCCCCTCAGAAAGCATTCAAATGAAACCATTCAGTTAAAGTGGTGGATAGCATATAAGAGCTTGAACAGGATAAAAAAAGAATATCTATTAGCAAATGACATACAAAATAAAAGGAAAAGTATGACCTTTCAACCTCTAAATCCAGCTCACATAAGCAGTGATGGAGGTCATTGCCATTTGAGAGCTTGGTGATCAATATGAAGTTGGCTTCTGAGCCATGAGCTACATCAGAACTGTTGTTCCTTCACAAGAAATGAAGGTATGACACTGATTCTGTAATCCTCTGCTCATTTAAATTCCTGTAGCATTAATATTTGATAATTCCTGGTAAATGTACGTACATCTTCAATGATGTGCTACCTTATGCACCAGTATTGCTAAACAAGAGTGGAGTAAAAATGCATTTGGTTTTACACTGTTTACAACTTCTTTTCATTGATGCAAAGAGCCATGAAGGACACAAACTAGTGGAAAGTCAGACCATGCCTGTAATAAAAATTCTCAATCAATTGAAAGAATTTTGGTACAGTTACCTTTAATTAAAAAAAACTCTGGAGTGTACTTACAGTGGCACTAAAAATATCCAAAATATTTAGGGAAGGAGAATCAAATGTAACAGCACTCATGACTATAGTTTCAGAGGGGCAGACAGTCAGCCCTTCAGACTTCCTCATTTTAAACACGACATAACATACGGTGATTTTCTAAGTATCTCCAAAATGTGATTGGTTTTCCACCGTGTTTTTAAAAATCAAGAATATATGTTGAGCTACAAAAGGCTGTGCAGAAATTTACTGAGAAGACTGAATAAGGATGGGTATTTTCATTTTTCATGAGATCTTTACAGTGATGAATTTAAGCCAGCAATATGGAGGTTGTTGGTAGCAAGTAAAATATTTGCAACTACGAAGAGGAAGAAAGGTAACCAAGCTTCTCAAAAGCAAGTAAACTTGGCTTTGCCTCTGCAAAACCCATCCATGTCACACATGCAATGATGAACAGTAGGATAAACTCTTTTTTTTTCAGAAAGTGAAAGAAATCCCATTCAATGACATCCCTTGTCAAAAAATACACATTTAACAACTGAGTTGGAGCCCAGAAGGCAAGAGAGCAATATACTTTAAAAAGAAAGGCTCTGCACCTCACACCCTAAATAAAACATGCTTTTACTGGCAACCTACTCGTGTCTAACTAAGCCTCTCAGTACTTCAGCATCTTTCCTCCAAGGTTCACCTTTACATCCTCATTGTCCCATTTTACGGATCACAGACCCAAAGCAAGGTCACGGCAGGAATCGGTAGCTCTGGCCGGCGCAGCAGCAGGATTATCCACCTGCTCTCTTTCCGTATTGACCAGAAAATTCTCCTCCAAAGAACTAGAAGGGTACAGGCACATCATGCTCCCTTTTGAGATGGAAGGATCTTAAAATACTTACTCACTTTTGCTTGGTATTCTGTCTTCCCCAAGCAATTTTATCACGTGGAGTATTTTAACAAGAAATCTACATACGCTTTGAGGAGGAAAATGATATCTTTTTCACCAGTAAGAAATCAAGTGAACAAAGGTTATACTGCTGTTTCTAAACACAAACTCTCCTCAGATACCTGCAATCAGGAATACTACTGTAATATCAGGATTAATCTATCCATTTTCTCTCTGGCAATGATCTTTTCTATACGTGTCTCACACAGCAAAATTCTAGCAGTGCTGCTTTGATATATACTTAGCCTTACAACAGTTTCCTTGGGAGAGATTTTCATCCTTCTGCCCCCATACTTCGAAATGTGTTTAGCAATTTATTCTTGGATCCTTTTGTATCACTGCTTAATTATGGATTTTAATTGGGAGCTGAAAGCATTTCAGTGACAGTCAACTTTAAATTTTCCCAGTGCAACGACATGTTATCTATGGGAGGATGGGTACGAGGGGGGAAAAGGAGGTTAGCTCAATAAATTTTGCTTGAAGAAGGCTTCATTTTGCAGATGATGAAATTCATGCAGTTTAACGTAAAGACTTGAAAGCTGGGATGCACAGGCTTGCAGACTGAAACCAGCCCCTGTTGCAGAATCCATCAGCTACATCAGAACAGCCATCATTTTTACCGCCAGGCAGTTTGGAGATTTACAGTCTCCTAACCCACGTTGCAGCGATGGCGATCAGAAACTGCAAAGAGCAGTCAGAAGTCCAGCCCCATGAGGAGGTCTGAAGATGTTGCATAGGTTCTGCACTGGACAGAGCATCAAAGTGCCTCACAAGAAACTCTGCATTCTTTCAGCCACCCTGGAGGTGATGTTATTAAGCTTCAGTGGGATAAATCCAATGAGAAACTGCTGAGCAACATGAGTAAAGGCTCCACAATCCTGCCCTGTATTTTTGTTTCTGGAAGCCATTTTTTTAATCTGTCTGTAGATGAGGGAATTAAATGCTAAATTTCACGTCCTCCCCCACTCACATTGCAAGGCTTATCTAATTCACATTTGTGTGAAGTCTGATTCCCCTGCTAAATGTTTCTACTCTCCCATCCAATTTGGCATGCAGTGAACAGTGTACAAAATAAATTTAATTGATTTGTACAGGTATTAAAACAGATTATCATCTACACAGATTTGGAAAGCAGACACTGTATGTTAGCCAAATGGATGATGCAAACTATAATTATTTACAAAGGGTTTCAGAAAGCTGGGTATTAGCAGCGAGTAGATAATGTCAGACAGCAATAGAATTTCATATTTATCCATCAAATGACAAGGAAGGTCCAAACTTAATCATGAGACGATTTATATTTTAGGAATGATTGACTTAAAACATCAGTGTGGATGTTAAGAATCAAACTTTTATACAAAGGCACCTGATGTAGCTATTCCTGCAAATTGTATGCATGCTGAAATACGCTCGTTTCCAGCGCAGACCAGAACTTTCCATCCATCACTGACGGCAAATAAATGCCTCACCCAGAACACACAACCGAGCACACGCGTGCAGTGCCAGCTGGATATTTCTGCTTAACATCCACATCTGCCCACCATCTAGAGGAAAATATCGACATACTGATCTACAACTGATAAATATGCAAAGCAAATATCATCAAATTCCCACCTCCAGATGTGATTAATAAAGGAGATTTCTAGGAGGGCAGATTAACAGTCATCCTCTTTCCTGGAAAGATTGTTATCCAGAATATTTGAGAATAGCTTTTGCTGTTCAGCCTGCTCCTTTCCGCTGCCTCTGTCCATGCTCCGGTGTGACATGGGGATGTCAGGACGGCCACCAGCTCATGCCACCGCTCTGACCTGACTGATGCAGTGGGCAGTGCTGGATGCCCGGGCAAGAGTATGAAACCAGGACAGGCATACAGCCGTCCTTCAGTACAGCATCCACAATGGCCGTACTTCTATATTAAATGAAACTGTGGAATGAAAATAAAAATCCTTGCCTGAAGAAAAAGGAAGCAAGCTGAGAAGATGTCGAGTAAAGGGCTCCCTTTTGTGCGTGAAAGGGGGAGGCTGTTTTTCCGAGGGTACGGAAAGCTTTTACACAGCTGGGGCTACAGAAACTGCAAAAGAAATTGTATAGCAGGTTCTTTAATCAAATGTCTATGGCAGCTGAATTAAAACATTATTTAATGGAGTTAGTCCTGAGATTTGAAGTTTGTTTCTTTTTGTTCCAGGGCCCAGGAGACCACTGGTTTTTTTTATGTCTCCCTGATGTAAGAAATCAGTGTAGTGTCCCTTACACTGCTTCAGAAATAACAAAGGCTGGGAAAATACTTTTCTTGGGTAATAAACTCATAGCTGGCCTGAATATTTTTCCCTTCTACACCGAACACACGGTCAAACAGATTGCTCTCCTTATTTAGCAATGACCAGTGCACGGCTCTGACTAAACTTCTGTTGTTTCAGCTGATTTTGAAAAGTGTCTTTTAAGAATAAGGTAAACTCCAAAGAAACTCTCTCCTGTGAGTTTGATGCTAATACACAATTACAGACATTGTAGCTTCTAGGCTTTGATTCAGAAAAATACTTAAGTGTCTGACTTCAAGGGGACTTTTCATACACTTACTGTTAGTTGCTTACACACAATGCCTGAGCACAATGTGTTAGCAATAATTATTGTTCTCTGAAAACATGCAAAAAGCATTTAGGAAAGATTGGGCTTGGTGTTCAAATGCTGAATAATCTAAAATGTTTGGTATTCTATGGCACAATAAAAACAGAAAACATAACAGCAAACTCTTCATAGCAACACTCTGAAAAATAGTCTTCAGTTCTAGAAAGGTACCAGAATTTATTTCATAGTTATAGAATTGATTTTATATCTAGACAGAATTTCTCATCACTGAAAGCCTGAAAAGGCTGTATAGACCAGGACTGAATTTAATTCCATTACATGAAACACACAGCTGCTGCTTTCAAAACCCCGGTCCCATTTCTAGGAACTTTCCTTGGAATTAAGGTCAGTCGCTGCTTTTGCAATGTATCATCTGAAGTATCATGTGCAGGTCCAGTGCAGTCCTCTTCCATCCTCTGGCCTAATTCTCCCACCTGGGTATTACTTTCTACATGTTTCCTCCTTAGGTAGTGGAATAAAGGAAACCTGATCAAATTTCAAAGGGTGAAACACTGAATTTACAAATAAAAAGAATAAAAGGAAGATTGATTGTGGCGGATTCAGATTTTATCCAGAGATGTTAGTGGTATTAGTTCTAGAAATCAGTGAAATAATAATAATTTTTAAATCTTGTCAGATGAAATCTTACAGTGAAATTAAACATTTCCACTGAAATTGGAAAATAACATATTATTACCACAATTCTGAAAACAATGTCATATAACCTTGAGTTGGCTTCATTTTTAAAGTATTTATTTACGGTACTCAGCACTGCCCTGTTCTTACCTTAGCATCACTTTTTTGGCAAGTTATTTCCACCATAGCCCTTCTTCCACGGGTAGACAGGTTTGTACTTTTATTATGGCTAAAGCGTGAGTATAGCTTTGTCAGGACAAAGTGATTACATCAATCGCAGACCTGATCCAGCCTAATTACGACAAAGCTACACAACTGAAACGCATGCTCCTTTCCTCCTGGGAAATCTAAAACCCACAGAGGTGTTGCTTCAGGTAAATCTGTCTTAGAGGCTTTTCAGTTTCATTGTTCACCTATCTATTTGCCATTACCGAAAGAGAGGGAGCGAATTCATGGGAAAGAAATAAAAGCATTTTTTGCAGACCGGGCAACACAGAACTGTCCTGATTTTGTTTATCTGAAGTTACTTGGCACTGCAGATCTCTAAATAAATATAAAGTCATTCGCAATCAAACAGACAAGGAAGAAATGACAAGTGTTTTGACAGTGCTCGAAATACTTTGAGGTATTTTTAGCATATTTCTGAGTCGTATTAGCTTAACCTGTAATAGAATATAAATGAGCCCATATGGCAGAGATGTAATTATGTTCCATGTGAGAAATCCCTGTGGTAGATTTGGGGAAAAAAACTCACCACATGTGCCTTCTGGAGGGCACGATTTACACATGATTACCTACTCATTTGCATTGAGAAGAATATGAAGTAACACAATGCTAACAACACGGTAATGAAAAGGGCAAGCAAAGACTCCAGATCCCTGGGGGTGCTGATCCCTCTGACTGACATCCAGTCAGGAGCAGGGAATTCGTCCCTTTAGGGAGTACTTTTTATGAAGCAATCTTTGATTATGTGGGCACCGTAATCATGAGTCTTAATTATTATTACTGTGAGAGAATGGGCTACAAATCTCCAGGGAACATCTCTGTCACAGATACTTTGCCGGCGAATGCTGAAAATGAGTGTTTTCCCAAGGATCATTTTCATTCCAACCTGATATTTAGCTGAAGTTTCTTTGACTACTAGTCATGAAACATTAAATATAGATTAGAGGCAGAGAGATGTTGAAAGTTAAAATCCACCGGAGGTGCACACCCGTGCACTTGAGAGACAGCCCCAAATGTTGTCCAGATGTTGTAGCAACAAGGCTGAGGGTTCCCAAGCTGCAGCACAGCCACAACAGAGGAGAAAGTGGATGTTTAGCATTCCACCGGCCTTCTGTTTAGTTTACTTGTAGTGTATTAATTTAGCAGAAAGTCCTAACAGCCTGTTAGCGGTAGATGTTACCAAGTGTACACTACCCTGAAAGAATGAAGAAATTCTTTTATAGCAATAAAGGGAGTAATTCAAAGCATGTAATTGATTTTCCACATATTCAAACTGTGATAAGACTAAGCTTCAGCAGCAGAAACATGTGTTTGCAGTTTTGTCAATGTTCTTCAATGAATATAAAAAAAAAATATGAACCTATAACTTATTGGTTAGATCATTGACATGCATTGGGCATTTCAGTGGCTATTGAAGCACTTGCCAAAAGCACGTCATCTTCTGAACAGACTCAGAGGTGGTAGGAACTGGGTTTTGCCACAGGACATGTTTTTGTGATTATCTAAAATCATTCTTTTCCAGGAAGAACACAACAGAAGAACATCAACGTTTTCTTAAGGAGCTATTGTTACCTTTATGTGCTGTCCTCCTTTAGGTCCTCCATCCTTTTCACCCTGGAGGGGCCGTGGTGGCAGGGCAGGGCTCGTCTCTTTGCTTACCCTTGCAGCATTTCCATCTACCTGCTGAGCAGCACAGCTCCTGACAGTCATGCTGCTGCCCTAGTCTTCTCGCCAGTTGTTAGGGTGCTGTCTGGGAGTCCCCATGGATCTCTCTGATGATGTCTACCAGAGGAACTCGAGCAGAACCATCCAAACAATTTTCAAATGCTGGCAATGTACTCACTTCAGGATGGCTGGAGAAGGCTCAGATGAACCCCTCCAGCTGCCACTGACAGAGATTAATTCACAGAATCACAGAATGGTAGAGGTTGGAAGGGACCTCTGTGGGTCATCTAGTCCAATCCTCCTGCCGACGCAGGGTCACCTGCAGCAGGCTGCACAGGACCTTGTCCAGGCGGGTCTTGAATATCTCCAGAGAAGCAGACTCCACAACCTCCCTGGGCAGCCTGTTCCAGTGCTCCGTCACCCTCAGAGGGAA
>Ga0065711_1010962_pt1 | contig 15112 bp, 13 predicted proteins | sample Hoacrofraction12_FD_59098 | JGI IMG/M metagenome (GOLD analysis project Ga0065711, IMG submission 59098) | Hoatzin crop microbial communities from Cojedes, Venezuela - Epithelial fraction 12 v2 (version 2) | ecosystem: Host-associated > Birds > Digestive system > Esophagus > Crop | place... | reverse complement strand
CCGGGACCCCCCTCAGCCCCGGGTCTCCCCCTCAGGGTCCCCCGAGGTGGGCCCGGGACCCCCCTCTGCCCCCCGGGTCTCCCCGCCTCGGTGGGGCCCTGACCACGCACCTCCGCTTCTCCCCAGGGGAGACCATCCAGGGCCTGAGGAGCAGCTTGCTGGCCGCCATCAGCACCCTGTCGCGGGTGGACTCCTCGGTGGCCGTGTCCTCCGGCGGGGAGCTCTTCCTGCGCTTCATCAGCCTGACCTCGCTGGAGTACTCGGTGAGGGCAGCTGCCCCTCGCCTGGCTGCGCTGCCTGCTGCGGAGGGACCCTCCCGCCTCACGGCAGGCATCGCTGTGTTTCGCAGGACTACTCCAAGTGCAAAGAGATCATGATCGAGCGCGGGGAGATCTTCCTCAGGAAAGTCTCTCTCTCGAGGAACAAAATCGCCAAACTGTGTCATCCCTTCATCAGAGACGGTGCCGTAAGTAGGCTGAGGCAGAGGCACTCTTGTTCTGTTGCTCCGCTGCTTGCAGTAATGGAAAAACAGAAGGGGAATGAAGTCTCTTTACATTCATAGAATCATGGAATGGTTTGGGTTGGAAGGGACCTTAAAGATCATCTGGTCCCAACCCCCCTTCCATGAGCAAGGACATCTTCCACCAGCCCACGGTGCTCAGAGCTCCATCCAACCTGGCCTTGAGCACTGCCAGGGAGGGGGCAGCCATAGCTTCTCTGGGCAACCTGGGCCAGGGCCTCACCACCCTCATGGGGAAGAATTTCTTCCTAATATCCAATCTAACTCTGCCCTCTTAGTTTACAGCCATTCCCCCTTGTCCTGTCACTGCACACCCTTGTGAAAAGCCCCTCTCCATCCTTCCTGTCGGCCCCTTCAGGTACTGGAAGGCTGCTATAAGGCTGGTATTCACAACAGCACTGTCTGATAGTGGCTTCTGCAAGTACACAGGCGTAACATCACCCATTGCTGTATTTTGTTATGACTCATCTCCCAGTTTCCCTTGCAATCCAACTTTGACTTGTGGTCTAATTCTAAGAGGTGCTGACAAGTCACAGTTTCGAGTTTGTTTGACCTAGTATCTTGGTCAGGTAGATCACCCCTTGGCCGCATCAGGGCAGGCCACAAAGCCCAGCTCACAGTGGTTTGCTATCCTATATGAGTTGTAGAATACAAGCGACATACATTATTATCTCACATTGATGGACAGTCATGTGAAGTAAAAGCCATGACACCATTAGCAAAAGTAAAGATTTCTCAAAGCTCAGCAGAAAGTCATGTCTTTTGTTGTTGTTGTTGACAGCGAATATTGACGCATGCCTACTCAAGAGTGGTCCTCAGAGTGTTAGAAGCAGCTGTCGAGGCAAAGAAGCGATTCAGTGTTTATGTTACTGAATCACAGCCAGATCAAGCAGGGCAAGTACTCATTTATTTGTTTTTTTATCTTGGTTAACAGGGTAAGTTACAGCTAGCATCAAATCTGTCATACCTTGTCTAGCTGCTAGGCTTGTTTGCAGCCTTTTAAATGGTAATCATCCCTAATAATATCACATTATTCTGGACAAGTAAAAAAACTAATATTGGCAAGTAATTTCCAATACTAAATATTCCAGTACGAGTGTTAGCTAGGTCTTCCTCAAAGGTTTACAAACTTTCCATCAGTGCCAGGCAACCTCCATTTCCCCTGGGAGACAATTGATTTCTTAGTTGTCTGTTTCAGAAGCAGACTAAAATAATCAGTATTATCTTAAGCATAGCAAAGTAAAACATTTAGCTAACAACGTTGTTTGAAGATGCCAAATGAAGTACATTACCGATAGCAAGAGAGCAAGCTTTCCCTCTTCAGAGCATACGCTGTTATATAAGTGAAGTAGTAAATCCTGCATACGGGATAATACACATTGCTACCAGTCTTTCCCTAGAATCAAGGACGTTCAGTCAGGTGAAGTACATACGATTTTCCACCATCACTGAAACGACTTCTAGCAAAGCATGGGCTTTCGTACTTGTTTCTTACACCCTATTGATGGAAAAGCTGAGACATTTTAGGTAATCTGTCATCTTAGTAATAGTTCACTGACTCATTTTTCTGTAGCTGTAATTCCTGATTGTTAAAACTGACTTTATTTTTGTTGGATTTGTTGTAATCTGTTTGTTTGTTTCCATTTCTGCGTAAGAAATTACTTTCTATTAGAGGGTACATGATAAAGCAAAACTACAGGCAAGGGAACGTGAGCAGCCATGGGTTTCAGTCTTTCAGACAGTATTCTTCTAGCATTATCTTTAAAGAAAAGATTTTTTAGCTTCAAACGTGTTCTTTTTAATAGGCAAAAAATGGCAAAAGCCCTGAGGAAGCTAAACATTCCCGTGACTGTGATTCTGGATGCTGCAGTTGGGTAAGTCTGATCATTACATCTTAGTATTTTTCATCACAATTTTATTTTACGGTGTTATATGCAAGTTTCCTAGAAGCTTGTTCAAATTACAGAGGTTGTTACTTAGTCATAGTCATCAAACAAGCTATACAAGCTATACCTTTAGGTGCACGAATAGGAGAGCATGTCTGTTGCAAAACAAGTATTTGATGTTGGCACGTTGGAATGAAAAAAGGAGTCGCACCTAAATGTAGAACTTGGGGATATCTGTAAAAAAGAACTGAGGTGCTATGCAAAAATGCTACTTTTTTCCTAATTTGCCTGTGTATCATTTTAGAGTTTCTTAGGCTATTTGCTAAATTACTACTGCTTAGTGTAAATACAAAACATGAGAAAAGGACAAACCGCAATGCCTCTGAACCTCAATTCTTGTGTAAGTGCAAAATGCCAGAGACTGCCTCCAAGAGAATACCTACCAGTCTGCTTACCGAGGCACCTCTAGGGAAGACAGCAGCTTCACGGGACAAGTCTACAAGTTCTGTTTAACACCTTTAGTCTACTCAAATCACTTAGTTGATGGTTTTCTTTTTAGATCTATATTTTCAATTAACAGAACACATTGGAGGGATGTAAAGAAAGGGGGATGGCATTCCCGAGGAGCATCCTATGTATTTGGCCAAGGTTATCATGGTACAGTTACACTTCACCGCGTAGGTAGTGTCTTATCACAGGCGCCCACGTTCCTGTAATCAAGTATCATTCCTAGTCAGATTTCAACTTCTTGCAGCATTTACACAGTTGCTGAGGTCAGCTATGGCTGGAGAAGATACGGTTACTTAATATTCCTGCCAGGGAGGCAGTGAAAGCTCACTCCAAGGATGTGTAACAGCACGTGGCTTTACATAGGTGGATGAAAGCAGTTTAGAAAAGTGAAAGACTGTCTGAATGACTAATTTCTGTTCAGTAACTCATTTGTCATATTACCCAGTAAGACTTGGATTTTTTTTCCCCCCCTTTGAACAGCTACATTATGGAGAAAGTGGACCTGGTGTTAGTTGGTGCTGAAGGCGTGGTTGAAAGTGGAGGCATTATTAACAAGGTAACAAGTAGTGAGTTTATTACATCAGTCTGTAAACTCTAGACTTTAAAAATTGGGTTTCTTTGAAGAATTCAAGGCTTTCTGAAAAATCTTTTCTATTCGGATGTTACCCAGTAAGCGTCTATTTGTTGTTGGAAATGGGGCAACATCACGTCATGGTAGCACTGAGTCAGCACGTTGTTTTCCGTCTGTCTCCACAGATTGGCACTAATCAGATTGCTGTGTGTGCCAAAGCTCAGAATAAGCCATTTTATGTGGTAGCAGAAAGTTTCAAGTTTGTAAGACTTTTCCCTCTAAATCAACAGGATGTCCCAGACAAGTTTAAGGTAAGAGAAATTCAAATTACTTCTTAGCCAGCTAAGATGCACACTTACATTTCTGTGAATAATTTTCATCTAAGCATGTCTTCATTTATCTGGATCTCTCTACTGTAGCTTACTTTATATAATACGGAGTTGCTCCGTGTTACAGTCATGTGTTAAACAGCCATAATTTGTCCTGATACTAGCATTTAGTTCCTAATTTGGGGCACAGGAGCAGCCGAGTGCAAAAAACTGTTAAAGCAGTACACTTCAGAACTACAGACTGTGCTTTATACAGAAGGTAAAACAGCCGAGACCAAGGTGGCACCAGCCTGTGCCTCATTTTAAAGCAACTGATTTCTGTCAGTTTTACCACAAACATCTGCTGGAGACTATAGTACTACTCTTGCCCAAAAGGGGTTTTAACTTGCAGTTGTGTAATAGCTAATGGTCTCTGTTTCCCTCTAGTACAAAGCAGACACTCTGAAAACAAGTCAGAATCTGACAGAGGAGCATCCCTGGATTGACTATACATCACCATCGCTAATTACGTTACTGTTTACAGACCTCGGTGTGTTAACTCCATCAGCTGTCAGCGATGAACTTATTAAACTCTATCTGTAACAGAGGACTCTGTGTACAGGATGTATCTTCTTCAATGACTATCCCAGTTGTAAGAACTTGGAAGATGATACAAGTCACACGGACATGGTGAGGAGACAACGTTATAAGGATTAACGTAATCATCAGCCTTCTTGAGTTTTTAAAGCTAAACATAAAACGTGGGTGGACCACTGTTAAAAAAATCCAAAAGTTACTACAGCTTCTAAAGACTTAAAATAAATTATTTTAAAGATGGGTGGAGTATTCTGATATTGTAAAATAAAATACCTTACGGTGTATTCGAACTCATGCTGAGGTATGCTGCTACTTACTGATCTGTGGTACGTACCTGAGAAATGCAAAAGGAAAAAACACACCAGGCTGCTAATGGAAATCTGCAGCTCCTGCCGCGCCATACAAGAGCAGTACTTTTAGCTTTGTTCTTACTTCAGGCTTGTTTGTGTATCTTTATGAAGAAATTAGATCAATTCTGTTCTCTGTATCCTTATTTTGTTATAAAAATACAGTTTTATTCAAATAGGCAGTATTTTAATGTAAAAGTGTGGTTAGAATAACTGTCAACCTTCAGAGTCTAAGTCAGCAACAGTTTCTGCTTTGAGTCTACTCTGGCTGCCTGTTAGTCTCTTCTCAAACTCTTCTTCACTAATTTTTCCTTTTTTTAATCTTTTCAAGAGTCTCGTGTCATTCAGCAACTCTTCCATATCCTCATCTTCAATATCAGAGCCCTGTTGATGGTTGAAAAACAACAAATTAGACACAACACCAAAAGGCTTTCATTCTATACAGATGAACACAACAGAAGTTTACAACTTTGATTTTGCCAGGAGTTTCCAAGCAGGAAATACTACTCAATTTCTACCTAGGAAACTACCTAACTCTCAGTTATACTTGTTGAGAATTGAAAAAAAGCAAAGAGAGGGAAAAAAAAACCCAAACAACCCCAAGTACTGTCCCCCATCATGCCATGCTGCTGCATCTCTGAAAAATAAAAATCTCTGCTACCTATGCTGGCAGCGTTACTGACTAGCATCAGAGTACTGAGAAGTTGCTTAAATGTTTGGCTTCAAAAAGCTTCTAATTTTTTTTATGCTTTGCCTATCAAGGTCCTAGAAAGTTAATTTACAGTCACCGATTCTGTCAAACTAAAACCCATGACGCTCTGCGCCGTGTACCTATGCTACACTAATCACACGCAGTTCAGTCGAATGGGCAGAGTTTACCTCTTCACGCTTCCTTTTAGCGGTTATTTTCTTCTTCTTCTCCTTCTTGGCTTTCTGCTTTGACCAGGCTTTGTTCTTTATTAATCTCTTTTTCCCTCCATTTTCCTGTCTTTCTTTTCTTTGTTGTTCTAATTGCTTTTGCCTCTGTTTTTCTCTATTTTTATCCTTAAATGAAATGGAGTCTGTATTAACAGTGACGGGAGTAAAGTCTGGAAAACATTTTCCTCTTAGTTCAGGCATCTTTGGCATTTTTAACAATGCAAAACCTTTGGCAAGGCTAGCAAAATCCAGATCTGTTAAAATAAAGATTACAAAGTCAGTTTCCTGCAGGATAAACATAATTTCACTTGGCAAGTCACAGAAAAAACAATCTTACTGCATTGTTTGCATTCTATACTTAGTAACAACACTAAGTCACTTATGTCAGTTTTGGTCAAACTTGCTAATTAAACATTCTCTCCTGAAAATGATGAGAAAGATGTTGCTTAAGAGAAATAGGAGTTTTGTCAGAATCTGATTCTTCAGGAAGTAACTTTGAGATCAGGAATCACTAGCTGAAGTTTGTGGACAATAACACTATGTTTTTTGCCAAACTAAATACTGTCTTCAGCAAAGAACAGTAAAAGATGCCAGCTCCGGCTGGGAATTACCTTTTATTCGGAAGATCAGGTTACATTCATGTTTGGCGTAAGCCTGGACGTAAGACACAAATGCTTTCATCCCTTTCTCAAACACTGCCCTGTCAGCTAGGGCCATAGACTTCAGTTTTGGAAGAAGATCTAACACGTTTGGCTGTGGTTTCATTTCCTGCATGGGACACTGAAAACCAGAGAAGAAATACAAAAGCCAAAGGAAAAGTTCAGCTAAACGCTGTGAAATGCACCATGAAACTTCAACCATGCACTTCAGGGAGCTTTAAGCCCCGTTCCCCCCTCCTGCCCGGCCATTTCACCACACCAGTTAGCCATTCTGCCCCCCACACAGCTGTCCCAGCCCAGCAGAAGAGTTCACACACTGCAGCTGGAGAGGGGCAACATCTTCATCTTGTGCCTTACCAAGCTACATTCTCATTAGCAGGCCTCTAGCTAATTTATACAATTAATCCCACAAACGCAGGACCAGGCACGGGAAATTATCGAGTTAAGAGCACAGAGGGTGCAGAACAGAGAGTTCTGATTTCAAAACTCCTATCAGGAAGCCTGTTCCCTTGCCCTTTCTTGCTTTGGGGTAGAATAGAAGTCTACTAACCTTTTGGTTAATTGAGAGAAAGTTAACGTAAGATTCTTCCATGGGAAGCAAAAATACAAGTGCACTGCCTACGTTGCCGATCCGCGCCGTTCGACCACACCGATGCACAAAGGCACTGAAACAACACAACACAGAGCGAGCTTACCAGGAGAGGCTCGGCCTGATTTTAAACTCTCAGACAGACAGCAAAAGGGCAATCTTGTGGAATGGAAAATGTGAAGTACTGTATACTTTCGAACTAACCCAACAGGAATCACTGAAACGCAATACAAGAGACGTGTAGCAGTCCCACTCAATTGCTCGGACTGTGTGCTAAAGCAAGGGGTCTCTGTTTTGGGGGTGAAGTCTGGGGAAGCTGGAGGGAGAATTATGACAGTGGAAGTTCAAATACACGGAAAAGCACCTCTGAAGTGTACTTTCAATTCCTTGAAGAGCTCTGTCCCCACTCTCTTCTCTGTTCTCATTCACCCTAGCATCTCACTTCTTGTTAGTTGATATTCTCATACTGAGCCTTACACCAGAGTGCCTCTTCACACAAACGTAAGTGGCAAACACCATTTGACTTACGCACATACAAAGTCATTTCAATTCACAGCAGTTAAAATAAAAATTGCAGTGTTTCAGCCTCCCTTGTTCACGCATTATTTTGTGTGTTCACTCAGACTAACTTCCAGGCAGGATTAAACGTGTTTTCTGCAGCTCTGTGTTCCCAATGTACACCTGAACAGCACAGTAACATGACCACAAGCAGAGTAAAGGTTCTCAAGATGTGAAGTTGTACCTTGCACTGCTAGGCGGGTCGTACTGTAAAACCCAGTGTACTTCTGGAATGTCTATGCCACGAGCCATCACATCCGTGCAGACTAAAATGCCACTAGGAAGAAGAAAAAGCCTATTTTCATTAAACTGTCACTTGAGAACAGCCAGTCTCCCTCCTGCTGTGTATTCTGCATCTACATTGGAGAATGAGGAACAAAATATTTTAAAACATTTGGTTTTTTGAAAAGAGACCAAATATTATGAGGTAGTTGCAGCTTTTACCAACTAAAATTCTACATAACATTATAAAAAGGGATGCGATTTATATTACAGCCAATGTATCACTAAGAAAAAAAATCAGTTCCTTATTACAAGTTCTATTCTTAAATCACCATTGCATCCACAACAGCTTAATGTAATACTATAAATGTTTTAATAAAAGACCTAAGAGACTGACAGTTTTAGCATGCTATTTTAAACAGTTGTTGTTCCAGTCTGTTGGTAATTATTTTTCCTATAATATAAAATGCTAAAACTCAGGTCCTATGCAATAAAAAATGACAGCTAACGAGGCAAGAGTCCCTTAACGATATCCTGCAAAGCTGCCAAAGAACACTCTTCTGCAGGTGAATCACAGCACTGTGTTGCCATTTCTTGTTCATACGCTAACGCAAGAGTACCCTGGGCGTCCTCTCTGGTTACCAACCAGCACAAGGTTATTTCCACCACCAGCTCCCTATCGATGGCACGTTTACACAGCAAGGCTACCGTGTGGTTGTAGCATGTGACAGTACAGGGCTCCCAGTTAGAGCTGCAGCACAGTCAGCAGCAGTAACGATGGGTTTTGTAGTGCACGTGCTTGGTCAGCAACCAGCACAAACTGCAGAGGGTCAGGGGTGCAGGATATCCAAAATCCACGTCCCCGCACCCGCCACGCTGCCACACGGATTATCTAAAATTAGGCTGGACGGGCTGCAGTCACATTTTCCACAGAACCAAAGAATGGTTCGGGTTGGAAGGGACCTTTAACAATCCTCTAGCCCAACCCCTTTCACTTTTTTCACTTCATTTGTGATTTTCACTTTGTTTGTGATCGCAATTTGAGTACCTAAGCATAGTCTGTGTTATTATAAATACATTCAGAACCAGCTAGCAGCACCCTCCTCCTCAGCAAGCCACTCTTCCACGCTTCAGCGGCAGACGAATATCGTCAAAGTTACACACCCCTTACTACTTTTACTTTTGGCTGGCTTAGCCTATCCGTATGTTCTTACCCTGGGAGCTTCCGAAACTCAGTAAAAATCTTGTTACGCTTCTGCTTCATTTTCCCATGAATGCTCATTATTTTCACTTGTTTAATTAAGGATTCCAAAGCCTTCCCGTAGTATTCCACACAGGCACACGTGCTGTTGTGGTAAAGACAGACATAAAAGCAAAAGATTATGCTGCATTTTTAACCTGCTTTATACAGTCAAGCTAGAGTGGTCTGAGACCTTTCAAAAATATACACTATTACCTAATTTTTATTTGAAATATGTACATCATTATTATAATTAACATATAATAATCTATAATGCCTTACTTTAAAAATGCATATAAAATTTACGTTTTGCTTAATAAAGTTCTACACAATCCCGGTATGAAGCAATGATCAATCTCTTTTGTAGGCGCCACATTCTACAAGACAGCTACCAAAATCAATCACTTTTAAAATAGCTGTATCCTTGTCAGCACAGGGCATGGTTTTGGAATTTCAGTAATAAAACACATAGTGTTTTCACAATGAAACACAGAATTACCTGAAAAAGACTAGATGTTTTTCCCGTTTGTGCTGTCGAAGAAAATGCACCAGCTGATTAAATTTTTCATCTGCCTTGCAGATCTACACTATGCAAAAGAAAAAGAAAAAAGTAAGAAAATGGACTTGATACAAAGTGATCTGCCAGTTTCCTCCATTCACTGTGCACTGATAAACGCCTGCAGGCACAATTTCTTAATTCTGATCATTTATACCACAGTTCATCACGTGGAACATTACTCTGATGTATGTTAAGTAAAAGCAAATACTTCAGCTCCCACTCTTCCCATCCCCAGCCACAAAACCTCTCCTGCAGCAGTATCTCGAGCATCCCTCGGCCACTTCTCTGAAATTGCCGAAGTCTCCTCCCATGCCCATTCACTACAGGCAGGTCAAGGAGCCACAGCGCTGCAACTGCTTTAGGGTTACAACTACTCCTGGTCAGCCAAACAAAACAACAGGGTTGCCAGTTTAGATCTTCCTCCTCAGCTTGCTTAATGATCTTTGGAGAACCTGTAAAAGCTTCATGTCTTTGAGAGTTCTCGTTCCTCTATTAACGGGATCCTAACTGGCCAAGACTCAAAAACTTACCGGCAACACCAGGAAAAAAGGAGAGGGAACAATAAACTACCATAAAGCACACAGGTCCGCACCATATAATAGTTCTCCAGGCGCGTTGGCGTTTTCTGCGTGTTGCTTGCTGCCACTCCCTTCTCTTTGACCGAGATGCGGACAGGATTCCGGAGACCTGCTCTCACCAGGTTCTCCACCTCTTGCGTCTGAGTTGCTGAGAACAGACCTGTCCGTCTCTGCTTTGGCAGAAAGTCCAGAATGGTATTTAAACTGCAAGTAAGCACACATAAAACACTAACTGTCCCCAGACTTCCCTCAGAAATAAGTTTAATCACTGGAAGTAAGAGTTTACAAACAAAACAGTTTTTATTATCAAGAGCCAATCTGCTACTAAACTAATTATCTTAACTTTGGGAGAAAAGAGAAGAGAGACATCAAAGCTTATTTGCTGAAGTGTTTTAAGCCATTCTAATGTGTAAATAATGATACTTAGTGAAGCATTAATATAGCAAGTGGTAACAAACATCCAAAAAAAAGAAATTTTAAACTCTGTATTCATCAAGGATCCACTCTTTCCCAATTCTCTTCCCCTTAGCAATGGCTTTATGTAGTTTACGGAGCAAAGTGAGATAAAAGAACAAAACAGAACAAGTCGAACTGAACAGGGCATTGTAGGCCACAATCATTCACATCAATCATACATAAACTCATTTAAAACTTCAGAAATATTACTAGAATTTATTGTTTAAATACCTTGCTTCAAAGCCCATATCTAGAAGTCTGTCAGCTTCATCTAATACCAACACATCAAGAGACTTCACACAACTTGCTAGATCCAGCCCATCGGCTTTTCTTCTGAAGAGATCCTCCAAGCGGCCCGGGGTAGCTACGATGATGTTCCCACTGTTTGCAAACAAGACACACGGCAATTTTGTAACTGCAAGGTAAGGACTTCGGAGAAGCTAAGAACACCACGACAGCACAAACCTGCACTCAAGTTGACTGCACTTTTCAATAAAACAATTTCAGTTTGCCACTTCTAACTGTATTCATGTTTCAGCGCCTTTCAGACACTATGTTGCTGGGAGACAAACACTCAGGTGAAAGCACACCATTTGTGGTAATAAAAATTTGGAATATCATCAGCAACTATCAGCTAGAATATTTGGTAACCCACATAAAACTTAGCAGCAAATATGATTGCTTCAAAACTTCCTCATTAGTATCAGCACCAAACAGTTCCAGAAAACAATTTATCAGCACAGTGTCAATCTCACTGGAGCCTACCACTAGCACAACATTTACAGGAAAGAAGGAACTGAAATATTCAGTGAAGACAGTTTTCAGCTCACCATGCTGCAAGCTGTTCTTCACCCAAACAGCACGTCAGTGGCACTGACTTCATACACAATCTTTTGCCTCATTATGGCACATCTCACTCAAGGAAGAGAATCCACAATCTCCTCAGCACGCACCCTCACATACTCACGCAGTACCATCAAATTTCAGCACCCACAAGACCAAAGTCCTAATCTGAAAACCCCAAGGATGGGCAGTAAACCACAGCTGCAAAGCATGGATAAAATTATTGACAATCAACTCACCCCTGCTCTTGAAACTTCTCAACATCTTCTATGGGATTCCTACCACCAATTAAAAGAATCTGACTAAAACAATAAACCAGAAAGATTTCAGTTTGCTAGTTTACGAATGACAGAAGTCCAAAGAAAAAGGAACTATGGTCACGACAAGCTTAAAAGTTCACTCACCTAAACCTAGGGAAGTGTTTTGTGAAATGTGATAGCACCTCATCAATTTGAATAGCTAATTCTCTTGTTGGTGTGATAATTATAGCTCCAACCTGCACGTGAAAAAGGATTTATGGAAAATAACAGAAGAGAATAAAGATTTGGGCAAAATTCCCCCTTACAAGGTAAATGCATACCAGCCATGTTTACAATCCTAGTTTTAGACAAAACATTTACATAGAAAAACAACAAAGTATACAAAATAACAGAAAATTTCTATGAAAGAGATACTACGCCAACGCACAAAATACCTCTGCTCAAAGAGCAGTATCTAATAATGACATTTAACAGCAAGTAACAGCGCAAGTTCTCTGTATCTAATCTGTATCTAATAAATTATAAGTAATGCAACTAAAACGTATCTGAAGTCAATGGATGCAAAAAAGCACACAAAGGCTCTTGTTTGCAGCACATCATCATATTTGACATTTTAAGACACTTTTCTAACAGCTCAGAAACCTGTTTTGATCACGCCAAATAAAAACCTGTATCTAAGTGCAAAGCAAGCACCCCATTATTTATTTTCAAGTTTTAAAGGGTTTGTCAGTACTGCTACACCAAAGAGCTGAGCACGCAGGCACTTCCTGTGTCTGCAATTTTCCTTATTGGTACTTTTCCTGAAGTTGTCCAGCCTTATCGGCACATCATAAAAACATACTCAGAACTCAATAGCTTAAATCTTACCTGCATTTTCTTTAATTTTTCCTCCCGTCTGAGAAGAATTTCCATTATGGGAATTACAAACGCTAAGGTTTTGCCACTGCCCGTTACCTGTGAGAAGGAAAACAGAGACAGCCCCCCCTCAGCTCCACAGACAAACCACGAACGAAACCCAAACGAACTCGGACAAGAAAACGCACTCACCGCTTCCGCGGCAACATCCTTGTTGTTCATGAAGAGCGGAATGGTCGCAGACTGAAAAAAGAGAAACACCAAGCGAGTTTGCTCTGGTGGAAACAAATCCCAAGAGGCGAAATCCGCCTGAAGGACACCGAAGCTCTCTATAAACCTCACCCAGGCAGAGCCAGTGGCGGGAAAGCCAAGGGCCGCGACGTCCCTCGCTGCTGCGGAACCCGCCGCCTGCTCTGGCCGAGCTCCCTGACCCCGCACTGCTCGCACCCAGGCCCAGGCGCCGCTGCCACCGCCCGCGCCCTCCCCCCTCAGGTCCTGCCTCCCCGCCGCCGCCCTGCTCCCCCTTCCCCGCGCCCGAGGAGCGTCCCCTTACCTGCACCGGGGTCATGCGGGCGAAGCCGAGTTCCCGCAGCGCCCGCAGCACGCCCGGACTCAGCGCCACGGGCAGGGACTCCCAGCCCCCCTCAGTCACCGCCTCCATCTTGGCCGGGCGCCTCGGCCGTGTCCGCCGCCCGGTCCCGTCCTTCCCGCCCCGCGGTCCGGCCTCGACTGCGCCGTGCGGAAACAGCCGCCGCAGCACCGTAGTTCCGCCCCAGCCGGCTTCTACACCTCACTTCGGATATAGCAAAAAATACCGTATTTTTACGGCAAGCGGTCTATCGTAATAAGCACTCCTGCGGGTCATACAGACGCACGGTGACACCCAGCTGCCCGGAGTTGAGTAGCAAACCTGCAGGTTTAGAACGAGCTGCAATTTCCTCTACCTGCTGACAAAGCAGGATGGCTTTCGGATGAATTCCCGACAGCCTACGAGATGCATCACGAAAAAGCTTTGTGTCAAACTGTACTGCCTTAAAGCATCGAAGAAAAAAAAAAAAATTACTTTTTCTTTTTTAAAGAATTTGTTTATTTATCGAACCTGGGTCATGTTTAGATTCACAAGCAATTTTTAAATGTACATCTTAGAATTCAATTTTAAGTGTTTTTACACAAAAATATTGGCACACAACAGTCGCAATAAGGTGTAACAGCCACCTTTCTGAAGAACTGCTGCAAGTGTTTGCCCAAGGTTGAAAAAACTTTACCTGGAACATGAAAACCTGTAACAAATTTTAAATTAATTGTACAAAACTGTTGTGTGTTGCTTGTAGAGGCTCCCCCCTGGAAAAGACCCCACCCCACCCCCAAAATGATTACAACTAATATACATCAGTCACAACATAATCCTGGCTCAGCACCCACATCAGATGCTTCTTTAATTTTTAAACCAATTATCAGATACCGAGAAAAGTAACTTTATACAAAAACAAATCTACATGTGCCTGAAAAAGAAAACACACCAGTATTTAGCATTATGCTAATGATGATCAGGTAACGGCAGAGACTGCCACTTAAATACCAGGGCTGCATAGCATCGCAATAAACCCCCAGAACCATTAACCCTTTGGCACCAGGAACCGAGACTCCCCGCGCGCCCGTGCATTCCACAGCGGTGCCGTCCGTCGGAGCTTCGGGCCTGCAGAAACCAAAGGGTGAACCGTTGCTCACCAAGACACTGCACACAGTCGGCTTCGACAAAAAACCTGCGAAAGGGCTAAAAACCACACGATGAACATTCCGTAATCGGAGGAGAAAATGTATTCTCATATCGACTATTTAATTTAAAAGAACTTTGGGAGTAAGCTGACGTAATTAGGACAGGATAGTCACTGAAGAACTCCTTTTAAATAGCAACTAGGTATGAATACTAGAGTGGGAGCTGTCAGCTGTCTTTTATTCATTGTCAGAATAAAGTTCCAATTGCTTCTCCTTGGCAGTTTATGTAAGTGAAGAAGGGATTATTTCGATTTCCTAACACCTACTGCAGGGTTAAAGATGTCAAAAATGCAAACAGTCACGTTCGGGCCTTGTACCATTTCCCTAGACAGAACTGCAAGTATTGATGAAAACAGAGGAGAGGAAAAGAAGTTAGAACAGACATCAGCATCGCTTGTTACTACAGTTGCATTACAGCACTTGCAGCTTGCTCGGACCTCGCTTAGCATACAGACTAGGCAGAATGGAGTGAAAAAAATATGCCAATTAAGTGACAAGATTTCAGAACAGCTTTTGCTACAGAAGATATATAAAAACAATTTTTAACTAGGAAGGAACATAAGCAAATAAGTTTTACAGTTCAGTAAAGAGGGTTCAGAAACTAAATGACTTTTTTTGTGACCAGGATGTTTGGTAGACAGTGAACTGAAATCCGGGACCAGAAAAGTACTCTTAAACAACCCTTCGGACTTCAAAAAACCTCTTCAGATAGTAGATTTGTCCCAGTGTCATGGCAACTAATACAAGAGCTTCAAAGAATGACCAAAGAACCACTCTGCTGTTTGTGTTGTCATTAACTGTTGGGGGAAAAAAAAAAAAAAAAACAAACGAAGGGGTAAGAAACAAAGCATTTAAAACAA